>ERZ802830.1180-NODE-1180-length-25316-cov-22.9341_pt1 | contig 25316 bp, 26 predicted proteins | sample MGYA00345654_ERZ802830 | MGnify/ENA primary metagenome ERZ802830 (study PRJEB30503, sample SAMEA104212375) | marine metagenome | biome: Westerlies Biome; feature: [SRF] surface water layer (ENVO:00010504) within the epipelagic zone...; material: water...
CACATCCTCTGCCATCTCCACGGTATCGATACACCTAGCCACAAACGCCATTGTTTCTGCCCGACCATAAAGCTGGCACATGCGCATAATTCCAAATCTAGCTGATGATAGCGCTACTGCTTCTGGATCTTTGCGAATGCCTGAAATCAGAGTGAGCATGGACTCCACTCCGTCCCTAATAGATTCAAGACGCTCTTGCTCAGTTGAGTTATCCGATAATGCCAAAGCTTCCATTTCATCTGGAAGCTCTTTTTTTCGTTTATTTAAATAAATAACAGAACCCATTATCTAACCCCGCTTAATTCGTTTATTTGATAACAATTAACATCACACCAAACCAAAAATTCTTGATCGTAAAGGGTGTGCTATAACAACGTCCAGTTTGGTATTTTTTTTAGCTGAGAAAGCACAGATTCTCATTAAATAAATATCTCATTGTAATAACGGGATATCGATTATTGATAGGAAGTAAGCCTCAAGCTATTTGGGCTTAATAAAGATTGTCCTACATCGAAAAACTGTTTTGGGTTTTTGGATTCCTTATTCACCCGAATTTCATAATGAAGATGTGCCCCATCTGATCTACCACTTGACCCCATAGAGCCAACCACATCTCCTGAGGTTACATAATCCCCTTTTTCGACATTTAACCGGGCAAGGTGGGCATAAACAGTCTGTATTCCAAATCGGTGCTGCACTCTTACCACGCGGCCAAAAGAGCCTTCCCAGCCAGAAAATACAACTGTCCCATCTGCGGTCGCTCTTACTTTTTCCTGCCAAGTACCAGCTAGGTCTATGCCATGATGCATAGCCCAGTTTTTAGTCACAGGGTGCTTTCTTTTACCGTATTTGCTAGAAATATAATAATATTTCATAGGCGAATGAAGCGGCAGAGATGTTAAAGCGTCTCTATAAACATCCAATTCGACAAATTGTTGTCTCATATATTCTAGGTAATCTGCTGAGCCTGGCTCCATTGGCCAATTTAGATTAACTCTCGATAGCTCTGAAGATTTTGGCTTTTGCAATTCGATACCCAACTGATCAAACACATGTTCTATTACCCTTAATTCGCGGTCAATTGACTTTAAAAACCGTGCGCCACGCACTGTTTCATTCATCATTAAAGGCATATCTTTTGGCAGGCTCAGATTAGCAGCAATTCTGCTAATTGAATCACTCTCTGGTGTGTCACTCTTTCGCAAGATGATAGTCTCATCTATACCCTTAACCGTATCTGTTAATGCCCCTGCTAGTTGTCTTTCTGCTTCATTTATTACGTTACGATCATCTTGATTTTGCGCCAAATGCGAGGGAGCTGCTATGTGTTCATCGTCTATTTGCATTGGATTAACATGTGAAGTTTGCGGCGCGATACCAGCCTGCATCTGGCCTGATGGTTGGAACTTAATTTTTTTATTTTGATCTGGAACTAGGGAAAAGTTTCTCTCGAATTTGGGCAAATCAAATATAATTTGGATTTCTTCTTCCTCCAAATTTGAATTTTTTATATCAAATGAAGACAGCATCTGCTCTCGCAATTTCATTATCTCATTTAATTTTTTGCTTAAATCTATGTCATCACTTGCAGCTTCTAACGGTTGTTCGTGCCAATCATCATCATGTTCGGCAAGATTATTGATACGAGCGGCATTGCGAATATCTCTTACTTTCATTGCAAATAGATGGTTTGAGATAGATTGTTCTGTTCTACGAGGGCCTAAATTTGGAACAATCTGAATACCTAATATTTTTTCTTCGATTCTATCCAACTCCGCCGACGACTTATGGCTTGTTATCAAGCTTGCATCAGCTGGGCTAATTAATTCCTGATTTGCAACCGTAAAGGCTGTGTTTAATGTTTGCACCGAAAAATAGCCCAATGCAAAAATGCTTCCGGTAAAAAACATCGCACAAGCACCAACATGAGATGGCTTAATAACCAGTTCCCAAGGCCCGCGTTTACCAAAAACAAGAAACCTTCTCTCTGAGAAATACCACGGCTTATCCTGTCCAACTACGGCGTGATTTACCTGCGTGCTATCCACAATACGCGGCAAGCGTTTTTTAATTTTTGACCAAAGCCAACTTCTCATTACAAAGCCATTCTATACATCAAAAAAATCAGTGCGATATTGGTCAATATTTGAATTGCAAGCATTGCATATAATCCCAGATTGCGAGACTGATTGCTTATATCAAGTTTAATCGACGGATAGGATGATGGCTGCTTTTCCAAGCTTGATGATTGTATTTGTGCCGGCATTTCGATTTTCGGTGATTGCAGCATTTCTGTATTGATGTCTGCTTTTAATTGCCGTTGATTTTCAGCGACAATGGTATCTAGCTCAATCGTGCTAGAAACGGGCACTATTGTGTCCGTACCTGTTTGACCTACTGGATTATTTTCAACTGCTTCACGTATCTTCTCAATCCGTTCACGAATATCAATCACATCATTAACCACGACTACCACCTTGTGTCTTTCAGAAGATTGTTTCCAACCAAATGTACCGTCCTATGTGTTTGGCATAATCGTTGCAACGCTTGTTAAAGTTTTCGGCGTACAAGTATTATGTTAGAAACAACTTAATATTATAGTATTTAAGTTCTATGTTAAATAACGACCAGTATAATTATTTATTTATAATAAAGGTTTCACTTTTATAGGTTAAAAATGTAATGGCTAAATTAGAAAAAAATACACCTAATGGCATGAGCTCTGAATCAGTTATCGGTTCGGAAATGGAAATTGTGGGTGATATAAAATGCAATGGAATCATGCGGGTGGTCGGAAAACTTGAGGGCACTATTAACTGCAGCGAACTTATCGTGGAAGAAAATGCCAAAATTATCGGTGAGATTTCTGCTGATTCGGTCAGCATTGATGGGGATGTCACAGGAACAATTAAAACAGAAGCAATAGAGATTAGCAGCAACGCTTCTTTCAGTGGCGAGGTGTATTATGCGCGAATCGCGATTGATTCTGGTGCGAATTTAGAAGCAAAACTTAACCATGACCCCTCTGGCGATAAAGCCCGTAAATCTGTAAAACCAGCTGCTAGCGAAACTGACCCCAAATCAGCGAAAACAGGCAATCCACCCAGTGATGGCACACGTTAACGTCTCTCATGCTTCGCTGTGAGGCTAATTCAGTTTAAGTTAAATAGAACGAAAGAAGGATGAAAAATGGCAGAAAAAATGACCACGATTGGCGCAGGCGCGCATTTTAAGGGTAAAATATCAAATGCCTCTACCATAGAGGTTAGTGGCATTGTTGAAGCAGATGTTGCTACCGAAAAACTAACCATTAATGAATCTGGTAAATTTGGTGGCTCAATCCATTCCAAGCTAGTGGTTGTGTCTGGAAGCTATGATGGCAATATGGTTGCTGATAGTGTATGGCTGATGCCTTCTTCACGTGTCAGTGGAGAGATAAAATATAAATCATTACAGCTAGATAGAGGAGCTGCTCTCAATTGTAGAGTGATCCAGAATTGGGATGAAAAAACCCCTTCTGATACAGAAGTCAGCGCCTCTAAAGACGCAAAAATAGCTGCAACTAGTAACAAAGATAACTCAGAAGTGAAGGCGTAAATCATGGCAGACGTAACCTATATTTCACCTGAAATCATGATGGAGGGCACATTAGATGTAACCTCTGCAAAGGGCTCAACAGTTGTTTTGGCTGGTCATTTTAAAGGCGAGATGCGTGCCGTTGATGTTAAACTCGAAACAGGTAGCACCTTTAATGGCAAGATTTTCGCACACTCCACCGAAGTTGGCGGAAAAATTAATGGTGATATTGAAACCAAAAGTCTCAAGCTTACTAGTTCTGCTAGATTTGAGGGTTCGATTTTAACAGATGAGCTTGCGATTGATGTTGGCGCCGAAGTCAGCGGAAGCATCTCAAAACTGCAAAAAAGTTAACTTAGTTAACAACACTATTCTAGGAAACATAGATGAAAAAAGCTGGTATTCTTGTCCTCATTATTATGTTGGTCAGCGTATCAGCTTTTTTATTATGGGAATTTGCATTAAAGCCCACACCGCCTGAAATGATTTTCGTAACAGCGAAGCTGGATAATGGGTGTGAGTTTGATGAAAGCACCTTTGCTGTGGAAGTATATGAAACAGGTTTCGTATCTACCTTTAAAAAAGGGGTTGCCTATCTCTCTGCGCGTTCTGATCATCGACTTCGCCTAATCGCAAACCCCGCATTCCCAGACGTGCAATATGATGGGGATCTTGAACCTGTTACAAGTTCAATAACACTCAAATCATATTGTGATGTATCAGAGCGTATGATGAATATATTCAAATCAATGAATAATACATTCAAATAGCACCTGTCACTTGAATAGGCATGCCCACAAATCGGAATGAAGAATATTAGAGCCGAATCTTGGCATGTTGTTTGCTAGTAAGGATGTATGATAAATCAAATATATAACTCAAACATAATCCTGCCAGTCATACGCTGGCAAAATCAAGCTAAATGGCTTGCGTCATTTATGTTACTTTCTATCGTTATTAGCGCTATCTGTTCAAAATCAAACGCAAGCACTGATGCTACCGCTGAGAATTCTTGCGAGGCCGTTGCATCAGAAGCCGAGGAAGCCTTTAGCCTGCCTGAGGGGATACTTAGCGCTATCGCACGTGTTGAGTCTGGTCGTAAAATGCAAGATGGCGGCTACAAAGCTTGGCCTTGGACGATAAATGATAATGGTAAGGGGCTATTCTTTGACACACGTCAATCTGCTATTGACTATATTAACAAACAAGAAGAGCTGAATAATACAGGGATTGATATTGGGTGTATGCAAATTAGTGTGAAATGGCATGCCGATGCATTTAGCTCACACGCATCCATGTTAGACCCTTATACTAACATTGCCTATGCCGCTATTTTCTTAGAAGAATTATATCAAAATCACGGTGAATGGGATTTAGCAATAAAGCATTATCATTCAGCCGATACGCAAAAAAACGTGCCTTATCTGCAAAAAGTAAATGCTGTCTGGAAAAACCAAGCAGAGCCGGCAACACAGCCGTCAACTGCCTCTGCCAGCTATGAAACAGCTGACCAGCTACGCAATAATTCCAACCCAGAAAACGATTATAGCGATGCCTCAACCCCGTCCTTTAAGATTGCGCGCACAGACGACACGCCTGAAACCGTGATGCCTTCAGTTGAAATAGGTTCTAAAATCGCAGAAGAAACTATCTTTGCGGCTTCAGAAGAAATTGCTCAAAGGCATAGTGATAAACAGCCCACTGAAAAATTTGCCCAAACACAGCCCTACCTTGCCAGAGAATGGGAAAAAGTGATTCATTTCAGAAAGCTATTTTCAGCAGAATAAGCGTTAGCTTGAGCTTGCTTCCTTAGGGGCATCAAATTCCTCATAATGCGGATAGGTATTTACCATGTACCAGTTATAAAAATCCCAATAGGATTGAGACGGATATTTTGACGGGTTTTCGTCTGAAACACAGCTTTCAATCGGATGGCAAACAGGCTCAAACGAGGGATTAATAAAGGCTGCTATAGAAAACCTATGCCTATTTTTAGGGGGGATAACTCTATGCGGACTTGCTCTGAACTTCTCATTAGTCCAGCGCTCAAGAAATTGCCCTGTATTAACAAGAATTGCATCATCCATTTTAGGAGGTCTAATCCAACTACCATCAGTTAGTAATACCTCAAGGCCTTCCACATCTGCTTGCGGCAGGAATGTCATGAAGCCTGTATCAGCATGCGGCCCTAATCCAAATTCATTATCACCAAGATCTGGCACTGGCGGATAATGAGCAAGACGCAAATAATTATGCGGCTTATGGAAATAAGGTTTGAAATAATCCGTATCAAGCCCAAGAGCAAGAGCCCAAATCGGCAATAATTTTTTGCCAAGCTGTTCTATCTCTGACATAAATTCTTGCACTGCAGGCTTTAGTTCAGGCATATTTTCTGGCCATTGATTTTCGCCATAAAAGCGTTTTCCAGCCTTAACAAATTCATCCTCTGAATCATAATCTGTTGCAAAGACAAGTGTTTCGTTACTGTCATATTTGGTGTTTTTATTATAAGTTGAATGCGAAACGAGTGTCGCCCCTGGTTTAATATAGCCACGCTGGTTTTTATTAATTGTTATTGCAAGTTTTTCGTCCATCGATAAATCATGGAATGCTCTTGTTTTAGCAAACATATCCTCAATAATGGATTGTGGTACGTGATGGTTCTTTAAAAAGAAAAAACCGATTGTCTCACATACCTCTTTCAATTGTTCGGCAAGCTTTATATCTGCATCTGCTTCCCCATTAAAATATGGCTCTAAATCTAATACCGGAAATTCTACTTCTGACATATTTTTCTCCCCTTAATTGCCCGTATTTAAATATCTTTCTTATTCTTCTAATGCGGCTGCCATTATCCTGTCTGGGTTAAATGGCATTTCTCGCACTCTAAGACCGGTTGCATCCTTCAACGCATTTCCAATTGCTGCAGCAGTTGGTCCAGCTGCACCCTCCCCTGCCCCAAGATAGGGCATACCAGGGTTCACAATAAGATGTGTGTGCATCTGTGGTATATTATCGAATGTGATAATTGGATATGTATCCCAATCCCGGCTAACAATTCCATCACGCTCATATAAAACCTGCTCATACAACGTCCAGCTTGCTGCTTGAATAAAACCACCTTCAAGCTGAGCACGCACCCCTTCTGCATCAACAATTTCACCTGCGTCGCAAACAATGTAAGCATCATGTAATTTCACTTCAGCAGCCTCATTTACGGACAAACACACCCCAATTGCACAATATGCGGCCGAATTCTTGTATCTTGCAAATCCAATACCGTACCCGAATTGTTCCTCATCCCTGCTATTATCTTCCATTACCTGCTGTAACTTAACGAGTACCGCGATAGCCCGCTCGTCCTTTAGATGGTTTAATCTAAAGTTAAATGGGTCAATATTTGCACTTTCAGCGAGTTCATTTATCATAGATTCATTTGCGAATACATTGCCATACGCCCCTAATGTGCGAAGCGCCGATGTGCGTAACGGTAAATCATATACTCTATTTTTTACAAGACGCGGTTCTGGCATTTCATAGAGCATTTCCATATTTCGATGAATACCACCATGAGGAACCATCATCGGCTCGGCTATTGGCCAAGGAAGCGCATCTTCTATGTAATGAGCAGACACCATTCTGGTAGCGGGTTGTTTTCCTGTTATAGGACGTGCAAGGAACGTATCAGCAAATGTTTCGTGAGACCATGAACTAATCTTTCCGTTTTTATCGATGCTTGCCTGAATTTCACACTGCATAGCAGAGCCATAAGGCTCCCAGCTATGCTCGTCATCACGCGTCCATTTAAGTAAGATAGGATGGCCTTTAATATGACGTGCAATTATTGCTGCATCAAATGCAGCATCATCGGCACCATTATGCCCATATACGCCTGAACCTGGAACAAATTGCACCGTAACGTTATCTGTTGCCATATCAAATGCTTCAGTAATGGCGGCACGCAGTGGATAAACACCCTGATTATGTGTCCAAACAATTAATGCATCACCATCGAAACTTGCACATCCAGCCGAGGGCCCGATGGAAGCGTGCATATGGTAAGGTTTTCGGAAAGTTGCGCTTATCGTTTTATTCTCATCCTCATCCATCTGTTCCAGCTCTGGGATTTCTCTGGTGGCAGACGGGATACAGCCTTTTTCAACAAAAAAACTGTCTTTATTATTCGAGGTAAGCTGAGAATACATATTTTCTTCTGATAATTGTTTAACAGATTTCCATTTAGCAGCTAGCGAGAGCCGCCTTGCTGCCTTTACCGCCTGATATTCTTGCGATGCGGCAACGGCTAAGAAACTACCATCTTGCACCACATGAATATTTTCTTGCTTTAGACGGTTTAGAACATCTGAATCTAAACTTTCCAACTCACAATGATAATGGGGCGGCCTTACTATTCTGGCATGCAACATATTATCCAGCTTGAGATCATGCAGAAATTGGTATTTTCCAGTCATAATTTCTGCCATACCCTTGGCAATATGTGGTTTATTCTGAGTAGAATAATCAGTTGGATTTTTAGTTTCGACTTCTTCATCGACATCAACATCCAACATAACATCAGATATTAATTCCCAATAGGTAACAGATCGGTTGGTTCCAGTAGCACGAAACTGGCCATCGCTAATTTCGAGCTCTTGCTCTGCAACATTTAGCCTCTCAGACGCTTTCTTAGTGAATATATGGCGTGCTGTAGCACTCGCTTTTTTTATTGCATAACCGGAATGCTGCATCGAGAAACTACCTGCCGTGTATCCTTCATTTGGGTCGACATCGGTTCTGGTTTTCCTAACAGTAATGTCATCAAACGGAATGCTTAATTCCTCTGCTGCAATTAAGGCAAGAGCTGTTGTTATACGCTGGCCTATATCAACTTTACCAGTGTGTAAAATAAGCTCGCCCTCACAGGAGAAATCAAGCCAATCACTTACCCATGGACTATTGGAGAGACTTGAATGCTTGCTCATATTGTCTCTCCTGCACGAATTCGATCAACAGCATCCAGAATGCGAGAATGAGAGCCACACCTGCATAAGTGACGATTAAGCGTTTCTTTAATTTGTTCGTCTGACGGGGTTCGTGTTTTTCGAAATAGTGCTGTGACACTGCATACAATGCCAGCTGTGCAATAGCCACATTGTGCAACATTCTCTTCTGCAAATACCTGTTGGACTTCACTCATCTTATCAGGAGTTCCAAAACCTTCGACTGTTTCTATCTGCATCCCCTCAAATTCAGCTGCTGCCCGCACACAGCTATTTGTTGGCTCGCCATCCACTAATACCATACATGCGCCACATTGCTCCAACGCACATCCAAGTTTTGCACCGGTGTAATCCAAATCATTTCGTAACACATAAATTAACGGGGTATCTGGGTCTATATCAACTGATATAATGTTGCCATTAACCGATAGATTGATTTCTGCCATTTCTTAAACCTCTATCCACTCATCACCTACTCTCAGCCGATGTCCTACCATATTAGGCCGCATTAATGTCTGTTCAACAAAACACCCTTTTTTTGCTGCCTCTATAAGTTCTATTCGTTGTTCAGTTGAGGCAGAGCCTTCCATATCAATATCTATCTCAAAGCTAACAGGCTCGGTTACATAGGGCTCGCGTCCCTTCTGGAAGCCTTGCCAATGCAAACGCGTTGCAAGCTTAATTTCTCCAACATCCACTTTTAATCTTTTCGAAAATGCCCTTAATTGTGTCATAAGACATGCTGAAAGCCCCCCGGCAAACAACATAAGCGGCGTTGGGGCAGAACCATCACCTCCATGAAATCCCATTTCATCGGTAGCCAGATCGCATTCAAACGGATCTGGCTCAAGCATGCGAACTTTCATATCCGTTCTCATTCTGCCAGGGTTTATCGCATCACATTCAAAAATTACGTCGAACCTTTTGGTCTCTTCACTCATAAGTTTTTCTTCTCGCTAAAAGTTAACTTTATCGCTGCCTTTCAATTGCAGCATCTCACGCGCTTCTTCTGGGCTGGCTATTTCAAGTCCAATCCCCTCAATAATTTGTCGTGCATTTTTTACCTGCTCGGCATTAGATTTTGCAAGTTTACCAGGCCCCGCCCAAAGCGAATCCTCAAGACCGACTCGAACATTCGCGCCCATAGAGGCAGCTTGTGCAGCTATTCTCATTTGAGCAGAGCCAGCACCAAGTACAGACCATTCATACTGTTCGCCAAAAAGTCTATCCGCCGTTCTCTTCATATGGGCAACATCCTCAGCATGAGTTCCAATACCGCCCAAAATTCCAAAAACAGACTGGATGAACAAAGGTGGCTTTACAAGACCTCTATCAAGGAAGTGCTTTAAATTATATAAATGCGCAATATCGTAACATTCAAATTCAAATCTGGTATTATTCTCATAGCAGGTGGTCAGAATGTATTCGATATCCTTGAATGAATTTCTGAAAACAAGATCTCTAGTGCTTTCAAGAAACTCTGGCTCCCAGTCATGTTTGAATTCTGTATATCTGTTCAACATCATATAAAGACCAAAATTGATAGATCCCATGTTCAAAGAGGCAACCTCTGGCTTAAACAATTCTGCTGGCTTAACACGTTCTTCAACGCGCATGTATGGGCTGCCGCCAGTTGTTATATTAATAGCAGCGCTAGTTGCCTGTTTAACCTGAGGCAAGAAACGCCCAAAAGCTTCTGGTGTTTGATCAGGTCTTCCTGTCTCTGGGTCACGTGCATGAAGATGCAGAATAGCAGCCCCTGCCTCTGCCGCATTTAGCGCATCATCAATTATCTCACTTGGCGTAATTGGCAAATGAGGAGACATACTCGGGGTATGAATTGCTCCTGTAACTGCGCATGTAATGATTACTTTTTTGGGTTTTGCCATAAATTCCTCCGAGCCAAAATCTTTTACAGACTGAAAAAGATTCATTTTATCGATATTTTGATTGATTCAACTCTAATGTTTATGTTGACTATTGAAAAGAATAAATTTCTATTAAGTTTGATAAGTTGATTTGACATTGATAAATAACGCGGTATCAAAGATACTGATTATTAGAGGATAAAAAAAAATATGGAAGGCATGATACGTCGTTCAACAGAAGTTCTGCAAGCTATAGCTGCTATTTGGCTGATTTTTGTTGCCCTAACCATCTTTGCTGAAGTTGCTTTTCGTAATTTAGGACTGTTTTTGGGCGCAGACCAAATTGTCCAGAATTCCGTCCCAGCGATCGTTTTCCTTCAGGTGCCATTTGCAATTGCAGCTGGAACCATGCTGAGAACCACTCTGATATTCGGTCTGGTAAAAAAGCGCGTAAGGCTAGGCATAAATTTTGTATCCTATGTAATCGGCATTGCGCTTTTTATTGGTATAGCAGTTGGCGGTTGGACGGATATGGTGCGCGGCTGGGAAATCAAAGAATATCAAGGCATCGGAGCAATCGAATTTCCAGTATATATAATCAGAACTGTAATTGTTTTTTGTTCTATAATCGTAGTTTTCATTTATTTGAATTTAGCATTCAGAGCTGTTACTGGGACTGACTCAACACCAATGGCACAAGACTAAATATTCAAAAATTTAGAAAAATACGGTCTTAAATAGCTGACTAACTAATTTAAAGGAACGAACAATGGATTTAGATACCCTCATGCTTCTAACCCTTTTAGGGATGCTTGGAGCGATAGTGCTGGGTGTTCATATTGCACTGGCACTAGGTGCTACAGCGATGATAGGAACTTACTTCATATTTGGAGATACCTATCTGGCCGCAAGCCAGGTGGGCGGTGCGGCATATGAGCTTATAAGGGATCATGTGTTTATGACCATACCTTTGTTTGTGCTGATGGGTGATTTCTTATCCAAAAGTGGGGCTGCATCCGATCTTTATACGCTTATCAATAAAGGATTAAAAGGCGTTCCTGGAAGACTAGGCGTTGCAACCGTTACAGGAAATGCGGCATTCGCAGCTGTCACTGGAACCTCTATCGCGTCTGCTGCTGCATTTACAAGAATTGCTTGGCCAGAAATGAAGGCTGCTGGATATAAGCATTCATTCGCACTAGGCTCAATTGCGGGAAGCGCATGTCTTGGCATGCTTATACCGCCAAGTGTATTGTTGATTGTTTGGGGCATTATAACTGAGGACTCAATCGGTAAGCTATTCGTAGCTGGCGTGTTACCTGGAATTCTTCTTGCTGCATTCTTTGCTGCTTATAATATGATTACCGCGAAAATGAACCCTTCAATTGCGCCTGAGCCTGATACATTAGGTGATGTATCGCCTCTCACAAAAGGGCAAGTCTACTCTGGTGCTGCTATTGTAGGATTAATCATGCTTGTTCTTGGCGGAATTTGGGGTGGTTTTTTTACAGCAACAGAGGCAGCCGGTGTTGGCGCACTTGCGGGCATGTTTATTGCGATTGCCAAAGGACTTCGATTTAAAGAGCTTGTAGAATGTATTATTGATGCTGGAAAAACATCTGCTCCAATCATGATATTACTTATCACTGCTGGCATGTATTCCAGATTTTTATCTCTTGCAGATATCGACTCATTAATCATTGGCGCAATGACTTCTGCAGGATTGGACGGCGCAATGGGTCTTATTGTGATGGTTATAATTTGGCTTCTATTAGGAATGTTGTTAGACTCCATTTCAATTATTTTGCTTACCGTTCCATTGTTTATGACACTTAGTAGTGGGATGGATCCCTACGCATTTGCTATTTTCGGTATTCTAGCCATTGAAGCTGGATTACTAACACCGCCGTTCGGCTTAATCGTTTATACGGTAAAAGGTGTTTTATCTGGTACAGGACACGATGTACCTCTTAATCAAATTTTTTCAGGGTCAATCCCATACTGGATCATGATGTTAATCGTAATGATTTTAGTAGTCATTTTCCCTGGATTAGCAAGCTGGTTGACAACGTTTGTTTAAGATTTTTACTTAACAAATAGAGAAGGCCAGACCTTTATGACTTTAAACATACCTTGGGAGGAAAAAATGAATAAAAGTCTAATAAGTTTGATGAGTGCAGCCGCATTAGCGTCTACTGCATTCGTCTCATCTGCTGTTGCAGATAGCTTCACACTTAGAATAGGATCAGGACATCCATCTGCCCCTACACCTTATGTAAGAAATTTGGAAAATGTATTTGTTCCAAATGTTGTTGCAAGAGTTGCTGCTGAGACAGACCATAAAATAAAGTTCATCGAAGCTTATGGCGGAAAAATTGCAAAAGTGCACGAGACACTTGAAGCTGTGGAAAAAGGTTTACTTGATATTGGTGCCTATTGTGTCTGTTTCGAAACGGCCAAATTATTACCTTTGAACTTTGATTACTTTGTTCCTTTTACACATGAAGACCCCCGTGTTGTAAATAAAGTAAAAGCTGAATTAATTGAAAAATATCCTGAATTAACAGCCGTTCTTACTGAAAAATATAATCAAGTTTATCTACCAGGCCTATCTGGTTTTGATGATTATGGAATTGGTACCGTTGAGCCATGGAAAAAAGCAGAAGAGTTAAAAGGCCGAAAAATTGTTGCTGCTGGTCCTAACCTTCCTTGGGTTTCATTATTCGGTGCAATACCAGTAACCTCAACATTGCCAACTATGTATAATGACATGGCTACTGGCGTTGCTGAAGGAACTGTTATTTTCCCAACGGCTCACGGTGGTGGATACAAGTTCTATGAAGTTGCTCCATACTGGACAGTTACTGGATTTGGTGCAATGAACCAGAATATTCTAACTATCAATGCGAATACAGCTGCTAAGCTTCCAGCTGACGTAATGGCTATTATTGAAGAAGAGGCCCTTGTTTATTCTGCTGCTGTTAACGAAGATGCATGGGTAAACTATGAAAAAGGTCTTGATAAACTCGTTAAAGTTGGCGAAGAAAAAGGCTTAAGCGATACGGTTTACTATCTTCCAATGGACCAGCAGGTTATTTGGGCAGAAACAATCAAAGATTGGCCTAATACACGTGCGAACGACATCATGAACGAATATGGTGTGGATGGCATTAAAATCATGGACGAATATATGGATATGATGGAAGCAGAAGGTCATGAGTGGCCTGTAAGATTCCAGTTCTCTAAGCTGTAGACCATTTATAATAATACCATAAAACGGGCGGTATTTTCATACCGCCCGTTTTTTATGGTATACTAAACCAACACTTAGAAGTGTTAGCTTTTAATAAAACTGTAAATTAGGATATTTCATGCCACGCGCGCTTTTTTCATTGTGTCTTATTACATTATTATCTGCGATTTTAGTGACCATGTTTATTAGTGCAATTGTGACTTACCTGTCATTAGAGCATAAATCTTTATTTTTCTCCGTCTGGCCGACCAACTGGCTTGTCGCGTCTATTGTTGGTTTTTTTGCCATTATGGCAATGCGGCCTATCGCCGTTTTCCTTGGGCAAAAAGTAACCAACATTATTTATGGTAAATAAAAGCGTTAAAGAGCTTTATTCTTCTAAAATTGCGACGACTCTGGTAAATCCAGCAGATGCATTTTTTATCTTAAACGGAAATGCTGAAATCATAAAACCATAGCTTGGAAGCTCGCTAAGGTTAGCCAATTTTTCAATATGCGAATATCCTTGATGCATCCCTGCTCGATGACCTTCCCAAATCAGACTCGCATCTTTTGTTTCAGCATACGTTTTTGCTGTATGCACAAAAGGGGCATCCCAGCTCCAACCATCTGTTCCAGTTACCCGCACCCCCAAATCCAGAAGAAAGAGTGTTGCCTCTCTTCCTATACCGCATCCTTTAGAAACAAAATCATCTGCGCCATAATGGCCGTCAGCAGCCGTATTCACAAGTACAATATCAAGTGGCTTTAGCGCATAGTCGATACGGTCTAGCTCTGCTTTAATATCGGCCACTTGAACAACATAGCCATCCTCAAAATGTCGGAAATCAAGCTTCACCCCAGGATTAAAACACCATTCCAAGGGCACTTCATCTATGGTGATGGCTCGCTGACCACCACTCATTGTGGAATGATAATGGTAGGGGGCATCCATATGTGTGCCATTATGTGTACTTACAACCATGGTTTCCATGGCCCATCCCTCTTCGCCTGGCAATTCGCTTTCGCTTAGACCTGGGAAAAAGCCCACCATTTGCGATGCTGTATCTTTATGGCGGTGATAATCAATTTTCGGCAACATAAAGGCCGGATCAGAAGCAATTCCAGCTTCCAATGCAACAGATAAATCAATAAAACGGCGCGCCATTAATACCTCCTTTTAGACCCCATTATCACAAAATATGACTATATTTATTGAGAGGATGGATCATCTGGGTCAGGAAGTGGCTGCTCATTCTCAGGTACATTCCATGCACGACTTACAGCTGGTCGTACTAGAATTTCTTTATACCATCGCTTTACATTTTCAAATTCATTCAAGTCAATTTCTTGCCAATTAAATCGGGCAACCCAAGGCCAGATTGCCATATCTGCAATAGAATATTCAGCACTCGCAATAAATTGGCTCTCGCCAAGACGCTTATTCATAACGCCATAAAGTCGTTTGGCTTCATTATGATATCTGGTTTCTGAATATTCAGAGGTGCCCTTATTATATTTAGTGAAATGATGAACTTGACCGAACATAGGCCCAACACCGCCCATTTGCCACATTAACCATTCCATGGTGCGCCAATAAACATCCCTATCATTCGTGTTCAAGAACTGCCCCGACTTTTCAGCTAGATACAAAAGTATAGCGCCTGACTCAAAAAGGGCGTAATCATTATTATCTCTGTCGATAATCGCAGGAATACGATTATTTGGAGAGATTGCCAGAAAATGTGGCTGAAACTGCTCTTTATTATTTATATTTATTGGAAATGTCGTGTAGTCGAGTCCTGTTTCCTCAAGCATTAAAGAAACTTTTCGGCCATTTGGTGTAAACCATGTATAAAAATCAATCATCTTATTCTCTTTTTTAGTTGAACTTAAATATGACCGACCCAGTAGTTTGCCGGTTTTCTAGCATATCATGGGCCTTTGGAATTTCATCGAAAGACATTTCACCGTGAACCCCTGTAACTAATCTTCCATCCGCAATTCTGCTAAATAATGCATCAGACGCTTTGGTGAACTGCTCTTGAGTTGGAATATAATTAAATAGCGCTGGCCGAGTAACATATAGCGAGCCTTTAGGAGCTAACATACCAATATTAAAGTCGGTAATAGGCCCTGATGCCTGTCCAAATACAACCCACAACCCACGGGGTTTAATGCAGTCCATTGTACCAGGGAATACTGTTTTTGCCACACTATCATAGGCGACATCCACTTTTTGGTTATCGGTGATACGCATCACCTCTGCAACAAAATCCTGATTATTATAGTCGATCACATGGTGATATTTAGCAGCGCTTGCAACTTTACATTTTTCAGGACCTCCGGCTGTGCCAATTAAGGTTGCCCCAATTTCAGCGCCCCATTGTCCCAAAAGCTGGCCAACTCCTCCAGCCGCTGCATGCACAAGAGCAGTCTGACCTGCTGTGAGTGCAAACGTATCATGAAGAAGATAATATGCCGTAACACCTTTAAGCAGGCTAGCAGCAGCAGTATCAAAAGATACAGAATCTGGAATTTTTGCAACATGTTTGGACGGCACACACACATATTCTGCATAAGCGCCTACAGGCATAACATAAGTAACGCGGTCTCCAACCTGCAGATGCGTTACTCCAGAACCGATTTCAGTCACCGTACCTGCGGCCTCAGAACCTGGTATTTTTACAGGCTCCTGATTTGGCCATGGATATAATGCAGTGCGAAAATAAACATCTAGATAATTAAGACCAATGGCTTCGTTCTTTACAATTACTTGTGCATCAGACGCGTTTGGTATCTCAGCTTGTGATAACTCAAGTTGGTCGGAACCCCCAAAATCTTTTAATTTCCATATTTTTTGCATCGTCATTATCGTATTATCTCCTCGTGGGTAAAATGAATTATTATTTCCAGCTATCGCATGTTAGTTTGCCGCTTAGCAGAAATCTAGTCTGAAACCGCGCCTTTTTTTAATGGGCATTAAGCACAAAGCCTACAACCGCTCACACACTATAAAAGAGGATTTTTTTTGCCCCCCTACTCTCAATAGTATTTTTTTAAAAACCTGTCAAAACCGTCCCTCACAGTATCTTGCTCAACTTCTGATATAGCAATATCAGTGATTTTTATTAATAATCTGATTCGCCAATAGCTAACCTTGCCTTCCTTTTAATGATATATTAGAGAGCACCACTGCGCTAACGACCATTAAAAAGCCAGCTATAAATTGGAGGGTTATTTCCTCACCAATTAACAAAGCACCTAGTAACATGGCGGTCAGCGGATTAAATCCGAGGGAAATTGCAGCCTGTGTCGGTGATATTATCATCAAAGCACGTCCCCACGCATACATCATTAAGGCGCCGCCTGGAACTACGAGCATAAAAATTGCAAACCAGCCAGAACCATCCAAAGATAAAGAGCCGTCCAAGGGGGCTCCTATGAATAAGGACAACACAAATGTGGTTGAGACGCCTGAAATAGCTGAGAAAACCATCACAGGTAGGTTTCCATATTTCGCCATATATTTGCCTGAAAAAACGGTAAAGACCGCAGCACCTAACACACCCACCATCACTAATGCATCTCCCTTTAACAAACTTAAATTATCAGGTGAGACCTTAGTTCCAATAGCAGTAACCACTCCGACCATCGCCAGAATTACCGCTAATATCTTAGCCAAGGTAGGTCGCTCTATTTTAAATAATGTAGCGATGATGATAGTAGCAAGAGGCATCGTTGCATATAATAAACCACCTCTGGCTGCGGTTGTATAGCTAAGTCCAAATGCCATAAAGAATGGAAATATAGCGAACATACCAAGACCTATTATTACAATACCTATTACATCTCGCTTTGGCATCGAGATGTTCAATACTGTTTTTGCGGAAAAGGCGAATAGAATGAGCCCTATTAGGCCGTAGCGAAGGAAACTAAGAGTTGCGGGATCTGTCTGTGGAATAACGATGCGGGTAAATACAAAAGTTGTACCCCCAAGACAGGCTGATAAACTCGCAAAAAAAATGCCCGTAAGCATTACGCGCATATGAGGATTGGAAAACAAAAAAAACATCTTTCTATCACGGGTGCATTTATGGTTTTTGGGTTATACCATGCTTACGCTTATTAGCAGTATCTTTTTATAGGGCGCGCGCAAATTCAAAACACGCTATCTAGGGTATAATTGCAGAAAAGTTTTAACCTGCTTTATGGTTAACTGGGGTAAATAATCTCTTATAAATTGCTCTTTTGTTGGGACTAGCAATCGGTTGTTTTTTAGCCTATAACTTGCGCAAAAATTTTGAAGGCCAATGATTATGAATAATGCGCTTCCTGAAACTGCGATTACGCATGATAGTGATTTTATTATATTTGGGGGTAGCGGCGATTTATCAGTCCGTAAAATATTTCCTGCGTTATTTTGGCGCTTCTTACATGGTCAAATAACAGAAAACTTTCGCCTGATTTCCTGTATGAGAACTGTCATTACAACTCAAGAATTTGCCAGTAATTTTCGCCCATTTTGTGAGCAAGCCTTTGAAAGTGGCATTGCAGATGAGCAAAGCTGGGAGAATTTTCTTAAGCTCATTCAAATTTTAGAATTAGACATTGTTAATAATATCGGCGGGGATGAATTATACAATACTCTGAAGTCTGATCTCTCAGAAGAAAGACCTTGTATTTTTTATCTTGCTGTTGCTCCTAAATTATTTGGTGCCAGTTGTGTATTATTACAGAAGAATAATCTGGTCTTACCACAAAGCAGAGTGGTCGTTGAAAAACCATTTGGCCATGACAAGGATTCTGCGTTAGCGTTAAATCAAGAAATACTAAACGTATTTGATGAGGGTCAGATATATCGAATTGACCATTATCTAGGCAAAGAAACAGTCCAAAATCTTATGGCGCTGAGATTTGCGAATGTTATTTTTGAAACACAATGGAATAATCATCATATAGATCATGTTCAAATAACAGCGGCAGAGACCGTTGGGGTTGGACAACGCGCATCCTATTATGATTCCTATGGCGCATTGCGTGATATGGTGCAAAATCATCTTTTGCAATTATTATGTCTCGTTGCGATGGAGCCCCCATCTTATTTCAATGCAGACCAGGTTAGAACCGAAAAATTAAGAGTATTACAGGCGCTTCGACCCTCAGCAGAGGACGAGATACAAATCGGTCAGTATGAAAATTACACCCAAGAATTAGAGCAAGAAAGCAACACTGAGACCTTTGTTGCAATGAAAGTAAATATAGATAATTGGCGGTGGGCTGGTGTTCCCTTTTATATTCGCACCGGGAAAAAACTTGGGTTGCGGGCTAGCGAGATTGTAATCACCTTTAAGAATAGGCCACATGATATTTTTGCAAAAAATGGCGAGCCAGAGGCAGAAGAATATCCAAATCGTCTTGTGATACGAGTGCAACCTCAAGAAGGATTAAGACTGCATCTGACATCTAAAAAACCAGGTCCTGGCGGAATGAGATTATTTCCATCCGAGCTAAACCTTTCATTTGATGAAGCATTCGCCGAGCGACTCCCCGATGCTTACGAGCGATTGCTGATGGATATAGCACGTGGTAACCAAACCTTATTTATGCGTTCTGACGAAGTTTTGGCAGCATGGGATTATATTGATCCCATCATCTCAATGGTTCGAAAAAGAAATCCAGAGATTTATTCTCCAAACTCGATGGGACCAGAGGATACAATATTAAAAAGAGAGGGCAGACACTGGTTTAACCCTGCATTGGATGAAGATATATGACTTCAAAAGCGCAAATCATAGCAGAGTCTATAGCAGATTCGCTTCGGTCTGAGTTATCGCGAACCTCTTCTGCATCTCTTGTGGTATGCGGTGGCTCAAGCCCTATTGAAATTTTCAGCTATCTTAATTTGCAAGAAATTGATTGGTCACTTATTACCATTTTTCTTGTAGATGACAGGCTGGTAGACCCACAATCAGAGCACAGCAATCAACGTCTTATAAAGACCCATCTTATTCAAAATAAAGCAAGTCTTGCAACGCTAATACCCTTATCAACAGATTTGACTTACCTTTCAGCGCTACCTGCAAAATTTACCGTTACACTTCTTGGAATGGGAACAGACGGTCATTTTGCTTCCCTATTTCCTGATTTATTATCAAAATCTGAAGCGTCATCGCTGCCTCATCCAGATTTACACAGTACCAGCAAGCCACGCATTATCACAACACCTGCTCTTGGCAGTCCTTCAGTCCCTCGTATCTCAATGAATCTCAGTCTTATTCTGAATAGTAGCAGGATAATTCTGCTTGCTAATGGGGCTGAAAAACAGGCCGTTTTAGCAAAAGCAGAAACAGACAAGACACTCCCAGTTCATTTTTTAATTCATCAAACAATCCTGCCTATCGAAATAGAAAGTTTGTAATCATGTCAGAGTTACATCCCCTCATTGCCGAGGTTATACAGCGCATACGAATCCGCAGTAAAAATACCCGTTCTGCATATCTTGAGGCAATTGATGAAATGGCGGCAGATAATGACCAAGATAGAGGGGCTGTTTCCTGTTCTAATATTGCTCATGCTGGCGCAGGGGCAGGTATTGACCAAGCAGATTTTTTGACAAGTAAAAAACCGAATATCGGCATTGTCACCTCTTATAATGATATGCTTTCTGCCCACCAACCGTTTGAGACGTTTCCGGCTATTATAAAAGCAGCTGCAAGAACGACCGGAGCCACAGCGCAAGTGGCTGGCGGTGTTCCTGCAATGTGTGATGGCGTAACACAAGGGCGACCCGGGATGGAATTGTCTCTTTTATCACGTGACGTTATTGCTATGTCGACAGCTGTCAGTCTTAGCCATGGTGTTTATGATGCGGCGCTGTGCCTTGGCGTATGTGATAAAATCGTACCTGGATTGGTTATAGGCGCGTTATCTTTTGGACATTTGCCTGCGATTTTCATTCCAGCCGGACCAATGAGTTCTGGACTTCCCAATGATGAGAAAGCCTCTGTTAGAAAAGCATTTGCAAAAGGGGAAGTTGGAAGAGATGCATTATTAAAAGCAGAATCAAGCGCCTATCACGGGGCTGGCACATGCACTTTTTATGGAACTGCAAATTCAAACCAGATGTTGATGGAAATCATGGGGTTGCATTTGCCAGGTGCTGCTTTTTTGCATCCTCATAGTGATATCAGGCACGCTCTAACAGTTGCTTCAACAGAACAAGCCGTTCGTATTAGCCGAAAATCCAATGATTACCGTCCAATTGGAAAGATGTTAGATGAGCGCAGCTTTGTAAATGCTATTATTGGTTTACATGCCACTGGCGGCTCTACCAACCACACATTACATCTGCCAGCAATGGCAGCTGCTGCAGGTATTGTGTTAACTTGGGAAGATTTCTCAGACCTATCAGATATTATACCACTCCTAACACGCATTTATCCAAATGGCAGTGCTGATGTAAATCAGTTCCATGCCGCAGGTGGATTAAGCTTTGTTATAAAGGAGTTACTTTCAGCTGGCCTGCTTGATGGTACCGCCCAGTCTGTGTGGGGTAATTCTATCGATGATTATGCATCTGAACCTATTTTAAGTAATAATGGGCTTGAATGGCGGGACGCACCTGATAGTTCTGGAGATTTAAGCATATTGCGTCCAATTTCAGAGCCACACCAGAAAACTGGTGGGCTAAAAATGCTATCTGGAAATCTTGGAAAAGCGGTCATTAAAGTATCCGCCGTTTCTGAGACAAATAGAGTTATCAGCGCGCCAGCTGCCGTATTTTCAAATGAAGCAGATGTAAAATCTGCTTATGCTGATGGCAAACTAGACAGGGACGTTATTGTGGTTGTTATTGCTCAGGGTCCGCAAGCTAATGGAATGCCAGAATTACATAGCTTGACCCCCATGCTTTCTAACTTACAAGATAAAGGATTTAAAGTCGCGCTTGTAACAGATGGCAGAATGTCAGGTGCCTCTGGCAAAATTCCAGCAGCCATTCACGTATTTCCAGAAGCTGTTAAGGGCGGCACTATTGGGCGTATCCAAGATGGCGATATAATCACATTAGATGCGCTTTCTGGGAGCCTTGAAATTGCAGCAGACCTGTCGCACAGACCGGATTACATTTCAGCATCAAACGTTAACCCAAATAGTTTTGCCCGCTCATTATTTGCACCTATGCGAGATCAATCCGCGAATGCAGAAGCAGGGGGCGGTATCAATTTAACAGCAGGACATAATACATGAATATTTCAGAAATTCTCTTAACGGGCCCAGTGATGCCTGTGATCGTAATCGATGATGCAGACTTCGCAGTTCCACTCGGTGAAGCATTACTTTCAGGAGGTATTAACGCTATCGAGATAACACTTCGGACAGATGCTGCTTTGAATTCAATTGAACGTCTGGCAAAAGAGTTACCAGAAATTTGCGTTGGCGCTGGCACTATATTAACAGAAATAAACGCACATTCAGCTGCCAATGCGGGCGCTCGTTTCGCTGTAAGCCCTGGTACAACTCGCTTGATTATAGATGCCTGTAAAGCACATAATTTACCCCTACTACCAGGGGCAAGTACTGTTTCAGAAATGCTCACACTTCATGAGGCAGGTTTCACAGCAATGAAGTTTTTTCCAGCTGCAGCTGCCGGAGGCGCTCAGTTTATAAAATCACTTGCAAGTCCGCTTCCCCATTTACAATTCTGCCCGACAGGGGGCATCACCTATGATACAGCTTCTAGCTGGCTTGCGCTTGCAAATGTCCCTTGTGTTGGTGGTAGCTGGCTTGCGCCAGCGCATGATATCAATCAGCAGAATTTCTCTATGATAACGGAACGTGCAAAACAAGCATCAACTTTAGAGAGACCCTAAGATGCAACTCACCAATAATCCTCATTATCAAAGCCTTCTGCGTGAGGCGCAGCACATAAAAAACACCTCTCTCACAGACTTAATGAAACAGGATAACAGAGAGAATGATTTTTGTTTTACATTAGATGGCTTATGGGTAGATATCTCACGCCATTACATAAATAAAGCACTATTCGACAGCCTAATAAAACTAGCAGATGCATCTGGGGTACGGGAGAAGTTTTCTGCGCTCGATGCTGGCAATCCTATCAATTATACAGAGGGCCGAGCCGTCCTGCACACGCAATTGCGCAAGCCAAATAGGCGTGAAACGGATGAATGGCAAAAACTATCTGCTTTTAGCGAGGAATTGAGAGCCTCACAAAATATACAGACTATAATTAATATAGGAATTGGCGGATCTGACCTTGGGCCTTCCATGGTAACCAGTGCGTTGCGCCCTTTCCATGGAAAACAGAAAATACGGTTTGTATCTAATGTTGACCCTTCAGATTTAAATGACTGCCTTGCTGATTGTGACGCTGAGACCACTTTTTTTCTGATCACTTCCAAGACTTTCACCACAGCAGAGACACTGAAAAATGCATCTCTTGCAGCGGATTGGCTTAAGCAGGCACATATTAACCCCGCAAATCAAATGGCAGCCATAACAGCAGCCCCTGAAAAAGCTCTTGAATGGGGTATGTCCCAAAAACATATCTTTGATTTTGCGGATGGAATTGGCGGTAGATACTCGCTATGGTCTGCTGTTGGATTACCAATTATGATCGCCATTGGAAATAAGAATTTCATATCGTTCCTAGATGGCGCAAATCAGATTGATGAGCATGTTTTAAACACCTCTACTAACCAGAATATAGCCATAATATTGGCACTTTTGCGTATTTGGAATCGTAATTTTCTGAACCTGCCAATGCATGGAATAATGCCTTATGATCATAGACTTGCACGTCTTCCTGCTTGGGCACAACAATTAGAAATGGAAAGTAACGGAAAATCAGTTGATATTAGAGGCGATGCCTTAACTCAGCCTGCCTCCCCGCTTATATGGGGAGAGGCAGGAACAAACGCCCAGCATAGTTTTTTCCAGTATCTTCATCAAGGGATTGAACAGCAAAGCTTGGATATTCTTATTCCTCGTAATTCTCTTGGATGTTCTCTGCCTGATGGCTGGCAAGAAAGCCATAAAACACTCGTTTATAATGCATTGGCGCAGGCTGAAGCTCTTGCTATCGGAGAAGATAATCAGCAAGAGCCTCACAGAAATTTTCCAGGTGGACGCGTTTCAACACTTATTAGCTGGAATAAAACAGACCCGTTTGAAGTTGGACGCTTATTGGCTTTATATGAGCATATCACAATCGCAAGTGGATTTTTGTGGGACATAAATAGCTTTGATCAATGGGGTGTAGAGCTTGGCAAGAAAAAGGCTAAAGAGCTAGAAACGCCTAATATGGGAGATGATTTTAGCCCTGCTGCAAAACGCTTTTTGTCACTGCTTAATACAGAGAAATAGCATTTATCTTCATGACACCAATAACAAAATTATATATAGATAAATAAGATTTGTGAAATTAAACACTGTTAAGGGCTGGTTGGCATGGACGTGAAAATATCCAAGGTTTTAAGTAGTATGTTAGTGGCAGGTATGTTTATCCTCCCTGGCAGTCAATCAGCTTTTGCTAGTGAGAAAACTTACTTTTTAACAAGCAAAGCACTTCTGACATTCTGTCAAAGCAAATTACCGTTAGAAGATGGTATATGCCAAGGTTATCTTGCTGGCATTGCAGATAGTATTTATTCTGGGCATCAATCAGATTTTGTGTCGATATGTATCCCAAAGGGCATAAATAGTGCTGACTTAAAGACTCTATTTGTTGAATATGCCACCGACTATCCTGAATATTTCGAGCGGCCTGCCGACGGATTATTTACCGACGCCCTTTCTTATAAGTTTGCCTGTTAGGCTTTGGCTACCAAGATAACCCTACAGATAATTTACCCATATATTGGTTAGCCGAATTAGATATGCCCGCGGAAATACTAAATGGAAGCGCTTCGGTAGTCCCTGGTGCGTTTACCAAAAACATAGAACCTGCGAAATTCAAACCGATTGCATTCTCTTGATTTTTTGTTGCACCACCTAATTGCACGTGAAAACTTTTGCCTTTTTCAGGATTTCGCGTATCCAAGGCTGCTGCCATTGCAGCAGATTGGTCAACATAACGTCTGGTAGCCGCATGGTCCGGCTCTGTTGGGTCTTGAATACTTAATATACCTCTCACTTTTGTTACATGATTATCATGGTCACCCAAAGTTAAAACTCCGGCACTTGAAGAGATCACATCATTGGTATTATCAATATCAATTGAATTCTGACCAATGGATATGGTTCCATCATCTTTTTTCCTGATAAGATTCATCTGACCGTCTGCTGACTTTATTGTATCTGTATAAAGGGTTCCAATTGTTGCATTATCGGTATTTAGATTACTCGTTAAACCTGATATTGATAATGTACCAAGTGTCAGGTTGCCACCAATAGAAACATCTCCATTTAGATTCGACAGACCGGTGACCGAGAGATAACCAACAGAGGCGTTATCTAGAGTTGTTAAACTATTTGTTACATTTAATGGTCCAGATAAATTACTTGTGCCGGACACAGTTAGGTTATCAGAAATGGTTACCGTATCTGCAAAGGTTGCATTGTCACCTACAAATAAGGTTCCACCAACCGATGTATTGTTATCAACTGCCAATGTTC
>ERZ802830.1184-NODE-1184-length-25290-cov-16.5954_pt1 | contig 25290 bp, 29 predicted proteins | sample MGYA00345654_ERZ802830 | MGnify/ENA primary metagenome ERZ802830 (study PRJEB30503, sample SAMEA104212375) | marine metagenome | biome: Westerlies Biome; feature: [SRF] surface water layer (ENVO:00010504) within the epipelagic zone...; material: water...
ACTGATAATGCAGACAAGCAAGGCAAAGAACTAGGTTACGAAAATAATGATTTAAGTAAGATTCTTGGTCCAGTATATGGGGTGCAGTGGAGAAACTGGGCTGGGATAGATCAAATTAATGAGTTAATAAAAGGATTGAAAAATAATCCAGATAGCAGAAGACATATCTTATCAGCTTGGAACGTTGGTGAAATTGATAGGATGGCTCTACCTCCATGTCATGTTATGACTCAATTTTATGTAAATAAAGATTCTATTAGTTGTCATATGTATCAAAGAAGTGCGGATATGTTTTTAGGTGTTCCCTTTAATATTGCAAGCTATGCCCTTCTTCTATCAATAATAGCTGAAATTTTAGATCTAAAACCAAAGAGATTTATTCATTCATTTGGAGATGCTCATATTTATAAAAATTCTTTAGATCAGGTTAAAGAACAAATCTCAAGGACTCCAAAATCGTTACCTAAATTAGTTATTCCAAAGCTTAATTCTCTAGATGATCTGAAAGAATGTGTGATAGATGATTTTATCTTAGATGGATATGATCCTCATCCTCCAATTAAAGCAAAAATGGCTGTATAAATGAAAGTAATATCTCATGTAGTTGCTCTATCAAATAACAGTGTTATTGGTGTTGATAATAACCTTCCGTGGAATCTTAAAACTGACCTGTTGCATTTTAAAGAATATACAACAAATAAGATTATTATCATGGGAAGAAAAACATTTGAGTCCATTGGCAAGCCATTGCCTAATAGAATTAATTACGTAGTATCAACTACTATTGATCAAATTGAGGGTGCTTTTGTATTTAAAAGTACTCAGGATGCTATTGATGATGCAATCAATTATTGTGAAAAAGAAAATAAAAAAGAAATTGTAATTATTGGAGGCGGCTTTCTTTTTAAAGAAACCCTACCCGTAACCAATAAATTAGTTCTGACGAAGGTCGATTGCGATATTGCAGGTGATGTATTTTATCCTGATATCGATTTTAGCGAATGGCAGGAATTAAGCTCTGAAAGATTCTCAAAGGATTCAAATAACGATTATGATTTTATTGTATCGACCTACGAGAGAGTTACGTAGAATTCATTTGGATATAATCTCTTCTTAGAGCTAAATTTTTAACTCTAATTTCCTCATTCTCTGTATACTTAATCCAATTATTTGCTTGTTGTTTAATCTTCTTGTCTTTATCCCTTGCAGCAATTCTAAAATTTTTCTTAGCATTTTCAAATTCTTGCAACTCAAAATATACTTGCCCAAGTGTTAGATAGACAGGAGATAATTTTTTAATCTTACCTTTTTCAAGTCCTTTATTTATTGCACTGGCTGCTTCTTCAAGTCTGTCTTCTGATAAATATAAGTTACCTAACAAAACATATGATTCACCATCTTTAGACATCTTTGCTGCTTTCTCAAGAATAGGTATTGCTCTATCAATTTCCTGAGCCATTCTCCAGGCATCAGCTAAAAGTTTTAAATTTTTCTCAGTATCCTTAACAACAGGAACTATTTTTTCTTCCTCTGTTTTTTCGTCAACTATTGTTATCATTTTTTTCTGGCCGTTTTCAAAAACTTCAGCTGCCCAATATGGATTTTGGTTTAAAAGAAGTAGTTGAGTAAGTGCCAAATATTCTGATTCTCTGTTTAGAAAATCTTTTTGATAAGCAGCTTTCAATGTGATCATATAATCTCTTTCTCTTCCTAATTGGCCATAGCCTCCACCAAGTTGAATGAAATATTGTTTTTTAGGGAATAAATTTACTAGAATTTCATAGATGTCTATTTGTCTTAATAAAGATTCTTTTTCTCCTATTTCTTCTTTCATCTCTCCTATACTGGCAGCCATAATCACATACCAATTTTCTCTTGGTTTATAGCCTTCTTCTTCTGCCATAGTTACAGCAGTTTCCATTGATGATAAAGCTTTTTTAAAGTTTCCTGTTTGATAATATGCTTGTCCAAGAAGTGAATATGATTGTGCGGTTACTGTTTCAACCTCACTCATCCACTGAAGAATTAACTCAATCCCTTTTGCATAATTTTCTTGTAATAGATTAAGCTGAGCAAGAGAAAGAAGTGCCTGGACTCTCAAACCTATGGTTACTTCTGGCTCATTAATTAATCTTGAATAAGCATCCATGGCCTTTGGATAATCTCCATCTTGAAAGTAAACAAATGCCCAAGCATTCCACATTACAGAACGGTCATAGCTTTTTAAGTTAGCCATATCATTTCTTAGCTCAGTAAGAATAGACAAAACAATCTGCATATCTGGTGCTGGCTCACCTTTTTCGTCGACAACTTCAAGAGCTTCATAGACTTTTGCCATTTTTTTTGCGGTAGAGCTTTGAAGAGCCCTAGCTTTTTTATACTTTATAGGTTTTTTATCTGTTTGAGATTGAGCTTCAATAGAAATAGGAGTTACTATAAAAAATGCTGCTAACAAAGAAAATAAACAAATTGAAATCTTTTTATTCATAACTTTTAACCTTCATCTAACACATACGTAAATCTATGCAATACTCCATCAACTGGAACAGCCTTACCATCTACTATCTTAGGTTTATATTTTAATTTTAAAGCAGCTCTTGCTGATGCGCTATTAAACATCGTACAAGGCCTAAATTCAGTAGCGGGATCATTTGGATCGCTATTTGCACAGTATCCTTCTAGTGCTACAGCATTCTCAACACTTCCTGTATCTGTGATGGTAAATTCCACCAAAGCATATCCCATTGTGCCTCTCTCCTGAGCTCTTCTTGGATATATCGGAACTACTTTAAATAGAGGTATGTATTCACCATCTCTGAAGAAAGAGCCTCCTGCATTAAAGTTTGCTTTGGGTTTTGCAATAGAAACATCTAATCCAGTCAAAGGTGCTAAATCTAATTCAGGTTGCGCAATATCTTCTGGTTGTTCATCAGGCTTATCTGGTTTATCAACTTCTGTCATAAAAGTATCAATTTCTCTATCAGGCATTACAACATCTGCTAGTTTTACCGATGTATCTTCCTTTAGACCGCTATCTCCTAGAGAAATCAATATAACCATTATAAAAAATAGTGCTAATGTAATTAAAGATGAAAAACCTATGCCTGCTGCATATCTATTAGCATTAAATGCTTTAACATAAACCGCATGAATTGGTTTAGTAAAGGTGTTAATAGCTGCAAAAACTTGTTCCATAAATTATTTAGGTTCTGATGCTAATGATATTGCGCTAACTCCAGCTTCTCTAGCTCCATCCATAACTTTAATTATCGTATCAGCAACTGCTTTTTCGTCGGCCTGAATAACAACTGACCCCTTTGGATTATCTGCTAGCATTTTTACAACATTAGCTTTTACCTGTCTTACATCAATTCTTCTTCCATCCATCCACACCTCATCATTCGCACCAACGGCAATTAGGATTGCTGCGTTTTCTTGTGTTTCGGCAGTATCTGAATCAGGTCTGTTAATCTCAAGACCAGGTTCTTTTATAAAGTTTGCTGTAACAATAAAGAAAATGAGCATGATGAAAACAACATCAAGCATTGGAGTTAAATTTATTTCACTTTCTTCATCTTTTACTGCAGTGCTTATTGCATTTCTTCTCATTTAATCTCTCCTATAGTTCTCTTTTAATTAATTCTCTTAAATCATTTGTATGTCTATCAGATGCGCTACTTAGATATATACTAGCAAAAACTCCTGAAAGTGCGACAACCATTCCTGCCATTGTAGGTAATGTTGCTTTAGAAACTCCACCTGCCATTGCTCTTGCATCACCCCCGCCATTAAAAGCCATAACTTGGAATACTTCTATCATTCCAGTTACTGTTCCTAAAAGTCCAAATAACGGAGCTAAAACTACGCAGGTCTGTATTATTGAAAGATTACGATTAATTTCTACCTTGGCTTGAGAAACCATCTTTTCACGTATTTGAAGGGCATGCCAAGAAGTTTTGTCAGCTCTATTATTCCATTTGCTAGCAAGATCTTGGACATAAAATTCATGCCCATGAGAGAAATACCATATTCTTTCGAATATCATTGCCCACATAAAAAATACTAGTATAGCAATTAACCAAAGCACGCTACCACCAGCTTCCATAAAGTCTCTTATGGAAGAGAATGCTTCAGAAATAGCAAATAGCATAATTAATTATTAATTATTGCCTTCTGCACGCTCAGCAAGAATACCAGTACTTTGTTCTTCAAGAACACTTATTATTCCTTTAGCAGATGAAGCAGTAAATGAGTGTAACAACGTTGTAGGAATCGCAACTAATAAACCTAGAACAGTAGTCACAAGTGCTTGTGAAATACCGCCAGCCATTAATTTTGGATCTCCCGTTCCGTATAAAGTAATCATCTGGAATGTTACGATCATACCAGTAACTGTTCCAAGCAAACCAGCAAGAGGAGCAACCACAGAAATAATTCTTACTGCACCAATCCCTCTTTCAATTGAAGGCCTTTCAGCCATGATTGCTTCTGCAAGTTTTAACTCTAATGTATCTATATCTTTCTTAAAGTTTTCTTCACCAACCTTAAGAACTCTGCCTAGAGGGTTTCTTACATCAACAGTTTTAGAACTAGATTGAGCTTTAACAGCTCTACCTAGGACATATAAACTCCAAAGTTTCCAGAAAGCTACTCCAATACCTATTAAACCAACAAATATGATTGCATAACCAACTTCTCTACCTTGAGCTGCTCTTTCAGCCAAAGATGGAGTTTGTATTAAATTAGCTAAAAGGCTTCCACCAGTAGGTCCGGTAGGATCAACACCAAATTTAACTTCTTCGCCAGCTTCAGCTTGTCCTACATTTTTAGCAGTCTTTGTATAGCGGCCAGCAGGCTGTCTTGGCAAAAATGCATATTGACCAGATGCTGATACATATTCAAGATATTTTCCATCACATACAGCATTAAATAGACCTACTCTTGTTACATTACAAGTAGATGATTCTCCATCTACATCAATAACCGTTGTTTCAAACGAAACTACTTGACCACTAGCGACCATTTCTCTTTGAAGCTCATACCATAGACCTTCGATTTCTCTAATGGTCGGTAATTCTGTTGTTTCAGACATCTTAGAAGTTAGGTCATTTAAAAAACTAACTCTTTCAAGACCATATTGTGCACTAGTTAGAGAACCTGAGAATTGAACAGCTGCTTCACCAGCAGAACTTTGCAGGTGTCCAAATAACTCTACTAAAGAACCAAGTTCTTTCTGATAAGCTTCTTCTTTTACTCTAAGAATCTCCTCATTCTTTTTGTACTCTGCTTCTAGTTGATCAGCAATTCTTTCCTGTTTTGCAAGCTCTCTCTTTTCAGCCGCAAGAATTTCAGCTTGCTTATTCTTATTAGCCACAAATTTGGCTTCCCTTTTAGAATTCTCTGTTTGTTCTGCTGTCTTTCCTTCTTTAACAAGCATTAACAAAGCTTCAACTGTTGAAACTTCAACAGCCTCATCTTCTGCATCTTGAGCAAAAATAAAAGTATTAAAAGTTAAGGAAAGTACAAATAGTATTGATAAATAATTTTTCATTATACTTCTCCCTTAACAACAGGCATTAATAACATATCAGTTGGAATTAATTTTTTAGCCATTCTTATTCCATCTCTTATAGGCTTTCTGTAACTAGAAGATAGTTCTTCCCATGTTCCAGTTTCGTTGTCCCATCTGCCACTAGATCTTTCATCTTTTGTTTGGTAAAACATGCCAATTCTTCCTATTACTAGAATATTTACAACTGTTCCATCGGCAAGCTTATCTTCATAAGTATCTATCTTCCTTCCGTACTCTGCTTCAATGTTATAAGCTTCTAGCACTTGTCTTACTTGCTCTGAAGCAGTGACCTTGGGTTTTGCTAATGAAGATCTAACTAAGTCCACTCTGGCCCTTCTTTCTTCTTGTCTAAATGGAGTATCTAAAGTTATTAGAGTTTCTAAAGTATCTAACATTTTCTGAGCTAGAGGAGGTATTTGTCTCTGCATTACAACAACTTGAACAAGTTGTTCATCAAGCTTATCCATCAAATCAAGCTGAGCTTGTATTTGGATTCTTTTTTGTTCGTTATAAAGTTTAAGGCCTTCGACTTGTTTCGAGACAACCTTATATTCATTAACAATTTTGTCAGTTTGTCTTTCTGTTTGATCAATGTTGTTTTGTGATGTTGCAGAAAGAGTTTGATTTTCTCTTCCAACTTCCAAAACATTTTCCATATTTACTTCAATTTCATTTGCTAAGACAAATGTACTGAAGCAAAAAATTCCGGGCAAAAGTATGCCTCTAATTAATTTAAGCATTATATATACTCCCTAAAGTTCATTAATATTAACAGTCTGTGCTCAATAAATAAAACAATTTTGCAAATTTTTTGTCTCATTAAAACAAGAAAAAAATAGCAATTAAATTAGATATATTTTATATATTTATTTTCAAATGAACTGATTTGTTTAGAAAAGTTTGAAAAATAAAGTAGGAGTCTTTTTCTTATAATCTTGATAATCGGGATTATCTCCCCATTTTATATCTCCCCTTGCTTCAAGCATTCTTACACCGCTTACATACACAAGCAAAAGATAAGTAAAAATTGGGGATATTAAAGTTAAATATTGAAGACCCTGCAACGAAGAAAATGACATAACTGCTATACCAGCCCATAAAACAATTTCTCCAAAATAGTTTGGATGTCTTGATTTTGCCCATAATCCCGAAGTTATAAACTTATCTTTATTTTCTTTATTTGCTCTAAATGCTGATTTCTGCTTATCCGCTATTACCTCAACAACAAAGCCAAGAATAAATAAAGCCAGGCCAATATAGAAAAATGCATTCATAACCACTCCAGTGGTTGATGAAATTGCAGTTAATGCACACATGGAACAAAGTGAAACCCATAAACCTTGAAGAGTCCACGTCATAAAAAATTGTGAAGCAGATGGTTTGATAGATCTAAATCTTTTATCTTCTCCGTCATGATGAATTCTCATAAATAAAAAACTACCCAGTCTTATCGCCCATAGTGAGATTAATAAAACAATCACGATATTCGCACCATTAAGATTGGTGAATTGATTTGAAGAAAAGACTAATGAATACCAAATTACTGATAAATATGTCAGGCTGCCGGTAAGATCATAAAATTTTTCTGTTTGAAAAACATATGCAGGTATAAATGCAATCCATTGAATAGCAAAAGCCAGAAAAACCGCGTTAAACACTAACTCAATGCCTGTTGCTACGGCTATAGAGATTGCTATAAAAAAAGCTGTTAGTGATATTAATAAATTAGTTACTATCTTCATATTTAGTTCCATCCACATGTTCTATTTTTATTTTGCTCATCTAGCCATTCTTTTAGAGGCGCATAATAATTTAATATTGATTTTCCACTTAACTTCCTTGACCCTGTAAGGTTTTCAAAAGCTTCTTGCCAGGGCATACTTTCACCCATTGCCATAGTCGAAATTATCTTTTCTCCAGCAACTTTGTTTCCATAAATTGAACATTCATGCAAATATCCATCAAAGTTTATTTCATTACATAAAGCCTCGTGAAATTGATATTGCATAATTCTTGCTAAATAGTATCTAGTATATGGGGTATTACCGGGAATATGATATTTTGCTCCTGGATCAAAGTATTCTTCTGATCTTTCTTCGCTTGTACTTATACCTTGATATTCTTCTCTTAACTGCCACCATGATGAATTTAATTGATCTTCTGTTATTTCACCATTAAATACACCTGATCTCCATTTGTCCAACATCAATGCCCATGGAACTACAACAACCCCCTCTAGAGCTTGTTTCATTAATAGTCCAATTGGATCTTCTTTAGCAAGATTTGCTTCCTCCTCAGAAATAAAATTTATTTCCTTTAGATAATCAGGAGTTATCGATAGTGTTAATAAATCTCCAAATGCCTCATGAAATCCATCATTAGCACCTCCCTGAAATAAAGTTGGAAGATGGTTATATGCTTGATAATAAAATATATGTCCTAATTCATGATGAATTGTTATAAAGTCTTCTTCATTTCTTTCTATACACATTTTTATTCTTAGATCATTTGTTGTAGGATCTAGATTCCATGCCGACGCATGACAAACTACTGATCTATCTCTCGGTTTTACAAATAAAGATCTTTCCCAAAATGTCTCTGGCAAAGATTCAAATCCAATAGATAGAAAGAAATCCTCTGCATATTTAACCATTTCAATTTCATCAATTTCTTTTTCTTCAATTATTTTAGTCACGTCAATAGAGTTAGAATTTAATTCTTCTGTGTAAACTAAATCATATATATTTGACCATGACTGTCCCCACATGTTTCCGAGCATATGCACAGGCAATGGTCCAGATTCTGAGATAACTTCATCACCGTAATGATCATTTAATTTAGCTCTAACATGACAGTGGAGTGCATCATATAAGGGTTTAACTTCTTCCCATACTCTATCAGTTTCATCTAAAAAATCATTTGCTGGCATATCGTATTTACTGAACCAAAGGTCACTTAAACCATCATATCCAAGATCTTGTGAGCCCTTATTGCCAATATCCACCATTCTTAAATAAAGAGGTTTCATTGGTTTTCCAATTTCATGCCAACCTTTCCAAGCACTTAATAATTTATTAGGATCTCTTGATGTATCAATAATTCCTTCAAATGCCTCTAAATCAAGACAATTTCCATCTTCATAACAATATTCTCCTGCACCATACATAGCTTCGAGGCTAGTTGTTATTTTAGATAGTTCACTTGCCAAATCTTCATTTAATGGAGGTGGCATAACAAAAGAACTTTTTAATATATTTAACATTCTTTTATTTTCTGGGGTTGTTTCTAGATCATTAAAGGCTGAGGCTTGTCTTGAGCGCTCAAGTGAATTAAGGGTATATCTAGTCCCATAATCTGCAATTATTTTTTGAGAATCATACGTAATGAAATTTGAGCTTATCCATGATGCTGAATATATAACTGGGCCATCCTTTTTATTTTCTTCCTCTACCATCATCAAAAAATCTTCTAAATCTTTTGTTTGATCAGTTTGTTCGCTACCTGGAACACAAGAAGTTACAATTATCGATAATAAAGTTATATATAAAAAATTTCTCATTTGGATACCTCGCTATTAAAATAACATAAAAATATATTTATTATGAAAATTTCAACAAACCAATTTAAAAATGGAACAAAGCTTATAATTGATAATGCTCCCTGCTCCATTGTGGAACATGAATTTCACAAACCGGGAAAAGGACAAGCAGTAATGCGAGTTAAATATAAGAATCTTTTAACTGGCAATACAAATGATAAAACATTCAAATCAGGAGAAAGTGCTGAAGCTGCTGATATTAATCATGCAGAAATGGAATTTTTATATCACGACAATGATTCATGGCATTTTATGAATACAGTTACCTTTGATCAAATTGAAATAAATTCTTTACAAATGGGAAATGCAAAAAAATTTTTAGTTGGGCAGGAGGTTTGTGAAATAATTTTATGGGATGGGCAACCTATTTCTGTTAACCCACCAGCAATCGTTGAATTAAAAATTACTAGTGCTGAGCCAGGTGTTAAAGGTGATACTGTCTCTGGAGCAACTAAGAATGCAACTCTTGAAACTAACATTGAAATTCAAGTGCCGTTATTTGTTAACGAGAATGAAATAATAAAAGTTGATACTAGAGATATGACCTACGTTGGGAGATCAAAATCTTGATAGAAACTATCAATCAAAAAATAGAAATATTCATATCATCACTTGATGGAATTAATGATGATTTGGTTAAGACTATTACAAATAAATCTTCAACAGCGATTTCTGAGAATTTAAAAAATGGCCACCTTACAACAAATGTATGTATGGTTGCAGCAAGTTTATTAAAGCTTAATCCAAAAGAGCTAGCTATTAATCTTGAAAAAAATCTTAGCGAATTAAAACTTCATAAGGCCGTTAAGGCAGCTGGTCCAGGATTTATTAATATTACTCTTCATAGAAAGGATTTTGCTTCAGTTCTTCACAAAATAATTGAAGAAAAACAAAACTTTGGAAAATCAAAAATTGGAGATAATAGAAAAGTTCAAATTGAATTTGTATCTGCTAATCCAACAGGCCCTCTGCATGTTGGCCATGGGAGAGGAGCAGTTTATGGAGATGCAATTGGCAGGATATTAGAAGCCACTGGATCATCTGTTGAAAAAGAATATTACATTAATGATGCAGGAAGACAAATTGATATCCTAACTGCAAGCGTTATTGTAAAAATAATTCAAAAGGAATTGGATAATTTTTTTCCACAAAATGCATACAAAGGAGCATATATTGAATCTATTGGCAAAGAGTTTATTCTAAAAAATATAGTTAAATATAACGATGTGGAGACTATTTTAAAAAACTTATCCTCGGATCCTGAAGAAGAAATCGATCAAATCATAGTTAATCTAAAAAAATCAGATGAGAAAATATGGAATTTAGTAAAATCTTTCTCTCTTGAAAGCATAATAAAGTCGATAAAAAATGACCTAAGAGATTTTAATGTTGACTTTGATAGTTGGTTTAATGAATCTTCTCTTGGCAAACTTAACGATAATTCTTCTGAAATTTCTAAATCAATAAATAAATTAAAAAATGATGGTATGGCTTACGAAAAAGATGGAGCTATATGGCTTAATACTGATAATAGTGGTGATGATAAGCATAGAGTTTTAGTTAGAGATGACGGCAGAGCTACATATTTTGCATCTGATGTTGCATATCACAAAAATAAAGTCGATAGAGGTTATGATGATTTAATAAATGTTTGGGGTGCAGATCATCATGGTTACATTAAAAGAATTGAGGCATCTATAGATGCCCTAGGCTCAAGTAAAGAAAAATTAATTGTTAAGCTCGTTCAATTTGCAAATCTATTTAAAAAAGGAAAGAAAGTAAAAATGTCTACCAGAACAGGAGAATTTTTTACTTTAAGAGATTTGATTGAAGAAATTGGGGCTGATGCTGCAAGATTTTATTATTTATCAAAACAGGCTGATCAACATCTAGATTTTGATTTAGATTTAGCAAAATCAGATAGTAAAGAAAATATTTTTTATTATATTCAATATGCGCATGCTCGAATATTTTCTCTTGAGAAAAAGTTTAAAGAAATGAATCCAGAATTGGATCCCAATATTGAAGCTATTGAAAGAAATACATACAAAGAATGTGATAACTTAATTCACGAAATATCTAAATATCCAAATGTTGTTAATAAATCTGCCATTAGTCTTCAGCCTCATCTAATAATTTTCTATTTAAGAGACTTGGCACAGTTATTCCATAGTTTTTACAATGATAATCATGTCCTATCTGAATCAAAAGATAATATGCAATCAATCGTATTTTGTTTATCAGCAGTAAGACAGACAATTGCTAACGGCTTAGAGCTTTTAGGCATTAAACCTATGCAAAAAATGTAGCGATATGAAGGATTTTGCAAATAGAAAAACAGCTCAAAAAGTAAAAAATAAGTCTAGGAGAACATTTAGCTCAAAAAGGCCTGACGCTGATGTAATATCAAATAGTACAATTTTCTATTTGTTATTAGTAAGTTTTTGCCTTGCTGCTATGTCTTTCTTTTATTTTAAAACTGAAATTTCATCAATAAAACCAGAAACTGCTGCAAACTCTGTAACTATTAATTTTCCTACATCATTGATGGATGATTCTATATTGATAGAAGAGGAGGAAGATCAAAATTCTCTATCTTGTAAATACTTTGTTCAAGTTGGGGCTTATGGTAATAAAAAATATGCAATCGAAGCAAAAGATATGCTCAAAATTGACATTCAAAATATTACTATTAATGAGGTCTATAGTTCTCTTAATCCAGGAAAGTTACTTAATAGTGTTATATCTGGGCCCTATGAGAATCGATCTGCTGCAAATAATGCAAAAGAAAAAATTACTATAAAAGGCTTTGATCCTCGAATGAGAACTATATGCAAACAAATATAGACCAAAATATAAAGGATATTCGAAATAAAATAAAATTAGCTTGTGAAGCTATAAATAAAAGTCCTGACGAAGTTACACTTATAGCTGTTTCAAAGAAGAAAGATCATTTCATGATAGAAAGTGCTCTGGAAAATGGGATATATAATTTTGGTGAAAATTATGCTCAAGAGCTTCAGGAAAAAGTTTCAAAAATTCATTCAGATAATATAATTTGGCATTTTATAGGGCCGATACAATCTAATAAAGTAAAAATAATTGCTAAAAGCGCTGACTGGGTTCATACCCTTTATAGAGAAAAAATAATAAGAAAACTAAATGCCGAATGTGAAGAGATTCAAAAAACAATTAAGGCATGTATTCAAATAAATATTTCATCTGAAGAAACTAAAAGTGGATGCAGTCCCAATGAACTCATAGACATTGCCAAATTGATGAAATCTATGAAAAATATAAATTTACAAGGCATAATGGCTCTCCCAAAATTAACTGAAAATAAAATTGAACGAGAAAAAATGATGGATTCAATATTGAAATGTAGTCTTGATCTTCAGGATTTTTTCCCTGAGGCTAAGTCTATTTCGTTAGGAACGACATCCGACTTTGAAGACGCAATCATGAATGGTTCTACAATGGTTAGAATTGGCGAATCTATTTTTGGTAAAAGATTATGAAAAATATAGTTTTGTTTGGTGGCGGCAACATTGCTCAAGCAGTTGTTGAAGGACTGATTAATGCTGACTTTAAACCTGATAATATATTTTATATTGATAGGAATACAAGAAATCAAAAAGCACTTAAAAAGCTTAAAATTAAAAATCTTAAAAAAAATGCTTCAATTAAAATTGATTTGTTTATTCTTGCTGTAAAGCCAAAAGATGCAATCGAGGCCTATAAACAAATACTGAATGAATATAAAGATCCAAAAATTGTAAGTTTTGTAGCTGGAATAAAATCAAAAAAATATATAAAACTTAATCAAGATATACAATTTCTCAGAGCAATGCCAAATACATCTGCAAGATTTAACTTAGGCATTACAGCTATATATAATTCAAGTTTTAGCAAGAACAATCTTGCTAAGGTATCTAAGCTTTTTAAAAAAATTGGTATCGTTATGAATCTTGATAATGAATCAAAAATTGATATATTCACAGGCATGATTGGAAGTGGGCCCGCATACTTCTTTTATTTATTAAAATCCTATGAAAAGAAACTAATGAGTTTGTGTAATCAAGACAAGAAAAAAGTAAATGCTGCCATGGTTAATCTTATTAAAGGCGTTGGATTTTCCATTGAAAATAATGATAATCTTGATGAACTGATCGATGCAGTCGCATCCAAAAAAGGTACAACTGAAGCTGGATTAAAGTCTTTTAAATCTGAAAAATTAGATAAGATATTTGAGAAGGGAATTAGTGCTGCAATTAAAAGATCAAAGGAAATTTCTAATGAATTCTAATCTTGAAATAGCTGCTCTTTTATTAAATATAACAAACTATCTTTTTGTATTTTTATTAATTTTCAGTCTTCTTAAGGTAAACTATTTCAATCCTATTGTTGCTATTTTTGTAAAAGTCTACAAACCTATTTCTAAAGTGCTTGGCATATTTCCTAGCCAAGTGATAAACATTTTTATTATTGCAGTGGCTTTAAAACTGCTTTCTTTAATTATTGCTTTTGGCAGTCAGTATGAAACTTTAACTTTGGTTGGTGTAGCAATAATACAAACTCTTATGATAATGCTAAGGATAATTTTCTTTGGAGTAATCGGGGGTGTTATTTTAAGCTGGGTATCTCCAGAAAAATCAAACCCTTTTATAGAGCTTATTGAAGAGATATCACGCAAAACACTCTCTCCTGTTAGAAAGTATATTCCTTCTGCTGGAGGTCTAGATTTCTCTCCACTATTTATTCTCATACTAATAAATCTACTTGAGAGTTTCCTTGCTGATATTTTAAGGTCTATTGTATGAAGACAAAAACTGAATTGATGTCTTTTACTGATGGAATAAATTTAGAGTCTGGGGACAGACTGGATGCTTTTGAATTAATGGTTGAAAGTTATGGAGAATTAAATGAATCAAAAACTAATGCTGTGCTAGTTTGTCATGCTTTTTCTGGCAATCATTTCGCTGCAGGAAAAAATGATGATGGTGAGACAGGCTGGTGGGATCAAATAATTGGACCTGATAAAGCAATCGATACAAACAAATTTTTTGTTATATGTTGCAACAACTTAGGTGGGTGCTCAGGTTCTACTGGTCCAAAAAGTATTAACCCTAAAACAAATAAAGCATACGGAAGTAGTTTCCCTCAAGTAAGTGTTTCTGATTGGGTTAACTCGCAAAAAATACTTATGGAAAAATTGAATATACCCTCTTGGGAAATGGTTCTTGGAGGAAGTCTAGGCGGCATGCAAGCTCTTCAATGGTCAATTGCATATCCTGAAAAAATTAAAAAAGCTGGAATCTTTGCAGCAGCTGCAAAATCAAGTACTCAAAATATTGCAATGAACGAAGTGGCTCGTGAATCAATTAGAAAGGATAGAAATTTTCATGATGGTAACTATATTGAACAAGGAGTCATTCCTAAAAATGGGATAAAAACTGCAAGGATGTTAGGCCACATTACATATCTATCAGAAAAGCATATGAATTCCAGATTTGGTAGAAAATTTCAGGATAATGATTCAAAAGTTGATCAAGATGTAGACTTTGAAGTTGAAAATTACTTGCAGTACAAAGGCGAAAAATTTTCAGAAGTTTTTGATGCGAACACATACATATTAATGACAAAGGCTATGGACGGATATGACGCTGCAGGAAAGTTGAATGGTCTTGAAAATGCTTTAGAAGGAGTTACTGCAGAATTATTGATCATTGGTTTTTACTCAGACTGGCTATATCCACCTGAAAGAGGAAAAGAAATACAAATTGCTGCAATGAACAACAACATTAAATCATCTTACGTGGTCTTAGATGGTGAGCATGGACATGACAGTTTCTTGTTTCATAATGATCAATACTCACAAATTATAAGAAAATTTATTCAATCATAATGGTTAAGAAACTCTCAAAAATTATAACCGCATGGGTCCCTCAAGAAAGCAAAGTTATAGATTTTGGTTGTGGAGATGGCTCTTTATTGAAAGAGCTCATAGATTCAAAAAAAATCCTGGGGTACGGAGTAGAAATAAACAATAAAAAAATTGAAGAATGCATAGCCAAAGGTGTTCCAGTTATAAAACAAGATATTGACAAAGGCTTACATGAATTTGAATCATCAAATTTTGACATCTCAATAATGGCAAGGTCTATTCAGTGCCTCAAAGATCCAAGTCTTGCTTTAAATAGAATGCTCAAGCTTTCAAAAAGATGTGTCGTAACTCTTCCAAATCTTGGATATTGGAAATGTAGAATAAATTTAGTATCTGGCAAAATGCCAGTTACGCCGGAGCTACCTTCAAGCTGGCATGAAACTGAAAATATTCACCTATGCACAATTAATGATTTTGAAAATCTTTGTGAAGAACAAAACATTAAAATCAAAGACAAAGTCTTCTTAAACTCGAAAGGAAAACAAAGTAAGATCGTTTCAATGAGCCCTAACCTTCTTGCAACTGAGGGGGTTTATTTGCTTGAAAAAGAATAAAGAAATCTTAGTAGCAACTTCTAATATTGGTAAGGTTAAAGAATTTCATAAGCTTTTTGATGGTCATCAATTGTTTTGTTTAAAAGATCTTGATATAGAAGATGCCCTAGAAGACGGTTCTTCATTTCTTGAAAATGCCCTGATTAAGGCCAAGCATGGAGCGGCTAAATCTGAAAAATATACTATTGCAGATGATTCTGGTCTTGTTGTTCCTGGATTAAACTTTGAACCTGGAATTTACTCTGCAAGATATGCCGGAAATCATGCAAGTGATAAAGATAATAGAGATAAGATAATTGATAAGTTAAATGAACTTAAATTAGAAGAACTTGATGCTTATTATGTTTGTGTTTTAGTTGGTATTAAGAATCATGATGATCCAATGCCCATTATTGCTCAGGGTGAAATTCACGGGAAGGTATCTATTAATAGTTCGGGCGAAGGTGGTTTTGGTTACGATAAGATTTTTTACCCTGAAAATTATGACTGCTCAATGGCTTCCATAGAAGCTTCTATTAAAAATAAAATTAGCCATAGAGCGATAGCTTCTGAAAAGTTATTAGCTTTGTATAAAAAAAGCTATTAATCTTTTTTCTGAAAATTAAACTCAAAGATTTCTCTACCTTCATCTTTCCCTCTTTGTTCAAATTTTGTTAGGGACTCTTTTTGTAGGAAGAAATCCTTAGAAGATTCAAAATAAGTGCTTTGATCTAAAGTTTCTTTAATGCTCTCTGCATAATCTGCCCAATCAGTTGAAATATAAAGATTTCCATCAGCCTTTATCGAATTATGTAGTAATTTGAGAAAATCTGTATTAATTAGTCTTCTTTTATGATGTCTTTCCTTTGGCCAAGGATCAGGGCATATGATCTTTACGGCATCGAAAATTTGTTTATCTTTGTTTTCATCAAGCAAAATTCTGATGTCATCTGGAAAAATTTTAATATTGCTGATTTCTTCTTTTTGAATGTTACCTATTAGAGTGCCAATTCCTGACATATATACTTCTGAGCCAATAAAAAATACTTCTGGATTATTTATGGCTTGAAAAAAAAGGTGCTCAGCATTACCAAAGCCAATTTCTAAACAACAATGTAAAAATTTAGATGAATGGAACTCAATATCATCAAGGGTGTTTATAGAGTAATCAGGTAATAATTTTAAATTTTCTTCTTGATTATTGGTTATACGTCCTCTTCTTTTCACGAAAGACGGCAAGAATTTAAGGCGCATTAATTATGTTTGAATCTAAGCGAAATCTACCATTACGGACTTAAGTTTTTTAAGGGCGGTGTTTTCAATTTGTCTTACTCTTTCTGCAGAAATTTCATACTCTTCTGCAAGATCATGAAGGGTTGCTTTCTTATCAGCCAGATATCTCCTTTGGAGAATATCTTTACTCCTATCATCTAAAACTTTTAAAGCATGAGCTAAATCTTGGCTATTAACATCAGCAGCCTGTTCATTTGCAACAATAACTTCTGGATCATATCTTTTGTCTTCTAAATATTGAGACGGTGACATCATTTGCTCATCATCACCTGTTGAAACTGGAGCGTCAAAAGAGGAATCATTAGAAGAAAGTCTGTTTTCCATATGCAAAACATCTTTTACCTCAACGTTTAAATCTTTAGCAATTTTTTCAGCCTCCTCTTTCGTTAACCAATCAAAGGATTTCTTTTTACTTCTTAAATTAAAGAAGAGCTTTCTTTGAGCTTTTGTAGTTGCTATTTTTACCTGTCTCCAATTTCTTAGAATATATTCATGGATTTCTGCTTTTATCCAATGAACTGCAAAAGAAACCAATTTAACACCTCTATGTGGATCGTATTTATCAACTGCTTTCATTAAGCCAACATTCCCCTCTTGAACGATATCCCCCAGAGGCAATCCATACCCTTGGTATGATCTGGCAATATGAACAACAAATCGCAAGTGATGGATAACCAGCTGTCTAGCCGCGTCTAAGTCATCTTCTTCATAAAGCTTTAATGCAAGTTCCTGCTCCTGTTCTTTTGTAAGAATCGGGATAGCATGCACAGAAGATAGATAGGATTCTATATCCTTTCCCGGACTATTAAGCTGTGATGGTTGTAATTGTGTGCCCATGTTATATTAATAAATTATAATTAATTATACTAATTAATTATGAATAATAGGAAATTATACCAACTTTTTAAAAAAATCTCTCAAAACAGGCAAAAATTCACTTTTTAATGCGTTATTTCTAAATGCAATAAAGTATGGATTAAGAATAGATGACTCTTTTGCGTAATTTAATTCTTCATTATCCTCTACCTTTACCACGCACCCTCCATAAGATGCTAGAACAGCATGCGCTGCAGCTATATCCCATTCTGAAGTTGGCCCAAACCTTGGATAAATATCTGCCTCATTGTCAGCAAGGCTGCATAATTTTAGAGAACTCCCCTTCTCAACAATTTGATAAGATACTTTATTTATATCTAAAAATTCTAAAAACTTTTTATCATTTTCATTCTTATGACTTTTACTCATAACGATTCTAATATTCCCTAAACCTGCTTTAGTTTCAGCTTCATTATCAAACTTAGAGCCATGCCAAATTTTTCCAGTAACTGGAGCTGCTACAATTCCAAATACAGAACTTTTACCATTGATTAAGGCAATATTTACAGTAAATTCATCTGTTTTATTTATAAATTCTTTAGTTCCATCAAGGGGATCAACAAGCCAATAGGTGTCACTTAAACTATTTAGTGAAGATAATTCAAAGGTCTCCTCAGAAATTATGGGTATATCTGGGGTTAACTTATTTAATCTATTTAAAATAATTTCATTTGCATTTTTGTCAGCAACTGTTAAAGGAGATCCATCATTTTTGTTAATCTGACCAAAATTACCACTCTCATAAACATCTAATATTGCTTTTGAGGCATCTTTAACACATTCTTTGAGACTATCTAGATGATAATCAATAAATGCCTTATCGATCATTGTTCTGACCACATGTTGAGTTTTTTAAATTTTGATAATCTAAGACCTCTAAAATCTTATAGAAAATATCGGTATTATCCATCATGCCATTAAAGTTTTGACTTCCTGGTCCATAGGCATAGACGCCAACAGGTACACCAGTATGACTGCCTGTTCCCCATTGAACTATAAAAGAATCATCTTTTTGCTTCATAAGTTGAAGTCCGCCCGTCTCATGATCAGCTGTTATTATTAAAAGTGTATTCTTATCAGCTGATACAAAATTGATTAGATCTTTAATGGTTAAATCAAAATCTTTGAATTCCCTGATCATATACTCGACATCATTACTGTGTCCTGCCCAATCTATCTGGCTACCTTCAGTCATTAAAAAAAATCCATTGCACTTATCATCTAAGTAGTTCAAAGCAAAGTTTGTCATTTCTCTTTGAGTTGGCATATCAGGACCTCTCTCCATACCATCTTCATCAAACAAACCAACTATATTTTTTAAGCCATCATAATTCTTTTCTAAAGATGCTTTTTGAGTAAGAAGATAATGGTTTTTTTCTACTTCCTCTAAATTAAAAAATTCTTGACCTCCACCTAGTGCTAAATCTACTGAAGAGTTGAGCAATTGAGCAGCTATTTCTTTTTCTTTATATCTTGAATCAATATGAGCGTAGAATGCAGCTGGCGTCGCATGAGTAATCGAAGATGTAGCTACTATTCCCTTTAGATATCCTTTGTTATCTAACATTTCAAAAATATTTGTCAGTTCTTTTTTATTTTGATCAACTGCTAAATATCTATTTTTAGTCTTATTTCCTGTCGACCAAGCGGTAGCTGCTGCGGCCGAATCTGTAATAAGGTTTTCATAGGCATGTGTTGAAGAAGTTCCCACGAAAGGTAGTTGATCTATATAAAGTTTGTGGTTTGGGCCGCCAATAGCTAGTCTTGATACAGTGATATGATTTAATGCAGCTCCATCTGCAATTGCCAAGATTATGTTTTTCGGTTTTGTTGATTCTGAAAAATTTTTTATTTCCAGTAAGTCTGAATCTTTGCTACCCATCTTTACTATTTCAGTTTTTTCTTTGCTACAAGCAATTAAGACAAGCAAAGTAAAAATTATTGCAGTTACTTTTTTCATCTTCTTAGGGGCGAAGTGAATTAATTCTTATAGCTTCTGCAGCTTCTTCAGATTCAGGACTTTTATTATCATAAATTGAGTATTCCCATCTTCCGTACATGGGATTAGTTATTACAAACCATTTTGTTCCCCACATATCTGAGTATTTGTCAGCAATCTTCTTTCTTTCTGAATGAAAAACATAAGATTCGTCTGCACCAATAAAGTCTGTGAGCTGATCTCCAATCAAAAGAAGAATTCTATGATCTTTTGCTACAAGAGTTCTTCTTGAGGTTTTATCTCTTGTCCATCCATTCTCATCACGCATTAACAAAACATCAGTGTCATCATCAAACGGCAAGCCTAATGCTTTGATATTATTTTTAGTCGCCTTTTCTAATATATGAATTCTATTGGTGACATAAAAAACTTTTACTCCTTTCTCTTTGGCGAACAGTAGAAAGTCTTTAACTCCAGAAACTAGAGTAGAGTTTTCTTCTTTTACGTATTCAACCCATCCATTTGGATAAGAAAGTCCTTCTATTATTGTTCTTGCTTGGAAGGCTGAATTATCTAACACTGTTTCATCTACATCTAAAATGATTGCAGGCATTTTATCTTGATAAGAACCGTCTTGCTCAAGAGCTGCGGTCCATGATGTATCAACTAATGCTCTATCAAGAGCTAATTTCGCATTATTATAAGTTTGAATATTATTGGCTGAAAACTCTGCAGACGTTTGTGCATACAGAACTGAAAGTAAGGATTGCTCTTGAAAGGATTTATCATCCACAGAGCTCCAAATGCTATTAGTTAATGTGAAAACTAAAATAAAAAAAATTTGTGCTAGTGATTTCATAGTGCAAGAGCATTATAATGCCTATTGATTAAAATTTAGTTACAAAATTATATTTATGGAAAATAAAGTATTAGAAAATTTAGAGCAACTCAAAAAAATGTTGGTGCTTTTAAGTGAGGACAGAAAAGTAGTTTTATCTCATCACAAGACATTTGAGCATGTAGAGAAAATGCGAGCAATCGTTAATGAGTCAATTGAGGAGGCTAGTAAGTCATGAGTACTAAAGAATATAAATGTTTTAAAGTTGATGTAGAAGACCACGTAGCAAACCTTGTTTTATCCAGGCCAAATGAACTTAATACTATGTCCAGAGATTTTTGGGTTGAACTCGGGGATGTTTTAGAAGAAATAAATAAGAACTCAGACATTAGGGTGGTTGTTATGTCATCAACCGGTAAGCATTTTTGTGCTGGAATGGATCTTAATGCTTTTTCTAATGGTGTAGATAATATTGCTGAGGATAAAAAACCAGATCATGCCAGAGTTGGTGAGGCTGTTTATAGAGTAGCTAAAGAACTTCAAGACTATATAAGCACTCTTGAAAAAATTAGAGTGCCAGTAATAGCTGCCATACATGGTGGTTGTATTGGTGGAGCTGTTGATCTTGTTACAGCATGTGATATTAGATTGGCCTCTAATGATGCATTCTTTTGTATTCAAGAGATTAATATTGGTATGGCTGCTGATGTAGGGACGTTGCAAAGACTACCTAAAATAATTCCTGATTCTAAAATGCGAGAAATGGCTTATACAGGAAGAAGAATGTATGCAGATGAAGCTAAAGATACAGGATTGGTAAGTGACACTTATGAATCACAAGAAAAAATGCTTGAGGCTGCAAATAATCTTGCTAAAGAAATTGCTTCAAAGTCACCCGTTGCAATTTATGGCCTTAAAGCAGTTATGAATTACTCAAGAGATCATTCTGTAAAAGATAGCCTAGAGTATAACGCCCTTTGGAGTGGAGCCATGTTAAGTCAAAAAGATATGGCTGAAGCTATGACAGCTAATATGGAAAAAAGAGAAGCTGAATTTAATAGGATGGTTGATGTAAAGAAATTTAACGAATCTGATTCTTAAGACTGCTTTCTTAAAAAGACGGGTGTCGTTGAAGTAGATTCCGCTTTTGAATATTTATAGCCATCTACATCAAAGTCTTTTAAATTTTCAAAGTCCGTAACTTTATTCTGAATAATCCACCTAGCCATAAGCCCTCTAGCTTTTTTTGCATAAAAACTAATGATTTTATACTTGCCATTTTTATAGTCTTTAAAAGCTGGAGAAATAACATTAATATCCTCAGGTACTTTACCTAAAACGCTAAAATATTCCTTTGAGGCAAGATTGATTAGAAGATCAGATTTCTGATTTTTTAATTCATCTAAGACATTTTTTTGTATCTTATCACCCCAAAATTCATAAAGATTTTTACCTTGAGCTGTTTCTAATTTAGTTCCCATTTCTAATCTATACGGCTTCATTAAATCTAATGGCCTTAAAATCCCATAAAGTCCAGATAGAATTCTTACGTGTTTCTGAGCAAAATTCATTTCTTTTTTAGATAAATCTTCAGCCTGCAGTCCTTGATACACATCTCCTTTAAAAACAAGCAATGCTGGTTTTGTATCATTTGATACTTTTTTTGAAGCTGTCCAAGATTGATATCTATCATAATTTAATGTTGCCAGCTTATCGCTAAGACCCATTAATGATGCAATATCTTTAGGCTCTTTTTTCTTTAGTTGGCCTATAAGTTTAGATGATTGACTTAAGAAGGACGGCACAGAGTTATTTGTGTCAGTGTCAAATTCGTAATCGAGTGTTTTTGCTGGAGAAAGTACTATAATCATGAGTGTATTCTAACGAATATATAAAGACTTATTCAATGATTAAGATAGAAAAAACAATAAATTCTTTAGGAAAATTCATATCATTGATGATTCCCACCATGACAATATTGATGATAGTTATAATCATGGCTAGGTATTTCCTTGGAATTGGATTAACAGGCATCCAAGAGTTAGTTATGTATATGCATGCATTAATCTTTTTGGGATGTGCTGGATACGTTCATTATAAAAATGAGCATGTAAGAGTTGATATTTTCTATAGAGAATCATCAAATTCATACAAAGCTAAAATAAATTTTTTGCTTAGTATTCTTTTTCTATTGCCCTTATGTTTCGTTGTTGGTTATTACTCAATTGAGTTAATAGATATGGCCTGGAAGATTAAAGAAACATCTACTGAGGCAGGTGGTCTTGGATTTGTATATATTCAAAAAACTTTGATTGCATTATTTCCAATATCGCTATTAATCACTCTTATTTATCAGCTTACTAAAAACAAATGGAATTAATTCCTCTACTTTTATTATTATTAATATGTGCTGCATTATTAATTGGTTATCCCGTTGCATTTACCCTAGCAGGAGTATCCATCCTCTTTGCATTAATTTGCATTCCATTTGGGGTATTTGATCCAACCATTTTTAAAAGCATACCTATAAGAATTTTTGGAATCATGAATAATGTAACGTTGCTTGCTGTTCCACTATTTATCTTCATGGGAACTATTTTAGAAAAATCAGGTATTGCAGCAAAAATGTTAGAGAATATGGCAGCTGCTTTTAGGAAAACTAAAGGCGGTTTATCAATATCAATAATAATTGTTGGAGCTCTTTTAGCAGCTAGCACAGGTATCGTTGGAGCAACTGTTGTAACTATGGGGCTTATGTCTCTACCAATTCTTATCAACCAAGGATACGAAAAAAGTTTTTCAGCAGGTCTTGTTGCCTCAACAGGAACATTAGGCCAAATCATACCTCCATCCATTGCTTTGGTTCTCTTGGGTGATGTTATGTCAAATGCCTATCAAAGAGCTCAAAACGATATGGGTATCTTTTCTCAACAAACAGTTACAGTTGGTGATCTTTTTATAGGAGCGATTGTTCCAGGGATAATGATCTGTTTTGGATATCTTTTTTACGCGATTTATAAAAACAAAACTAACCCTAATATTAAAAACTACTCGAATGATAAAGACATAAATAAATTGGATTTATTTAAAACTCTTGCACTTCCAATTACTTTGATTTTTCTTGTTCTTGGATCAATTTTTGCTGGGATTGCTACTCCCACAGAGGCAGCAGCCATTGGAGCTTTTGGAGCGCTGGTAATAGCATTTATCAATAGAAAAATTAATATAACTTTTATCAAAGAAACATCTGAAAAAACTGCTGTTGTATCTACAATGATTTTTACTATTCTTATCGGTGCTTCGATATTTTCATTAATTTTTAGAGGGGTGGGAGGTGATGAGTTAATTAACCTTATTTTTAATTCTCTACCTGGAGGATCATTTACTGCTCTAATATTTGTCTTAGTTATTATTTTTTTGCTTGGTTTTATTTTAGATTTTATTGAGATTTGTTATGTAATAGTGCCACTCGTAGCTCCTCCTCTTTTGATGATGGGCTTTGATCCTGTATGGCTGGCTATTTTATTTGCAATAAACTTACAAACCTCATTTTTAACTCCACCTTTTGGATTCTCACTTTTTTATTTGAGAGGAGTCGCAGATGAGAGCATACAAACTAAAGAAATTTATAAAGGTGTTATTCCTTTTATATTAATTCAAATTATTATTCTTTTTACAGTTATGTTGTTTCCGATTCTAATAATATAAGAGTTCATGAATAAAAAATTCTTAGTCATATTTAGTTTATTTATTTTGATTGGCTGCTCAGATGATTTCGTTGAATTGGAAAATAGGGTCAAAATGCAGGCAGAAAAGAATGGTATTGAGATGTCTTTTTTCCAGGTTAAAAAAGAAGCTCTATATATTCAACAGTGGAGCAAAGACGAGACTTTCATTGACGAAATTAATGAATTTAAAAGATTGGATAATGAAAACTTTCCTGAAAAAGGCAAAATTCTATTTACAGGGAGTTCAAGTATAAGGTTTTGGGATTCCTTAGAAGAAGATATGGAACCACTTGAAGTTCTAAATCGTGGTTTCGGAGGAGCACAAATTTCTCATGTTATTCATCATTTTGAAGATATTGTTAAGCCCTACAATCCAAAGGCTATTGTTTTTTTCTGTGGAACAAATGATTTAACCGCATTAAATACACCAGAAGAAACTGTGCATAATTTCAAAAAATTCTTGAGTCTTGTTAGGAATGAGTTTGGAAACATTAAAGTTTACGTAATTGGTATAAAGCCAACTGTTGACAGGTTGTATCTTGATGAAGAAGAAAGAATTTTTAATAGTTCAATTAATCAACTTGCAAATAATGATGCCTACCTAGAATATATTAATATCTGGGATCCTATGCTTAATCAGGATGGGACAAGAATGCCAGAGTTATTCATTGAGGATGGATTGCACATGAATGAAAAAGGATACGAAGTCTGGACAAAGAAAGTAAGAGAAAGTCTCGGTAAAGAATTTGATCTATAAACCAGCGTTATTTTTTTCAAGAGCTCTCTCAGCTCTATAACTAGATCGAACCATTGGGCCTGAAACAACTTCAAGAAAACCTTTGCTGAGACCTATTTGTCTATATTTCTCAAATTCTTCTGGTGTGACCCATCTTTCAATTGGATGATGGTTGATGGTTGGTCTTAAGTATTGACCAATGGTTAAAATATCAACTTTATTAGCAATAAGAT
>ERZ802830.1186-NODE-1186-length-25269-cov-11.0861_pt1 | contig 25269 bp, 22 predicted proteins | sample MGYA00345654_ERZ802830 | MGnify/ENA primary metagenome ERZ802830 (study PRJEB30503, sample SAMEA104212375) | marine metagenome | biome: Westerlies Biome; feature: [SRF] surface water layer (ENVO:00010504) within the epipelagic zone...; material: water...
GTCCACGTCTTTTGCTCCCCGTCCTTTGCTACCCGTCTTTTGCCGCAGTGCTGCTCCCAATGTCACGGCGTTGGCGGGCAGGCGGTGTATCAACAATCATTTCGGGATCAATCGTGGCGGGCGATCGCGCCGCCACCATGGCTGGGCCAGGCAGGGCGCGTGGCGACATCGCGTGCGCCGCATGCCGAACACCGCATCAGACTGCCAAGTTCGGGAACGGGAAACAACGGGCCCAGACTGTCGATCAATGATGATGATGCCAGCTCCGCATTATGGTTGCACCGGTTACACCAGCAAAAAACGCCCATATCTTCTGCGGCGAGATCTGACAGAGTGGCTGGATTTCTGGGTTCGCTGCGCTCAATATCCCGATTTTTGAAGCCGCCCATGTTGCCACCACTGCCAATTTCTTATCATCTTGTTCACTATTTGTTCTAATTTAGCAAAAGATGATATGCAAGGCAATGGCTGTGATGCCCACTATTGGTCTAATTGGCCGATGACCAGTGAAGTGACCGGTGAAGCGACCAGTGAGGTGATGTTGTGGGTTAGCCGCTGACGAGGCGTGGCAGTTTGCTGAAATAATTGATCAGATCGGCAAGCCGGCCCGATTTGCATAGAACACGGGCCCGGTCACGCAACAAAAACTGCGCTGCTTCCTTGGGGTGGCGCTGGCGCTTTTCGATGACAAAGAGAGGCGTTTCATGGGTGTGGCGGAAAATTGAAAACATGGCGATGCCATTTTGATGATCCAGCGCATAGTCTCGCCATTCACCAGCCGCCACACGCGCGCTGTAGGCAGAGAGAATGGCCCCGAGCTCGCCCCGCGAAAAATATAATTGACGTCTTAATTTCTTCGGGCTGCTTATGCTGGACACTGGATCGCTGCACCTGCCGTTTTAACTTGGCTGTTTTTCAGTTGGCTGTTTGCTCACTATTTGTTTATGTTGGGGCAGCTTTGCGCTGGCGTCAATCATGCATTTGCTGTAGGCCTCTGCGACATATCCCTGACTGATCAGAATCGAAGAAAATTCCATGGCTGATATATTTGATGAAATTGATGAAGAGCTGAAAAAAGACAAGGCCCAGCTGCTTTGGGCGCGCTATGGCAAATTTGTCATTGCAGCGGTGGCAGCGATCGTTCTGGCTGTTGGCTCTGCCCAGGGTTACAAGGCCTGGAAAACAAAGCAGGCGGCGGCGGCGGCCAATGCCTATCAGCTTGCCGTAGACTCTGACGATGTCGTGACAGCACTCAGCGCGGCCATGGCTGATCTGACTGATGGCTATGGGATGCTGGCCCAGTTTCGTGTGGCTGCGGCAAAGGCAGCCGATGGCGACAGTGATGGCGCCGTTGCCGATTACATGATGTTGGCGGAAAACAAAGCCATCAAACCGTTGTATCAGCAGGCGGCGCTCTTGCTGGCGGTGATGAACGCCCCCTCGGGCACCGATCCGAAACAATCACAGGACCAGCTCGCCACATTGACGGCCGCGCCGGGACCGTGGCAGGGGCTGGCACTGGAACAGAGCGCCGCCCTTGATCTTCAGCGGAATGATCAGGCAGCGGCACTCGATAAGTTTGAATCTATACTTGGTCTGCCAGAAATCTCGCCGGAGCTGCGCCAGCGGGCGAGCCAACTGGTGCAGATTCTCAAATCAGCAGCAGATTGATAGCGGTATCTGACCGGGATTAAGACGTAGCCCCACGAAAGCCATGATTTAGTCGAAAGCCATGATGACAGCATCCAGTCAAGACCTCAATGCAGACTCACTCCACGGCCTGACGTATCGCATGCGGTGGCTGATGGCGGTGTTTCTGATGGGCACAATCATTGTGCTGTCCGGCTGTTCAGATGATGAATTGATCCTCAAAGGTGAGCGTATTTCCGTTTTGCCGAGCCGCACGGTGGTTGCCAGTGATCCCGAGGCGCTTGCCGAGGGTGCGGGCCTGCCGCCGCTGGTGAATATGGCGGCGGCACCTGCTGTCGGACTTGGCTCGGGACATGCGGGTGGACATGTGCAGTTTGAGGGCACGCTGACTCGCCTATGGTCCGCGTCGGTTGGCGGCAAGGGCAGTGCCCTTGTCGATCTTGCGACACCTGTGGTTGCGGATGGCAGGGTCTATTCGGTGGCGCCAAATGGTCTGGCGACTGCGTTTGATCTGGAGTCTGGTGATGTTATCTGGTCCGTGAGCATCGAGGAGCTTGCAGATGACCCGCTCCCCGGCGTTGGCGGCGGCATAGTGGTTTCTCCGATGGGGGTTGTGGCGCATGCTGGTGGTCGCAATCTGGCGCTGCTGAATGCTGAAGACGGCAACATCCTATGGAGTGTTGCCAGTGAATTGCCGCTGCGTGCCGGCCCAACGATGATTGAGGATCAGGCTGTGGTTGTCACTGATCTTGATGGCAATCTCTACGTTCACCGGTTGGAAAATGGCGAACGCGTCTGGGACCGTGTTGGTCTTTCCAGCGAGACAGTCATGTTCGGTGCACCGGCGCCAGCCTACGCCAATGGCGGTCTGATTGTTGCCGGGGCCCGCGGCGAGGTGACATATTTCAACGCGGATGATGGTGAATTGCTGTGGACGGACACTGTGGCGACCTTCAGCCCACGCACCTCGATTGAGGGCATTGGCGATATCAGGGCACACCCGATTCATGATGGAGGTCTGATCTTTGTGGTCAGCCAGGCAGGAAGATTGGCCGCGTTTAGCGGGCGAAATGGTCTGCTTGTCTGGGAACAGCGTATCGGCGGCATCGAAATGCCATGGCTTGCCGGCAAGACCCTCTTTGTGATGGGGCATGATGGGCGGCTCTATGCGCTGCGGCGCTCTGATGGCGCGGTCCGCTGGGTTGCTGAGCTTCCCGATGCCATGTCACCCGATGTTGTCGTGACCGAGACACCGCCACGCTATGTCGGCCCGATTGTTGCCGGCAACAAGGTGATTGTGATCAGCAAGGCCGGGCGGGTGCATCTGTTCGACCCTGACACCGGTTCTGAGATTGGTACGAAATCCCTCGGGATGACCGTGCTGACACCGCCGCAGATTGCCGCTGGCAAGATGTTTGTCCTCGGTGTCAACGGAACGCTGAACGCGTTTGAATAGAATTTGAGTTTCAAAGGCACTGGCTCCCGTGGCGGGAACCGGTGCAATCCGGCCTCTCATGCTGGCCCGTGAAGTGGTGTTTTAACCATGACTGTTACCTACGCCATTGTTGGGCGGCCAAATGTTGGCAAATCGACGCTGTTCAACAGGCTGATTGGCCGTCAGCACGCCATTGTCGATGATCAGCCCGGCGTCACCCGCGACCGGCGCGAAGGCGATGCCACCCTTGCGACATTGCGGTTTCGGGTGATCGACACCGCCGGTCTTGAGGAAGCAAATGACGGCTCGCTCGAGGATCGTATGCGCCGACAGACAGAAATGGCCATCCGCGATGCCGATATCACCATGCTTGTGGTCGATGCCAAGGCGGGGGTGACACCTGTTGATAATTTTTTCGCCGGCGAGATTCGCAAATCCGGGGCAAAGGTGATCCTGCTGGCCAACAAATGCGAGGGCAAGGCAGGTGCCGCGGGGCTGGCCGAGGCCTGGCGTCTGGGCCTTGGCGAGCCGGTGCCCATTTCTGCGGCGCATGGTGAAGGCATGGTCGATCTGCATGACGCCTTGCTGTCCGCTGCCGAGGAGCTGGGGCTTGCTGGCGTTCTGACCGGTGAGGATGATCTGCTCCTCGCAACCGAAGAGGGCACCGAAGAACCGGTCGATGAAGAGGAGCGCTTTGATGAGGATGGCAATCCGATAGATATCTGGCAGGATGACAGTGTGCGCGAGCCGATGCGGATTGCCATTGTTGGCCGCCCGAACATGGGCAAATCCACACTGATCAATAGCCTCATTGGTGAAGACAGGTTGCTGACCGGGCCGGAGGCCGGGATCACGCGGGATGCCATCGAGGTGCCGTTTGAGTGGCGCGGCCAGCCCTATAAACTGGTTGATACGGCCGGGATGCGGCGCCGGGCGCGGATCGCCGACAAGGTTGAAAAGCTGATGGTCACTGATGCGCTGAGGGCGATCCAGTTTGCCCATCTGTGTGTATTGCTGGTCGATTCCACCGAGGAGTTGAACAAGCAGGACCTATCGATCGCCCGGTTGATCGCCGATGAGGGCCGCGCGATTGTCATCGGTGCCAACAAATGGGATGCGGTTGACAACAAGCAGGTCGCTGCTGGCAAAATCGCTGATCGGTTGCAGACCTCGCTGGCACAGCTGCGCGGAGTGCCGGTGGTCCAGATGTCCGGCCTCTACAAACGCGGACTTGGCAAACTGCTGGGTGCAGCTGATGAGATGTATGGGTTGTGGAACACAAGGATTTCGACGGGCCGTCTGAACCGCTGGCTTGATCTGATGCTGGAAGCGCACCCACCGCCGCTTGTCGAGGGGCGCCGCCTGCGCATCCGCTACATGACGCAAATCAAGACGAGGCCGCCGACTTTTGCTCTGTTTGTCAGCCGGCCTGCCGACCTGCCGGAGAGTTATCTGCGCTATCTGACGACAGGTCTGCGCCAGGATTTTGGTCTGCGCGGCATTCCGATCAGGATGGTCATGCGCAAGGGCGAGAATCCGTTCGCCAAAAAGGGACGCTAGAGCGCCGTCATCTCGGCTGGAGAGTGACCAGAAACGCGCCAAAGCGATTGATCACCGCCGCGATATGTTTGATCTGTTCGGGGACGGCATGCGGCTCACGCGCTGACAGGCGCGCATCACGCATATAAAGCGATCTGTTGATCTCAATCTGGATTGATTGGTTTGGTGTGCCGGCACGGCCATGTTCGCGGGTGATGAAGCCGCCAGCATAAGGCTCGTTCCAGGCGACGCTCAGCCCCTCATCGATGAAAAAGCTGGCAATTGCCTTTCCCAGTTCGGGATTAAGCGTTGTGCCAAGACAATCACCCAGAATGATGTCGGCCAGCTGCCGGTTGGTTCGGTCACTGGGGGGCATCGAATGGAAATCCACCAGCAGGCAATGGCCATGCTCGGCCTTTGCGGCGGCAATCTGCGCGGTCAACATGCTGTGATAGGGCATATGGGCAAAGCCGAGACGGTGCTCGACCTCGATGGCTGGAAGCGGGCAGGTATAGAGCGGCTGGCGCATCGCCGAGAGCCGCGGGATCAGCCCATAGCCAGCGTTGACATGGCGTGAGGGCTTGTCGGCTTCGATCGGGGTGTCAAACATTGTCGCATCAACAGCGCCGATTGGTCGGTTCACATCAATATAGGCCCGCGCGATCTTGTTGATCACCGTGGTGATGCCATGCGCCGCAAGGCCAGTGATCAGATGGTCAACACCAAAATCTTCCAGCCCGCGCATCTGCGAGACGGGCAGCGTGGCAGCCTCGGTCAGGGTGGCAGGATAATCCCGCCCGGCATGCGGGCAAGAGGCGACAACAGGCGCCAGAACGCGGGTGATGCCATGATGGACGGTAAGCGAGCTGTAGCCCGGATTATTCAGCGTTTCTGCCGGTACAACGCAGATATCCAAAGCCCCGTCGGAGCCTATCTGCGCCGGCTTGGTCTGCTGTTGGGGCGCGCTTGCTTTATCGACCAAATCCATCATAGCTCTGAGCGTAACACGGTTGTTTTCGCCCTCACAATCACGAAGCCCTCCCTGCGTTAATAAGTAACAGCGGCCGCCGGGATGATGCGTCAGGCCCAATGTCGACAGTGTGGTGTGACCAGCCCGGGCAGTGCGAAAAAAGGCTTGCGAAACCGGGGATGTTGGTGCAGATATAGCCACGCAGGCACTGTCACACCATATCTGACCGGTGTGGCCAGCGCCCGCACTGAAATGGGGCGTGTAGCTCAGCGGGAGAGCACTACGTTGACATCGTAGGGGTCACAGGTTCAATCCCTGTCACGCCCACCATTTCATCCTCCAAAGCCATCCATAAGAGCCATGCCATTGGTGAAGTCTTTTATGCACAGGTGTTCGCCCACTTGTGTCGTTTGTTTTATTTGTTCGCATTTTAATTTATAGTTTCCTCTTGGATAGCTAATTTATAATTTCCTAAAAGAGGGCCAATTTATAATTTCCACGAGTATGATTGCACTCAGGGCTGCTCCTCGCTTCCCTCAAATCTGGTGATTGATAGACGTTAACATGGCAGAGACAACTCCCTCTCAGACTAACCTTTCACGGCTGGAATCTGAGGCGATTGAGATTATGAGAGAGGTTGTGTCTGATGCCCAGAATCCGGTTATGCTGTATTCGGTTGGCAAAGACAGTGCAGTGATGCTGCATCTGGCGAAGAAGGCGTTTTTTCCCTCACCCCCGCCATTTCCCCTGATGCACATAGATACCACCTGGAAATTTCAGGAGATGTATAAGCTGCGCGATAAAGCCGCCCAAGACGCGGGTATAGAGCTAATCATTCATCAAAATCCTGAGGCCAGGGACAAAGGCATCAACCCGTTTGAGCATGGAGCGCTCCACACGGATATGTGGAAGACCGAGGGGTTGAAACAGGCGCTTGATAAACATGGGTTTGACGCTGCCTTTGGCGGGGCGCGCCGGGATGAGGAGGCATCGCGGGCCAAGGAACGTGTTTTCTCCTTCCGCACGGCGCAACACCGGTGGGATCCAAAGGCGCAGCGCCCAGAGCTATGGTCGCTTTACAATGCGCGCACCGCTGCAGGGGAGAGCATCCGTGTTTTTCCGCTGTCGAATTGGACGGAACTGGACATTTGGCAATATATCCACCTTGAGGGCATCGACATTGTGCCACTGTATTTCGCCGCGCCGCGCCCGACTGTGGAACGTGATGGCCTGCTCCTCATGGTGGATGATGACCGTTTTCCGCTTGCGGCCGGGGAAAAACCCGTGATGCGCTCCATCCGCTTTCGCACCCTGGGATGTTATCCGCTGACGGGTGCGGTTGAGTCAGAGGCCACAACGCTAACCGAAATCATCCAGGAGATGCTGTTGACAACCACATCCGAGCGTCAGGGCCGCGCGATTGACAGGGATCAGGGCGCCTCGATGGAAGTCAAAAAACAACAAGGGTATTTCTGAGCCGGTGCGCGATATGACAGATCAGATTTACAAAACCGATGCCCTCATTGCTCAGGATATTGATGTCTACCTCGAAAGCCATCGCACCAAATCGCTTTTGCGATTTATCACCTGCGGCTCCGTGGATGACGGAAAATCAACCCTGATTGGGCGCTTGCTATATGACAGCAAGATGATCTTTCAGGACCAGCTGGCGCAGCTTGAGGCGGACAGCAGGAAGGTTGGCACACAAGGCCAAGACATCGATTTTGCCCTGCTGGTTGATGGATTGGCGGCTGAACGCGAGCAGGGCATCACCATTGACGTGGCCTATCGTTTCTTTGTCACGCAAAAGCGCAAATTCATTGTGGCCGATACGCCCGGCCATGAACAATACACACGCAACATGGTGACCGGTGCGTCGACGGCACAGCTGGCGGTGATCCTGATTGATGCGCGCAAGGGTGTTTTGGCGCAAACACGCCGCCACAGCTATCTGTGTCATCTGCTGGGAATCAGGAACTTCGTCCTTGCGGTGAACAAGATGGATTTGGTTGGGTATGACCAAGATATTTTTAACGCGATCGTCACTGATTACACCGCATTTGCAACGGGCATTGGCATCACGGATTTCACCGCGATCCCAATGTCCGGGTTCAGGGGCGATAACATCGCGGCGCATTCGGACAACATGGCGTGGTATAGCGGTCCGCCCCTTCTGGTGCATCTGGAAACCATGGAGCTGGATCAAGATACAGAGGCGACCCAGGACTTTTGCATGCCCGTGCAATGGGTCAATCGTCCGCATTCTGAGTTTCGCGGGTTTAGCGGCAGGATTGCGGCAGGCACAATAAAGCCAGGGGATGAAGTGCGGATCCTGCCCTCTGGCAAAACCAGCCATGTGGACCGCATCGTCACATTCGATGGTGATCTTGATGCGGCAGGCGCCGGCCAATCGATCACCCTGACCCTCACGGATGAGGTCGATTGCTCGCGCGGCCAGATTATCACCGCTGCTGCCGCACCGCTTGAGGTCGCGGATCAGTTCGAGACAACCCTGATCTGGATGGACGAAAAACCGCTGATCCCCGGTCGGTCCTATTACCTGAAGATGGGCGCGCAAACCGTTTCGGCCACAGTGGCAGAACCCAAATATCAGATCAATGTAAACACGATGGACCATGCGGCCGCCAAGACGCTGGAATTGAATGCAATCGGCGTGGCCAATGTGACCACGGATCGGTCCATTCCCTTTGCGCCCTATGCTGAGAACCGCACGCTTGGCGGGTTTATCCTGATCGACAAGATAACCAATGCCACGGTGGGTGCAGGCTTGGTCAATTTTGCTCTGCGCCGCGCACAGAACATCCATTGGCAGGCAACCGATATCACCCGTGATCACCATGCCCAATTGAAGAACCAGACGCCAGTCGTGCTGTGGATGACGGGCCTATCCGGGTCGGGCAAATCCACAATCGCCAATGCGGTTGAATTGAAATTGGCACAAATGAACCGCCACACCTTCCTCCTTGATGGGGATAATGTGCGGCATGGGTTGAACAAGGATCTGGGCTTTACCGATGCGGATCGGATTGAAAACATCCGCCGCGTCGGCGAGGTGGCAAAACTGATGACGGATGCGGGCCTGATCGTGATTACGGCCTTTATCTCGCCGTTCCGATCAGAGCGTGAAATGGTCCGCAACATGATGGCGCCGGGCGAATTTATCGAGGTTTTCATTGATACCCCGCTCCCGGTCGCGGAAAAGCGGGATGTCAAAGGCCTATACGCCAAGGCGCGCACAGGTCAGCTGAAAAACTTCACTGGTATCGACAGCCCCTATGAGGCTCCCGAGACCCCGGAAATCCACATCGACACAACCCAAATGACAATCGATGAAGCCGCTCAAATCATTTTTGAAAAAGTGATGAAATCTGTTTTATGAGCGAAGATCAGAAGATTTAGCGCAAATGCACTGCTGGGTGCCTTCATCTGGCTGACAAATCGCGCGAACCGAAGTCAGGTTTCTTTTTCATGCCACCACCTATTTTTGTTATCCGAGTGGGGATTGTAGTCGGCGCGCGTGGTTTGAACGGGCAAAATATGAATAATCGGCTCCTCGTAATGATGAACCGCGATGATCGCTTCCAACACATTGTCCAAATCTGTTGAGGAATCCAGGACAAACTCCAACTCCACATATTGCAATATCTGCAAATCTGTTGTGCCAAGGTGCAGATGTGTCGTTGATCCTTCTTGGGGTTTGTATGTGCCGGTGCATTGTCGCCGGATCAGCACATTGCGATCATAGAGGCCGTAACTCAGTGGGTCGATGGCACAAACCGCATCCACGATCTTGTCGACATCCTGCTCGCGGGTTTGAACGCTGATCTTTGTTCCGTTGATTAATTTCATGTTTCATGATCCTTCTGAGGTTTTTAATAACATGAACATATCAAGAACATCCTAATTTTTAGTTAAACTATCCAAATATTTTTTATGTTTTTCTCTCCTGGTGTCTAGGCAATTGAATAATTGTATTTTTTCGTGATGACGCGCGGTACGATTGCTTATGTCAGCTGCAATGCTGTGATCAAAGAGGAAAGCGTGCGCCAATCGGTTGGCGGATGCGCCATAAATTGCTATATCAAACGTCAAGATGATGGACGGTACGGGTTCTTTTGCAAACACACTCCAGCGATCGCGCGGCGCAGCGGATGTCGTGTTTCGCGAAAACGCGCTTGACCGGCTGTATCAATCTGGTGCTGCAAAAGCGTTGTTGCCGCGCAGTCATGGTCCCGCGCATGAAATCGTTCTGGTGAATACCGCCGGCGGTATCACCGGTGGTGATGCCTTTTGCTATGATTGTTCTGCCGATGCCAGCCACCTCCTTGTCACGACACAGGCGGCTGAGCGCGCCTATGCCAGCAACACAACCGACATCGCCAGCCTGAATGTTCGGCTGTCAGCCAGGAATGGTGGCGCTATACACTGGCTGCCGCAGGAAACCATTCTGTTTGACCAGAGCAGGCTGGCCCGGACGATTGACATTGATCTTGATGTAAGCAGTGAGTGTCTGGTTCTGGAATCGCTTGTCTTTGGGCGGCATGCGATGGGTGAAATTTTGACGAACTGTCATTTCACCGATCGCTGGCGCATTCGCCGTGACGGCCGGTTGATCCATGCTGAGGCAGTGCGCCTTGATGACAATATCACCAGCCTGCTTGGCACCAGCGCCGGTGCAGCTGGTGCGCAGATGGCGGCCACTCTTGTCTATGTTGGCCCCCGTCTTGCGCAGGTGAGGGCCGATATCGAAGCATCATTGGCCGGCCTTGAGGTGCGGGCGGCGCTGTCCGTCTGGCAGGGCAGGCTCGTGTTACGCGTGCTGGCATCGCAGACCATGGCTGGCAAAGCCGGCCTTTTACGCATTCTAACCGCGATGCGCGGGCAGCAGGTGCCGCGCGTCTGGCACTCATGAGGTAGATGATGAAACTCACCCCCCGGGAAAAAGACAAGATGCTGATCAGCCTCGCCGCCATGGTGGCGCGGGCCCGGCTGGCGCGCGGCGTCAAGCTTAACCATCCAGAGGCGATTGCCCTGATCACCGATTTCGTTGTTGAGGGTGCGCGCGATGGCAAATCGGTTGCCGAGCTGATGGAGGCGGGGGCGCATGTGATCACAATCGACCAATGTATGGACGGCATTGCCGAGATGATCCATGACGTTCAGGTTGAGGCCACTTTTCCCGATGGCACCAAGCTGGTCACTGTCCATCACCCCATCCGCAGGAAAGGCACATCATGATCCCCGGAGAGATTCTGCCGGCAGACGGCGAGATTACCCTGAATGAAGGGGCTGAGCAGATCAGCCTTGTTGTTGCCAATACCGGCGACAGGCCGGTTCAGGTTGGCAGCCATTATCATTTTGCCGAAACCAACCCCGCGCTTGATTTTGACCGCACGGCAGCCAGAGGCATGCGCCTCGACATTGCCGCCGGAACGGCGGTGAGGTTTGAGCCGGGACAGCAGCGCGAGGTGACGCTTGTGCCGCTGTCGGGTAACCGGCTTGTCTACGGGTTCAATCAGCAGATTATGGGAGTGCTGTGATGCCGAAACAGATTTCTCGTGCCGCTTATGCTGATATGTACGGCCCAACGACGGGTGACCGTGTGCGGCTTGCCGATACCGATCTGATCATCGAGGTGGAACAGGATTTCACCACCTATGGCGAAGAGGTGAAATTCGGCGGCGGCAAAGTTATTCGTGATGGTATGGGCCAATCACAGGCGAGCCGCGCCGATGGTGCGGCGGATACGGTGATCACCAATGCGCTGGTGGTTGATGTGTCTGGTATTTTCAAGGCCGATATTGGTCTTCGTGATGGTGTGATCTGCGGCATCGGCAAGGCGGGAAACCCGGACACCCAGCCCGGGGTGGATATCATCATCGGGCCTGGAACCGAGGCGATTGCCGGCGAGGGCCATATTCTCACCGCAGGGGGCTTTGACAGCCACATCCATTACATCTGTCCGCAACAGATCGATGATGCGCTGCATTCCGGTTTGACGACGATGCTTGGCGGCGGCACCGGTCCGGCGCATGGCACGCTGGCGACAACCTGTACGCCCGGCCCCTGGCATATTGGCCGGATGCTGCAATCGGCTGATGCGTTCGCCATGAATCTGGCCTTTGCCGGCAAGGGCAATGCCGCCCTGCCATCGGCATTGGAGGAACAGGTTCGTGGCGGCGCCTGCGCCCTGAAACTCCATGAGGATTGGGGCACAACTCCGGCTGCCATCGATAACTGCCTGTCAGTTGCCGATGCGATGGATGTTCAGGTGATGATCCATACTGATACGCTGAACGAGAGCGGTTTTGTCGAGCATACGGTCGCCGCGATGAAAGAGCGCGTCATCCATGCCTTTCACACCGAAGGGGCAGGCGGCGGACATGCCCCCGACATCATCAAGATTTGTGGCGAGAGCCATGTCTTGCCATCCTCGACCAACCCGACACGTCCCTATACGGTGAACACGCTTGAAGAGCATCTGGATATGCTGATGGTGTGTCACCACCTCGATAAATCAATTCCCGAGGATGTCGCTTTCGCCGAAAGCCGCATCCGCCGAGAGACGATTGCCGCCGAGGACATTCTTCACGACATGGGTGCCTTTTCTATCATTGCCTCCGACAGCCAGGCAATGGGCCGCGTTGGCGAGGTGATTATCCGCACCTGGCAGACAGCACACAAGATGAAGGTGCAACGCGGCCGACTTGCCGCTGAGACCGGTGACAATGACAATGTCAGGGTGAAACGCTATGTTGCGAAATACACCATCAACCCGGCAATTGCGCATGGCATTTCGGCGCATATCGGCTCGATCGCCATTGGTAAGCGCGCTGATCTGGTGCTCTGGCATCCGGCCTTTTTTGGCGTCAAGCCCGAGATGGTGTTGATTGGCGGCTCTATTGCCTGCGCGCAGATGGGTGATCCCAACGCCTCGATCCCGACGCCGCAGCCTGTCTATACAAGACCGATGTTCGGTGCCTTTGGCCGGTCGGTGGAGGCATCAGCCGTCACCTTCGTCAGTGCCGCGGCACAGGCAGAGGGCATTGCCGAACAGCTTGGTCTGGCCAAAACGACAATGCCGGTGGAAAACACGCGAACCATCTCCAAGGCGGATATGGTGCATAATGCCTATTGCCCGGACATCGAGGTCAATCCTGAAACCTATGAGGTGCGCGCCGACGGCGAATTGCTGACCTGCGAGCCGGCTGAAGAACTGCCGATGGCGCAGCGCTATTTCATGTATTAGGGGGCGGGCATGCATTTGGCACAGGAAATTGAGCCGCACACTCATCGAGGCGCCAATCCGGACACCGGAACGTTTGATACGGTGACGCTGGATTATGAGGCGCGGTTCCTGCGGCGCAAGCGGCTGGTCAGCGACAAAGGTGAGGCGTTTCTGGTTGAGCTTGCCGAGACAAGATCGGTAAATCATGGGGAGGGGTTTCGCCTTGATGATGGGCGCATCATACTTGTTCAGGCGGCGGCGGAGCCGTTGCTGGCGGTGCGGCATGACAATCTGCCACGTATTGCCTGGCATGTTGGCAACCGCCATACCCCCTGCCAGATCGCCGCTGACCATATTCTGATCCGCGATGACGCTGTGTTAAAGGCAATGCTGGAACAGCTTGGCGCGATGGTGACATCGCTCACCGCGCCTTTCATGCCCGAAGGTGGTGCCTATGGCCACGGGCGGACCCATGGTCATGAGCATTGATATGGAGAATGACCTGAAAGCCGACATGAAACCTGAGGCACCGCTCTCCGCACAACAGAGCCTGCTGATTCTGCAAAACTGGTTCTCGCCCGCCTTTCCGATTGGTGCCTTCAGCTATTCTGCCGGGCTGGAGACAGCGATTGCACGCGGCGATGTCACTGATTGTGACGGCCTTGCCGATTGGCTGCGTGTTGCTTTGCTACAGGGACCGGCGTTCAATGATGCGGTCCTTCTTCGCGCGGCCTATGAGGGCGAGGCGGTGAATGATCTGTGCCTTGCGCTTTGTGCTGGCGCTGAACGGCATCAGGAAACAACCGAGCTTGGCGCAGCCTTTGCCAATCTGATGCGCGAGACACAGGGTCTTGAGATCGCTGATGGTCTCGGCTACCCGGTGGCCGTCGGCATCGCGGCACGAAACCTCGGCATCGCGGTTGAGGCGACTGTGGCGGCCTTCCTTCAATCCATCTGCATGCAACAGATTTCAGTGGCCGTGCGGACGGTGCCGATTGGCCAGATGGAGGGCCAGCGCTGCCTGCTTGCGCTGACCCCCTCCCTTGAGGCCGCAATCGCCAAGGCGCTCGCCACCGATACCGGGTCAATTGGCGGGTTCGCTCTTGGGGCCGATCTTTGTGCGCTTGAACATGAAACAGCCTCCCAGCGGATTTACCGGACATGAATGTGCACACATCCTCACTGGCAAAACCTGCCCTCAAACATGGCCCGTTGCGCGTTGGCATTGGCGGCCCTGTTGGTGCTGGCAAGACCAGCATGACAGAGGCTTTGTGCCGGGCGCTGGCCCCCCATATCTCGATGGCGGTGATTACCAACGACATTTACACGCGCGAGGATGCCGATTTTCTGGTGCGGGCGCAGGCGCTGCCAGCTGAGCGCATTCGCGGGGTGGAAACCGGTGGCTGCCCCCACACGGCCATCCGCGAGGATGCCTCGGTCAATCTGGCGGCTGTTGAGGATCTGAAAAGAAACGTCCCTGATCTGGAGTTGATCCTGATCGAGTCTGGCGGCGACAATCTGGCCGCGACCTTCAGCCCGGAGCTGGTCGATTTGACCATCTATGTCATTGATGTCTGCATGGGCGCTGACATTCCCCGCAAAAAGGGGCCAGCCCTTCTCAAATCCGATATGCTTGTGGTCAACAAGATCGAACTGGCGCCTCATGTCGAGGTTGATCTTGCGCAAATGCGCGCCGATACCAAGGCGGGCCGGGGTGATCTGCCTTTCATTTTTGGCTCAATGCGCAAGAATGACGGCGTTGCCGAGCTGGTGGCTTTTCTGTGTGAGGCAGGGGGTCTGGTGATCACGGCGGATGAGACTGGCTGATCGCCACCGGCACCGGCCCCTAGAGGTCGGTCTCTGGGATATGGCAATTGATCTGGTGGCCATTGTCAAAAAGCCGCGCTGGCGGGGTGTCTGTCTCACAGATTTTTCCAAGTTTTCGCGGGCACCGGCGCTGGAACGGGCATCCCGTTTCGGGCGGTGACAGCTCAACCACATCATCGGCGCTCAATTTTGGCACAAAATCCGGGTCAGGTTCGAGAACCGCCCCAAGCAGAACATCGGTGTAAGGGTGGAACGGGCCGGAATAGACGGCATCAGCCGGACCAATCTCACACAGGCGCCCCTGATACAGAACCGCCACACGGTTGGAAATGGCCTTGACCACGGCCAGATCATGCGACACGAAAATATAGGTTGTTCCCTGCTGGGTTTTCAACTCGTTCAGCAAATCAAGCACCGCCGCCTGAACTGAAACATCAAGTGCCGAAGTCACCTCGTCACACAGCACGATTGCGGGTTCTGCGGCAAAGGCGCGGGCCACCGCCACACGCTGTTTTTCGCCGCCCGAAAGCTGGCTTGGCAGGCGGTCGAGGTAATGGCTACCGAGCCGCACCCGTTCAAGCAGCTCAATACTGCGCTGGCGCAGCTCCTCACCGGTCAGGCTGAAATAGAGCCGCAAAGGCTGGGCCAGGATCTGGGCGATGGTATGTCGTGGGTTGAGGCTGTCATCCGGGTTTTGGAAGATCATCTGAATTTGACGCAGGTGCAGGGCCGGCCGGTCCTCAACCTTTGGCGTCAATCTGGCCTCACCATTCAGGACGAGATGGCCGGTTTTTGGCGAAATCAACCCGGCGATGGCTTTCAGAATGGTTGATTTGCCGCTGCCACTCTCTCCGACAAGGCCAAGCGTCTCGCCAGTCCTGATCGAGATGTTGATATTGTCAACGGTGGCAGGCGGCGTGCTGCCGCTGCTAAAGAGCTGGTTCCACAGGCTTGGCTTGGCATAGCTGATGGCGAGCTGGTTCAGGCCAAGCGCATCACCGCCATGGTCCGCAGACACCTCACCTTTTTGCGTTACCGTCTTATTCGCCGCCGCCTTATTAACCACCGGCAACTGGTCAATCCTGTCGGGGTGGAAACAACGCACCTCTTCGCCGCTCTCAAGCTGTTTCAGCGCTGGCGGGGTTGACCGACATCTCTCGTCGGCAAGGCCGCAGCGATCCGCAAAGGCACAGCCAGTGATGGTCTCGCCGGGCATTGGCGGGCGTCCATCCAGCGCCAGTGGCAGGCTGGTCTGGGTCAACCGGGGGATAGAGGCAAGCAGCCCATGCGCATAGGGATGGCGCGGCGCAAGCAGGACCTGTTTTGTCGTGCCTTTTAGTGCGATCTCGCCCGCATACATGACAACCACACGGTCGCAGACCCGCGAAATCGCCCCAAGATCATGACTGACATACAGCATCGCCATATTGCGCTCGCTTGCCAGATCACGCAGAAGTTCGAGAATATGCGCCTGCGTCGTCACATCAAGCCCGGTTGTCGGCTCATCGAGCAGCAGCGCGTCAGGCTCTCCGGCAAGCGCCATGGCGACGGCGACACGCTGTTGCTGGCCGCCTGACAGCTCATGCGGGAAGCGTGATACCAATGTGGCTGGTTCGGGCAGACGAACCTGGGTGAGGAGTTCGACAACGCGCGCCTCAAAATCGCTCTCATCAAGCTGGCTATGAAGGCGCAGTGCCTCGGCAACCTGCTGGCCGATGCGCAGGGTTGGGGTCAGAGATTGCCCCGAATTTTGCGGGATCAATGCAAGACGCCCACCCCTGATTGCCTGTAAATCATCCCGCTCAAGGGCCAGCATATCAATGCCGTCAAATTCCACATCCCCCTCGAGGGCGCGCAGACCACGCTTGAAAAAACCGAGCGCCGCAAGTGCCAGCGTGCTTTTTCCGGATCCACTTTCACCAACAAGTCCGATGCTCTCACCACGGTTGATCGACAGGCTGACGTCGCGCAGCACGCGAATGATCTCACCGCTCTGGCTGGTATAGCCAACAGACAGGTTCTGGATGTTGATGAAAGCGGGCGCGCTCATCCTACACCGGTGCTTTCTGCGCACGGTCGATGCCAAGCGCCTTGGCCAGCGCGTCGGCAGTCAGATTGATACCGATGATCAGCGAGGACAGCGCGACGACCGGACCGATGACGCCCCACGGCGCAAAGGACATGTATCCTCTGGCATCCGAAATCATCAATCCCCAGTCAGGTGTTGGCGGCGATACGCCAAACCCAAGGAATGAGAGCGAGGAAAAGGCCAGCAGCATCCATGACCAGCGCATCGCCCCCTCGACCATCAGCGTATCCAGAACATTGGGCAGCAATTCCCGCCAGATGATGCTGATCCGGCTGTGGCCACGCGCCTTTGCCGCCCAGACAAAATCACGTGCGATCACATCATGTGTGGCGGCGCGGGCAATGCGGATGACCGGAATGCCATAGAAAAAGGCCAGTGTCGGTATCAGCACCTCCAGCCCGGTGCCAAAAGTGACAATCAGCACCAGCATTTTCAAAATCCAGGGAAGCGAGAGAAAGGCATCCACGATCCGCATCAAAACCTCATCAAGCCGGCCTCCGGTCAGACCGAACAGGATGCCAACAAAGCCACCCCATAGAACGGCAAGAGGCGTTGCAATGCCGGTCACCAGCAGAGCCTCACGCCCCCCAAGCATCGTCCGTGAAAAGATATCCCGGCCCAGATGATCGGCGCCAAGCCAATGCGCGTTGCTTGGCTGGCTGAGCATCAGCGAGGCGTCCTGGAGTTTGAAATCATAGGGCGCAATCACCGGGCTGATGATGGCGAGACACACATGAAACACGACAAGCGACAGCCCGATTGCGCCCGACGGGCGACTCATCACATCAAGCAACACCGCAACATAACGCTGCCTTTTCGCCGGATTTTCTGTGAGAGCTGCTGTTGACATCATTTTCTCAGATACATTGTGCGCAGTTTTGGATTGGCAATCATCGTCATCAAATCTGCGGTCAGATTGATGCAGACATAGATCGAGGCAACGATCAGGGCGATCGCCTGAACCACCGGCAGGTCACGGTCGGAAATCGCATCAATCATCATCCGGCCAAGACCGGGATAGTTGAACACAACCTCGATGACAACGACACCGCCAAGCAGCCAGGCAATCGTCAGGGCAACAACATTGATCGCTGGCAGCAGCGCATTCGGCAGCGCATGGCGGAACACCATCTGCCAATAGGGCACCCCCTTGAGCGTCGCCATCTGTACATAGTCACTTGCCATCACCTCGATCACCGAGGAGCGGACCATGCGCATCACATGCGCTGTCATGACCAGCGAGAGGACAATCACCGGCAACAGAATTTCAGGAAAAAATTCGCTGATTGGCGACCCCGCAGATGTCAGGACAATCCCCGGCAGCCAGCCAAGCCATACGCTGAAAACAAGGATCAGCAGCGTTGCCGAGACAAATTCGGGAATGGTCATCGCAAAAATGGCGATGGTCGAGAAAATGATGTCGGGCTTTCGGTCACGCCAGAGACCGGTGATCACGCCAAGCAGCATGGCCAGCGGCACGCCCACAAGCAGGGCAAAGAAAGCGAGAAGCAGGGAGTTTGCAAACCGCGCCCCGACAAGATCGCTGATTTTCGCCTCGCCATTTACCGACATACCCAAATCACCGGTGAGGGCGCCCAGCGCCCATTCCGTATAGCGCTGGTGGGCCGGTCTGTTCAGATTCAGATCATCACGGCATTTCTCCAGAAGCTCCACATCGGCCTGGTCCTGTTCCAGATATTGTGTGCAGGCATCTCCCGGCAGAATTTCAACGCCAGCAAAAATGATCAGTGAAACGATGGAGATTGTCGCCAGTCCCAGAAAAATGCGCCGAAGTATCATGGTCAACATGGGCAGTCTCGAAAGTGTTTTTCTAACGCGGTGGTCTTAGAGTGGCGCGCTGGAGTGGTGGTCTTAAGTGGCGAAAACGGAAATGCCCGACAGACGAAAGGAAAACCGACGGACTAATGGAAAACAAGTCAAATTAGTGAAGTTAATGCTGCGTATCTGATGCGCTTTAGAAATGACAAAGGGTGGCCAGCATGCGCGAAAAAAACATGCTGGCCAGTTGTTTGCAGAGTGCCTACTCGACGGTGATCTTGTGCCAGCGAATGGCCTCATTGACCACCATGTCAAAATTCTTCACCCGTGAATTCAACGCGTAAAGTTTGGTGACATGATAGGGGATCAGCGTGCCGGCGGTCTGGTGCAGATGCTCTTGCGCCTGCACATAGAGCGCCTTGCGCTTGTTAAAATCAAGCTCCCGTCTGGCCTTGCCAAGCAGGGCGTCAAACCCCTCATCCTTGTAGAAGGATTCGTTCCATTTAGCAGTCGAGAGGTAAATCTCATGCAGGGCCTGATCGGCGGGACGCTCGTTCCATCTGGTTGCGGCAACGGTTTTCTTCATCCATGCCTCTTTCCAGAAACCGTCTGACGGCACCTGCTTGATCGTCACCCGGATGCCGGCCTTGGCGGCCTGCTGCTGATAGGCCTCGGCCAGCTTTGGCCAAGTTGGCTCAAGCGTTGCGACATAGACTTCGACATCAATGCCGTTTGGATACCCGGCGTCAGCCAACAGCTTTTTGGCGCCTTCAATATCCTGCGGGCACTCAATGGCCGCCCGGTACTGATCATCGGGTTTGACTGGCGTGTCGCAGGCCACGACACCGCCGCCGCCCATGACAAGCTGGACAAGCTCATTCCTGTCAGCGGCCATGCGAACGGCCTGGCGAACACGAACATCGGTGAACGGCTCCTGATCCGTCCTGAAAACGAGGCCACGCCAGTTGCCTGTCGGCACCGCGGTCATCGTGAATTTAGGGCTGTTCTCAAACATTGGACGCTGCAGATTGGTCACCGTGTTCTCGAAATCGATCTGGCCACCAAGAAGCGCCTGAACACGTGCCTGACCATCGCCGATACCGATGATTTCCATCTCGGCAACACCCGGCGCACCCTCATAGTAATCCATGTTGGCGACCAGCTTGGTCACACCTTCGGCATCGAACTTGACCAGTTTGAAGGGGCCCGTGCCAATGCCTGTCGTTGCGATCGTATCACCAGAGCCTTCGGGGATCATCCGGATCCGGTAATCCATAAGCTGTAGTGGCATATCGGCAAACGGTGTGGACAGGGTGAATTTGACAGTCGATCCGTCAACAGCCTCGACCGTGTCAATCATCTTCAGCGCTGAGCGCGCAGGTGATTTGATCTCCGGGTCAAGAACACGGTTGATCGAATACAGCACATCCTCAGACCCAAAAGAGCTTCCATCGTGAAATTTCACCCCCTCCCGGAGCTTGAAAGTCCATTCGGTCGCGTCGCTGTTTGCTGACCAGGATACGGCCAGATCGGCGCTTGGTTTGCCGGTTGTGTCGGGACGCACGAGCCTGCTCATGATCTTTTCGGTGATTTGAAAGACCCGGCCCTTTGAGATCGGGTCAAGGCTTGATGAGCTTCCAAAACCAAGCTCATGCGCCTGCCGGAATGTGCCGCTTGGCGCTGCCATGACGCTTGTCACTGTCATGGCCAGCATGACGCCGGTTGCTGCTAGCAATTTTTTCATTGAAGTTCCTCCTGTGGTCGATTGCTCTTTGCCGCTCCGGGGGGACCCGGCTGGCTGCATTATCGAATTTCGCGGGAGATAGCCCGGGACTACCCTGGCAAGTCTCCCCCAATTCCTGTTTTTATTGCGCCAAAGTATGGATTTGCACGTGGCTGATAACAAATAAAATTTGTGAATAGATTGATACATAAAATGTATGAATTGCTTTTTTATATACGAATTGCCTATTCTAATGCCACCCTTACCGTAAATGCCAACCGTGGCTAGATCCTGCTGTAAACGGAAAAGATGATGATGGCGGCACCCAGGCCGGATATGACGAGCATAAGGATTTACGCGATCGGTGGGGGTGGTTTCACCCATGCCGATACCGCGCCGGAGGGCGACCTCATGCTGGAGGACAGGCTCTTGGCACTCGCCCCAAAAATGCCGAAAATCGGCTATGTCGGGCACGCCAATGATGACAATCCAGACCGGATCACAGCCTTCTATTCCCGGTTTTCCGGCCCTGCAGAGACCAGCCATCTGCCCCATGACGCAGACGCCTCCGCCGCCAGAGATTTTGCCGCCGGGCTTGATATCATCTATGTCGGTGGTGGATCGACAAAGCAGATGCTGCACCGCTGGCACAAGACCGGCCTTGATGATGTGTTTAGCGAGGCGGGCCGGCGCGGCGTGATCCTCGCCGGGGTCAGTGCTGGCGCGATTTGCTGGTTCAGCGAGCTGCTCCTTGGCACTGTTGATGACGGCTTTGAGCTGTTGCCGGGATTGGGGCTGGTTGCTGGCAGCGCCTGTCCGCATTATGACAGTGAACCGGTGCGAAGAGCCGCCTATGATAATGCCATTGCGGCGGGCAGGCTGGCGCCTGGCCTTGCCATTGATGATGGCGTGGCCGTCTACATCGTGGCCGGTTATATCTGTGAAATCATCAGGGCACGGCAGGGACAGGCGGTCTTTGTCTGCGCAGAGCAGAATGGAACAACCGTTCGGGCGGCGCTGAAACCCGGCTTTGATTTGGGTGGCGGCGCGGCGGTGCAGGCGGTTAGGGGACATGGTAACAGGGCGCAATAGATGACAGATGATACCTTACAGGCAGCGCACCCGCGCAAATCCAGACGGCGGCGCGGCGCAAAACCAGTGATTGAGCCATTCAAATCGCTTGCCGGTCAGCGGATCATCGGCACCGGCGGCAATCTCACCCCATTGGATGAGCGCGGCATTGCGGCAATTCACGCCGCCGCCCTGGAGCTGTTGGCCAGCACCGGTATCAGCGAGGCACCATCATCAGCGGTGAAACTTGTCACCGATGCCGGGGGACGGCTGGATGATGCTGGCCGCCTGCTGTTTCCGGAAAAACTGGTAGAGGCCGCCCTTGCTGGTCTGCAGCGCGATTTTACCCTTTATGGCCGCGCGGCAGACACAGACCTCGTCCTCGCGCCGGGGGCGGTCCATGTCGGCACAGGTGGTGCCTCGCCGCAACTCTTTGACATGCAGCTTGGCCGGTATCGTGATTCCTGCCTGGCTGACCTTTATGATGCGGCCCGGCTGGTCGATAGGCTGACCCATATTCATTTTTTCAGCCGGCCTCTGGTTGCCCGTGATATGCCTGACCAACAGCGTCTTGACGTCAATACGGCCTATGCCAGCCTTGCCGGAACGACCAAACATGTTTTTGTGAGTGCAGGAAACGCGCAATCGGTTGCCGATATTGCCCGCCTCTGTTACCGGTTGGCCGGATCGGAGGCCGCATTCCGGGAACGGCCCTTTCTCTCGCTATTGGTCAATCACGCCGTCCCGCCGATGCGCTTTGATGCCGAGTCGGGGGAGAGTGGGCACGCCGTTCTCTCGCTTTTGGTCAATCACGCTGTCCCGCCGATGCGCTTTGATACCGAGTCAGTGGAAATTCTGCAGGCCGCGGTGCGCCATGGCATCCCCATGTCGATCAACACTTTTGGCCAGCTTGGCGCGTCCAGCCCGGTGACAATTGCCGGTTGTGTTGCCCAGACAACGGCAGAAACACTGGCCGGTATGGTGATCGCATGGCTTGTCGATGAAGAGGCCAGGGCGGTATTTGGGCCGCGCCCGATGATCACCGATTTGCGCACCGGTGCGATGGCAGGCGGCAGTGGTGAGCAGGCATTACTGACCGCAACAGCAATGCAGATGGCGCGGCATTACGGCTTGCCATCCTCGACCATTGCCGGCGCAACCGAGAGCAAGCTGCCTGATGCGCAAAGTGGTTATGAAAAATGTCTGACAGTTGGCCTGAGCGTTCAGGCCGGTGCCAACATCATCACCCAGGCATGCGGTGCCCAGGCCAGTCTGATGGGAATATCCTTTGAGGCCATGGTCGTTGATAATGACATGCTTGGCTGTATTTTGCGGGCGACCAACCCGGTTGAGGTCAGTCCCCAAACCCTGTCTGCCCCGGCAATCGGCGCGGTGGTCAATGACGCCGGTCATTTTCTTGGTGAAGCTGATACTTTCGCCCGCATGCAGTCGGATTTTCTCTATCCCGAAATTGCCGATCGCACTGTCATTGATGTGTGGGAGGCCGCGGGCAGTATCGACATAAGACAGGCGGGCGCGCGCCGGGCACAGGAAATCCTCGCCGAGCATCGTCCCCGCTATATCGAACCTGCGATGGACCGGGATGTGCGCGCCCTGCTGCCCATCGAGTTACCGCCGCTCCCCTAAGACCACCGCTCGCCTGAGACCTCCACTCCCCTTGGAACAAATCTGTCTGGCAATCCCTCAATTGGCCACGGCGCTGATGATCGGATCAGCTTCGAAGCCGGTGATCAGCGCCTCGGCAAGCTGGCGCGTCTCCTGTGTCATCGTATCGACACCGCGCGTGATGATGGCGATGTGATAACGCAGATTCTGCTGCAGTGGACGGATGACGACGCCGCCCTGATCCAGTGTCATCCGTGCGGAAAACGGGTCAACAATCGCCGGAATTCCCGTTTCGCGAACAAGCGAGCTTGCGGTCAGAACATTTGCCACACTATAGCGGGCATTTTGCTGCAGATGCTCTGACAGCTGTTCCTCCATGCCCTGCATCTCCAGCGGATAGACATTGCCGAAGGTCACAAACTCATGCTGCGTCGCGACCCGGTCGAGGTCAATTTCCCCGGTGGATGCGGCAAGCTCATGCCCGGAGGGAATCAGCGCCACATAATTGACCGAGGTGTGATAGAGAATATGCACACCCTCATAGGGCGGTGAGCGTGAGACAATGCCAAGGTCAAATTGCTGAAGCTGGATGGCATCGACGATGCCTGGCGTATTGCGCGTGTGAATGACCGTGTGTGTTTTTGTGGCTTTGCCCTGTATCTTTCCCAAAATCCGGGGCAGCACGGTGACCGAGAATGTTGGAATGACGCCAAGGGAAATCTTGCCAATCGTGTCCTGGCGGATGGCGGTGGCAAGCTCGTCCAGCCGCTCAATATTGATGAAGGCGCTCTCGACTGCCTGATGAAAGCGCCGTGCCTCCATTGTCGCCAGAACACCGCGTCCCTGTCGCACAAACAGCGAAAATCCAAGCGCGGATTCCAACTCATGAATCAGGCGTGTGACGCTTGGTTGTGAGACCCGCAATTCACGCGCGGCGGCGGTGATCGTGCCGTGCCGCATAACCACATTGAATGCCTTTAACTGGCGAAAATTCATCACAATTCCTCCCCAAATTTCCCCCGAAATTCACCGGGTTGATTCATAACCAATTCCTATCAATCAATCTAACAATTTTATTTGTGGAATGAATTGGAAATTTGTTACTCTTGGCCATTCCGCTGCGAGGTACGTTGAATTGAACAGATTTTTTTCAGTCGCCGAGGCGCGTTTGCGTGCCAGAAAACGCCTGCCCCGGATGATGTTTGATTTTGTCGATGGCGCTTCGGGCGATGAGAGTCTGAGCCACCTCAACAGCACCGCCCTTGATGCCATTCGTCTGATGCCGCGCGTGTTGCGTGATGTGGCGGATCGTGACCTCTCGACCGAGATTATGGGCCTGCAGATGGGGCTGCCCTTTGGCATTGCCCCGATGGGGATGTGTGCGCTGTCCTGGCCGAATGCGGACCGGCATATGGCGCGTGCGGCGGCGTCTCGCCGGGTACCACTTTGTGTCTCGACAGCTGCGTCTGCGCCGCTTGAGACAATCATCGAGGATGCCGAGGGATATGCCTGGTTTCAGCTCTATGCCGACCAATCTGGCGATTTTGTTGATGAACTGATTGGGCGCGCCGAGGCAAGCGATTACAAGGTACTGATCCTGACCGTTGATGTACCCATCCCCTCGGTGCGCACACGTGATCTACGCAATGGCTTTACCTTTCCCCTGCGCTGGGGGCCGCGCCAGATCTGGGATTTCGCCTCGCACCCACATTGGTCGCTGGCCTCATTGGTCCATGCCATAGGCGCTGGCATGCCGCGTCCGATGAATTACGCCACCTCGTCACAGGGCACGAAATTTGTGCGCAATGCCAGCCGGGGCCGTGCCACCTGGGATTTCCTGAAAACGCTGCGTGATCGCTGGCCGGCAAAGCTGGTTGTTAAGGGTGTGCAATGCCCCGAAGACGCCGTGCGCATCAACGCGCTGGGGGCTGATGCGATCTATGTGTCGAACCATGGCGGGCGGCAATTGAACAGCGCACCGACAAGCATCGAGTCACTGGCCCAGATCAGACAGGCTGTCGGCAATGCGATGCCGCTGATCTTCGATGGTGGCATTCGCAGCGGTGAGCATGTGATCAAAGCGCTTGCATCGGGGGCTGATTTTGCCATGGTGGGACGGAGCGCGCTCTTTGGACTGGGCGCGGGCGGTGCAGGGGGTCTGTCCGATATTCTGGACCTTATCAGCACCGAGGCCAGCGCAGTCATGGGGCTGGCTGGACATCAAAAGATTGCCGAGATCAGCGCTGACAACCTTGCCAGCGCGCATCATGACGCCAGAAGCCAAAGAAACTAGGCCAAAGAAACTAGGCCA
>ERZ802830.1189-NODE-1189-length-25189-cov-11.4194_pt1 | contig 25189 bp, 45 predicted proteins | sample MGYA00345654_ERZ802830 | MGnify/ENA primary metagenome ERZ802830 (study PRJEB30503, sample SAMEA104212375) | marine metagenome | biome: Westerlies Biome; feature: [SRF] surface water layer (ENVO:00010504) within the epipelagic zone...; material: water...
ATAACCTTTTGATATGTTTGGTTGAGCTGCACGACTAGAGATATTGATAATGTATTTTGTCTTCTCACCTTCCCATGCTCTATGTGTAATACCGAGTATCTTTGCTTGGTCTTGGTGTGCAAGATTGATTAGAACGTCACAAGGTGTATGACCATTGTATATCCAACAATTCTCTCCGTTCATTGTAATGTCCTCAACTCTAATTGGAGTCACTTCAAAAGTTCTTCCTTGGTGTGGGGTTGATTCAAGTGTTCCTTTTATAATCTTTGCAAGACCACTAGTTCCTGTTATTGCTATTCTCATTATTCAATCCAATCTATATTAATATTCACTCTGATATTTTCATCTGTCTGTCCGACACTACGATGTTTAATATCTCCATTAAAGATAACTAAAGAATTTTCAATTGATTCTAATTTAGTTCCGTCTTCTAATTCTGTATAACCATTGCAAGTGTTTATACTTAAAATCCCAACTGTATGTTGTTCATTCATATCCACATGATATCTACACTTAGGATAATTCTCTTCACCTCTAAGTGTCTGTCTTGGGTGACAGTTTATTTTCATACGAATTAATTTAGTCATAGGTATCCGACTTACTATTGGAACACCTATCTCTTGAAACATTCCAGTGTCATTAACTTCCTCGTCATTCACTATGACTGTTGCAAAAAGAAACCCTTCTGTATCTTGGGGGTCTGTCATTGCATGTCTATAAAACCATGGGAAGTTTCCACCCATTAAGTCTTTCTGTAAATCTTCGAATATCTCTCTTGGTAGAAAGTTATCTATTCTTTGGTGATTCATAATAATCTTTTATAATATCAAATGACGGCTTACCAAATAAACTTCCGTCTACACTACACTTGTTGCACGGGGACTTACTTCGGTCTCCCTTCATTAAACGTTTCCTAATCTTTGTCATAGGTTTAGAGAACCATACGTCATGTAAAGACATAGTCAATAGATTACCTACGACATGTTCTCTTCCCCAATCATTAGAACAGAACAATACGTCTCCGTTCCAATCGACAAACATTTTATAGAATGGATAGTGACATGGTTTACCTTTTAGATTCTCTACAGTGTCGTCTTCAACACCAACCCAATCAACGACACCACTACGATTGTTTAGTATCAGTCCGTGTTTCTCAAAGTCACCCCAATGCATTCTGAACTTATACATGTCTTCTCTTATACGTGCTTCAGCCATCATAGTGTCGAAGTGTTCCATTTGTTCTATCCCGTCATACAGATTTATATACAGTTGGTCAAGTCCACTTCGATATAATCTTGTGACATAATCTGCAGTTAACTTATCTCCGTTAGTGTTGCACTCTATTGTTGCAGTTGGTAGATTCATTCTAAAGACTCTGACTATTTGTATAAAGTCGGGGTTAAGTAAGTTCTCACCAAACCCACTAAAAGATATCTTACCATTGAATTGATTCTCACCTAACTCTTCAGAAATTATCTCTGCACCTTTAAGTGTTAAGTGTAGGTTTCTGTTAGGGAATACTTTAGGGTCATGTCGTGGACAAAATACACACGTCCTGTTGCAGAGTTCTGTTGTGTTTATCTCAACAGTAAGAATAGAATCTAAAGGTGACTTACCTTGGACTGAGTTCCAATGAAGTTTTTCCTGTTCCTTCCTATGTTCAAGAAAATCGAATTGGTCAACTGCTGTAATTGGGATATTTCTAGATTCCATGGTTTAACAGAGACTACACTTGATGTGTCTTTCTGTTCCTGTTTGTTTTTCACTTTGATATTCATAACGAATTTTATCTCCTATATTAAAAAAGTTAGAGGGATATGCAATGAACACTGAACACGTTAACTCGTCTAGTTGTTCACTCATAGGATTCCCTCCAATCTTATAATAGTATGTAGGTAGATAGTTAGGGGGTGTTTCGGTGTCTAAGTGTAGACATGATATGAGAAGAGAGTTATCTTCTTCATACACAATTACTTCTTCCTTATAAAGAAGACCACTCTTCATTGCATAATCATAAGGGATTTCTAAACGAATTCCCTCATGGTTTAATTGTGATTGATATCTAGGACTTACTGGGTGAATAGGTTTTACTTCTGAATCTTTAGAAGTATCCACCATCTCGTCTATCATCATCGTCTTCTCCTTTTACTGTTTCAGTTGCACTAACAAATTCATCAGTTTCTTGTAAAGACTCGATTAGACTTTCTGTTTGAGTTGCAATACTTTCAATCATTGCATCTTTAGTATCAGTTGTTGACACTTCAAAGTTTAGACCTTCTGCAACTTCTTTAATCTTAGATTTAGTCATTCCCTTTAGTTCGTCTGCACTAGGGATAACTAACTCTTCAAACTCTTCTTCAACTTCTTGTTCTTTTGCAGCGTCAATTTTTGCTTGAACTGACTCAATCATTTCTTCTTCAGAAGAGTAAGTGTTGATTTTTTGTTCTTGTGAAATAGGTGCTTCTATACTATCACCAGTTTTCAATGTCTTCTTACCAACGTTAGTATTTGTAATAGGGACTGCACCAGTTGTTGCTGGTTTAGCATAAGTAGGTTCTGTTGTAGTGTCTTCTTCTGCAACCTTTATATCAGGCATTGTGTCTTCACCACTTGTCCATGCACCACTGTAAATTTCTTTACCTTCTTGTTCTGCAGTATCCTCTGATTCAGATTCTACTCTATCAACTTCTTCTAAGAATGCATCAATACCTTTTGCATCTTCGGGAACTGGTAATTCGATTGTAATAGTTTCTTCTTCTATTGGTAAATCAAATCCGTCTTCTTCTGATTCATCACTTCCGAATAACATTTCTTCTTGAGGAACTTCTGTTTCTGTTTGTTCTTCCCAAGTGTTAACTGATTCCTTTGCTTCTTCTATGTAATCGTTAAAACCTTCGTCTGTCGATATAGGTGCAACGTTAGTCACTGGTGGTTGAGTGTTTGACTCACCTTCGGGATTAAGAAGTCTTGCCATTTCAAATGCTTTAGAAGTCTTCTTAGGTGCTTCAGTCCTAGTTCCTTTTTGAATTGTTTGAGGTGGGATTGTGACTCCATGGTCTGCAGCGAGTGTTGCAGCTTCTTCTTTAGTAAGTTCTACAAATCCGTCTGCATTTAGGTCACCTGCTTTAACACCAATTACTCCGTCATTATTTAAGTCAACATTAACTCCGTGTGACGCAAGGATTGCTTCTAGTTGTGCAACTTTAAGTTCTTCTGCTTTTCTTAGTTTACGTTGGTCTCTAATTTTATCAACTAAGTCGGCTTTCTCTTTTTCGATTGCTTCTGCTTTTGCAATTCTGTCTGCTTCGACTAATGAATTTAATTGTCTTTGTGCAGTCTCAACTGCGATATTGTAATCGGTTAGACCTTTGTTGATTTCGTTCCTTACTCCAATCACTGCATCAAGTTCGTCAATTTTAATTTGACCACTCTTTAAGTGTAATTGTAATAGGGTAGATATTGCTTGTGCAGAACTAGGTGCAAGTGCAATCTTGTAATTTGCAATACGTTGCTGAACTCGTTCCAGTTCAGTTGGTTCTGTAGTTGTTTGCTCTGAGGCAAACGTTGGGTTCACGTTGTTGTCCATTAATTATACTCCATGGAGTCCTACTCGACTAGAAGTTTACACATAGAAGTTAACTTAAACTTCGTTTTATTTTATGTATAGTCTCTGAGGACATTAATATTTATTTATTTTATAACTTCGGGGAAGGCTTTTTGAGCAACATTTTTAGTAATGTTCTTAAATGGCCATACTCCGTCTTTTACCAAATCCATTAACTCTGCTTCTTTTGAAGGTATCCCTTCTAACAGTTGAATCCACATTGTCTCTCTACGAGTTGGTGCAATTTCTTCCGTGCAAAAGTATTTAAATAGTCTTGTTTCAAATCTTAGACTTGTTGGTGCAAGGTCTGTAGCTGGTGCATCATCTTGATTGTAAGGTGTCTTACCTTCGGGTAGTGTCGATTGAATGTTATCATCAAATACCCATTGCAATATAAATCTTACTGCACCATTTCTTTCACTGAATACTTTAAGACCTTGTGCAGCTAATTCTTCAGAATCTTTTGCAACAATCTCTGCTTGACATAGTATTTCATATACGTCTGCATCGTTTGTTAATTCCTTTCTCTCACTAACAAGTTCTAGTTTTGGTTTATTGGGAGCACCCTTCGGTCTACCCCTTCCTTTTTTCTTTGTTTCCGTCATAACGAAAAATCTCCTATGTTATCTAACAACTCATTTAATCTATGAGTTCTTAGGTAGTCAAAAACTTTACCTTTTACAGGTGCAGTCTTTTCAAATTCACTTAAAATGCTATCTTCCACATTCGGTGGAATGAAATCAAAATCGATAAGTGTTTGATTTCTTAAATAGTTCCTATAGTATTTATCGTCATTTTCAATCGATATTCTGAGATACTTATCTTTGATTGGTTTACGTAATGGTGTCTGTCTGATTCCTTCTACCATACAATCGTCACTTGAGAGTATGTTAGGGATTCCGTCTGACTTATCACCCGTTAATATATGTTCTTTTAAAAAGAGTTGTGGGTTGACACAATCGATAAATTTATTTAAATTAGGACTCCACTGTTTCACACCATCATATGAATGTAATTGTTGGAAGTCTTTATCTCCACTGACAATGAGAACTGGTTCTGTTGCATGTTTAACTAGAACTGCAATGATATCATCAGCTTCACACTTCTCAACATACATGTATCTGTATGGAAAGTTATCTCTGAGTTCGTCTTTGATAACCTGTAGTGTATTAAAAATTACACCCCAGTCTTTATCGTCTGCATCTCTAAGTTTCTTTCTGTTTGCTTTATACTGGGGATAGTATTCTCTTCTCCAAGGATTACTTGCGTCCGTGCAAAGAACAATTTCTCCATAGTCTCTTGCATATCTCTTTTGATAATTCCGAATGGAATTAATTATCATGGGTCTAAGTTTGTCTTCACTTAGTTGTCCGTCATTCAACTTGAGTTGAACCATCAAACCAGCAATTATGGTTTGAGTAAAATCTATAAGTATCATTTAATCACTTTTATTAATAATGTATTTTTAGTAAGTAAATTGTTTCCGTCCTTTAATTTAGAACGAGGTATCTCGTCTATAAAATTCTTTGCAATAATATTACCACCTTTATATATTCTATCAAGCAACTTCATATCTGTCAAGGTCTTTTCTTGACATGAATCGAAATCGATAATTCTTGACCCTTTAACTGATAGACCACCATAGGTTTCAAACTTAGTGAACTTCTTACTTGCAGTATTATAAGTGAACAAATGTGTTGCACGAATAATTTCTTCGGGGTCAATCGAATGATACTTTCCGTGTTGTTTTAAAAACGGAAGTTTACTGACTAACTGTTTTGGTGATTTAGGTTTACGTGGTTTCTTAATAGGTTTGTATTCAGAGACATATTTGTCTATGTCCTTTTCAAACAACTCTAATTCTTTAATAACTTTTACTTTCTGTTTAGGTGTTAAAAAGTTATAAGCTTCTTCTAACTGGTCACACGATTCTTCGTTCTTAATCTCATACACGATATCTTGTGTGAACCCTTTCATAAACTTGACTACCTTTCCACTGTATTCAAGTTTCTTTAAATAGTTATACATAGAAAAAGAAGTTTTCTTCTTATCCATTAATTTATCTATTTGATATTCGACTTCGTCCAAGGCACGTTCTGCCTTTGTTTGCATTCGTTCTTGGATTGTTGGTTTTGTTTCAATACTCATAAAATAAATTATAACAAAAAGTTTAAGTCATTGTCAAGTTAGTTTTCTTCGGCAGTATCGTGTTTGTTGGTCAATAGGAATTTCCTAGACGGGTTAATCATTAAGTTTGCACGATTCATAAAATCTCTATTTGCAAGAAAAGGGATTTTACCTCTTTGGTCTAAACTGACTTCTTGTTCATATATAGTATTTAAGAAGTTTAACTCACATGTCACAACTGGTCTTGTCTCAGCAGGTTTAAGTAATGTAAGTTCTCTGACCAAAGGTTTCTTGAACTTTTTACCATTCCTTTCAAAGTAAACAACCTTACCTTTAATCTCATAGGAGTCTGCGTGAAGGGCACAAGCAGCTGCACTGTTCCCAGTGTCTAGCTTTACAGTCATCGTCTCACCATCGACCTCTATGGTCTCGAGAACACCACATTCAGTTGCACTCTTCTTCCAAATGTTTCTATCAAAGTAATCGTCTATGATTGTCTCACAAACTTCTTCACCAAGTGCTTCTGAGATTCCTTGTGACCCAGGCGACTGGTTAACCTCTAAAATATAAGGTTGGTCTTTCTCTCGGTTCTCTGCTGGAATAAAGTCAACACCAACCCATTGTCCGTTTACTGCTTTTGCAGCGATAAGACATGTTTCTTTTTCTCTCGGTTCTCTGCTGGAATAAAGTCAACACCAACCCATTGACCATTTACTGCTTTTGCAGCGATAAGACATGTTTCTTTTTCTAAATCTGTTAGTTCGATTTCTTCTGCTTCTGCACCTTGTGAAATATTAGAACGGAAGTCGTCAATGATTTTCTTACGTTTCATTGCACCGATAATTCTTTTATTGTTTATCATAACACGGACATCATATTCCATGTCGATATACTCCTGTAAAAGGATATCACAATTAGGGTCAATCTTATACACTAGACTCACTGTAGACTGCAGAGAACGTTCCGTTTCAACAAGTAATACACCAACCCCCTTTGCACCTTGAAGTGTCTTTAGAACCATTGGGAATTCGTTGTCGAGTCTTTCAGAAGCTAAGTCTACAGTCTCGGGGTCTTCGTTTGGAACCAAAACTGTTCGAGGTTGGTTCATTCCGATTTCCTGTAATCTCAAATACGTTCTAAACTTATCTGCACATACTTCGATACACTCCCTAGAATTTACAACTGGGAATCCGTATCTTTCTATCTGACTAATTAAATCTAAGTATGAATCTTTTGCAGTGACAGCACCACGAACCATAACAAGTGTATCTGCATTTAATTCAAAACCTTTCTTATCGTCTTGGTTATGAATCGTAATGATTCCGTTATCGTCACGTTCAATATATGCACCATTCACTTTAACACTATACACTTCACAACCACGTTCCTTTGCAATATTAAATAGTTTACTGGAAGTTGAACTAGGTTTCTTTACTACGGGTTTGTCGGCATTCTTCTTTGCCTTCTTCACCATGCGACGTTCTGCAATAACTACAAGTCGATAGGGTGAATCATTCTTTTTCTCTTCTGAGATAAGTTCGTTGAAAGATAACAAGTTTTTATTCCTCATGTTTTATTAATTGAACAAATTTTTCTGCGTCCATAACCACTAATGGTTTATGACGATTCCTTTTTATAACTACAAGGGGTTCATACCCTTTGCAATTTTCAGAAGCTTGTTCGTATGCTTTCCATACGTTGACAGCTTCTTGATTCTTACATTCTATACTAAATGGAAAAACGTCTCGACTCTGTCTACCGAGAATTATGTCTTCCCCTTGTGAACCCATAGGTCTTGATTCTAAATCCTCTGAATCGAGTCCTAATGTCTCTACAAGGACATTTGCAAACCACTGTTGTAGTTTACGACCTTTTGCTTTTGCTGAACTGGTTTTCATAATATATCATACTTCTATTGCAAAGATTTTACTTTTGTCAACCTCTACTTTTTCTAAATCAAAATTAATTGATACTCCACACCCACATGAGTCCTTTTCTTTTGGATTGATAAATTTAAATACTTCATTCAATCCTTCATAAACATAATCGAGTGTCATGCCATTTATATATGGGATACTCAATTTATTAATTACAAACTTAAGTTCACCAAAGTCTACGACTATGTCGTCAGACTCTTTATTGATAACAGAATCAAAAACATACTCAAAACCAGCACAACCACCACCTGTTATTCCAAGTCTTATATAATTAAATTGTTCTTTAGTTTTCTTTTCTAGAAGTTTCGTAATAGCTTCATCAGTTATTTCTATAAGTTCCATGAAACTATTTATGTTTATCAGTCTTTCTTTTTAGGATAGTTTGTTCGTTTGTCTGCAATTAATTCAAAGGGGATATGAATGTCTTGGTCTTCGGGAATATATAAATGATTAATCTCTGAACGATTGCATGTAGAGATTGCGTCATAGATATTCTCTACAAGTGCTTCACCACCTAGGTTAAATGAAGTGTTGAATATAATCGGTGTCCCTGTTAATTCACCAAACTCTTTAATTAAATTATAATAATTAGGATTCTGTTCTTCGGTCACTGTTTGTATTCTACAAGTTCCGTCTGCATGAACCAGTGAAGGAATCTCGTCATATGCTTTTTGTTTTGCTTGAATCGCAAAAGACATGTTCGGTGATTCTTTAAGTTGCAACATTTCGAAATACTCATGAGCTCTTTCTGCAAGGATTGAACCTGCGAAGGGACGATAGTCTTCACGTTTCTTAACTTCGTTAACAATCTGTTTTGCATGTGGGTGACGTGGGTCAAAAAGAATACTACGATTACCCAATGCACGAGGCCCCCACTCGGAACTGTTCTGAAACATTCCAACGATTTGTTTGTTCTCGATTATCTCTTCTAGAACGTCTTTTAAATTTCTATGTATTCTCGTTAGTAGCATCAGTCTCTTCTCCAGTTTTCATTAAATATTCTAAATGTATACAAGCACCAAAACTTGTTCCTCCGTCATGCGGAATAGGGTCAACATAAAATTGGTGTTCGGGGAAACGACTTAAATATTTGTAGTTGTTCGTGCAGTTGAGTGCGTATCCACCACTTAATAATATATTCTTACAGTCGGGATTCATGTCGATTCCTTTTTGAATTGTTTTACAAGTCTCTTCAAATGCATTGAGTTCTAACTCTTGTGATATTGAGAATTTATTAAAACGTTTATAATCCTTGTCAACAATACCATAACTTGCCATACCCATGACCTTACCTGCGGCACGTCCTTGGTCGTCACAACCCAGTGCATGACTCATATTACTGAAATCCATACCATTGGACGCACGTGACGTATATTCATAGATAACTCCGTCTACGTCCTCTACGAGGTTCTCACCCATATAATCTAGTGTTCCTTCCTGTTGATTCGGAAAGTTTGAACCTTTTAAATCACCAAGGAATCTATGATTACTTGATAAGACCCATTGACGTTTTGCTGGTTGGTTGGGTGTCATTCGATAGATAGACTCAATCTCTTGATAACCCGCCATAGTGTCATAGTTCAACCTTGCACCACCCCCGTCCATGACGATTGCGATTGCGTCTTCCTGTTGTTCTATATACGGACTTAAGTGATAACCACAATATGCGTGATACAGGTGGTGTTCAAACCAAAAATAATAATCGTCTATACCTTCGAACTGACCTGCGAACCCGTCATGAATATATTCTTCTACGTGTTCACCACCAAAACCTATTCCGTCAACGATACCAAACTCACCAAACTTCTCACAAAAGTCTTCACACCTTTGATTGGTCATAGGTTCACTACGAATATAATCTGCAACCTCAATAGACAACATACGATTCTCCATTAAATTCTGATTATTAATGTGGAGTTGGATATTACGTCTGTCAAAACTTGCCATGACCAGTTTATCGGGTGTCTTCACACCACCTTTATGAATACACTGAAGTTGGTCGGGAAAGGTTGTCTCATAACCCTCGTCCTCGGGTTGCATTGCAAGTGGTGTCCAGTATTTTTCCCGTCTGAAACGTTCTTCTTCGTGCATGAAGTCTAAAACACCAGTCTCAGTATCGTATTGACACAAGGAAGTGTCGTGGCTTGAATTAATTCCAATGATTTTCATAATATATTTCCGTGTTTAAGATTCTGTTTTCTTTTTTTGTGCAATTTTCTCTTTGATTGCAGTGTTAACACGTTGCAAATCAACAACTTCGTGGGTGAGTTCTTCGAATAAACGTCTTTTTCCTTCTTGAAAACCACTTCTCCAAGAAAAAAAGACACACGCACCAATAAACACCAAGTGTATGAGTAATAAATTTGTTTCCATTATACTATATAGTCCTCGGGTTTCTCTTCTTTTTCTTTTTTGGTGAATTTACTGGTCACCCATTCGGTGAGGTCATATTTTTGCCAATAAAAGTGTAGGGTAAAAAATAAGCAACCCCACAAACCCAGTGAAAAGATATATTTAAATATTGTCCAAGGTAATAATATTAATTCTGTCATATAATCGTCCCAAATAAAGTTCTTAATAAGAGTGCAACACCGACCCCGTTTAACAGTATGAGTGCTCTATCTTTCCATAGGACACCTACTATTAACCAACCCGTGACACCAATCAACGAGAAACAAAGGTCTAAAAATTGTAAACCCTCAATTCCACGCATACTCATAGATATTAATATAAAGAGACTTGCACCCCATTTAATATACCATGACAACTCATATTTAGGGGTTGCAGATTTAAATATTCTATTACTATTCGCTAATTCTTTTTTATCAAACTCTTGTTTAACCATTATAACCTTTCCTTAATTTATTTGTATTACCGATAATCCAATAACACTCCGTATTATCTTTCTTCCAATCCACCATATCGAACGCCTTTGATTCGTATATCATATCCAATTCGATAGACCCCACATTACGAGGGTGAAGTTTTGCATAGGGATAATTACCTTTACGAAACTCATAGTCATACTCATGCACCATACCCTCACAAATCCCTGTCACTGTCCCTACTCTGTCATAACCAAAGGGTTGGAGTCCTACTATAGAATAGTCCCCACCATACTTCCTACGACCCTCTAAGACACCTGCTAAGGTGACACCCGACCCGACTGGAACATACAGGACACGGACATTCGGGGGTATGTTCTGCACCTGTTCAGAGATACGTTCAACAATACTCTCTCGGTGCGTCTGAGCTGCATACCCAAAGAGTATAGGAAAGAAGGGTCTTGTCTCCTTTAATTTATTCAGATTAGAATATAACACATTGTTGAAACCTTGTGACTCTGATAAGACCACTAACTCTGCACCTAACTCATGACACCACTGCATGGGTATCTGTTTAAGACTCTTCGCTACAGTGGTATTCCCAAACCCTATAATGCAATTCAAATCAAACTCCTTCGCTACACGTGCAACGATAGGACTCTGTGGACTATGTATAGACGCTGCAGTTGCAATGGTAGACCCACACGACTCCCGAATATAATCTAAGTTCCTTTCAACAAGGTCTCTACACTGTCGTATCTTACCACCCGATATAAAAGAATCACCATAGGGTGCATATAAGTCCTCACGTTTAAAGTGTATATTATTCTCAACGTCTATAGGGGTGTAGTCAATCATTCGTCAAAATGTCTAGTAGGTGGGTGTATAGTTATTCCCATACGTCTTAATAGGTTTATCTGTTCTTGGAGTTTCTCAATAGAGTCTTGTTGTTTGCTCACCAGTTCAGTGAGTTCTTTAATTAATTTGATTGCAACCTCTATTCTACTCATAGGTTTATTATAACATAAGTCCATGAAAGTGCATAGACGCAAAACCAAATAAGTGCAATTAATGTGATAAACCATAAAAGGCTGAGGGTCTTAAAAATACCCCGAAAAAATTTTAGAATCGTGTTAATATAATCTCCGTTAACTATTTGAGGGGGGGTTGAGTCCACATATATTTTCCCTAGGAGTCCCACAGCACTGTTCTCTGAGGTTTTCCGAGGTGACCCCTACCGATATACCTCTGAGGTGCTTTGAACGTCTTAGAACGTCTCTAAGGCCCTCGGAGGAATTCAGACAAGACTCTCCCATTATAGTATACCATAAACTGATACCTATTGTCAACCCCTCTGAAACCCTTATAAACAAAGGGTTCGCAGGTAGGGGGCTTTCTCATTCCCCCTTGGACTGTCTCGGTGGTGTCAACCCTAGGGACTATAACTCTTAAAGCAATCCACGATACAACTCCCTAGTCAACTCTCATGGTTCTTTATTCTATTATACTATAAACAGGCTCCCATGTCTAGTGGAATTTCCTTTTATTTCCATTTACTACAATATACTGTATATCCATACACCCAATAATCTCTTGACCAGTCCTTCTTAACACTAGCGCACACATACACTCCCATGCAGAGTTAATATCACCCTGTGTAAGTGTCGCTAAGTCCATTTCCTGTTTAGTTAACTGTATATGGACGGGATAACCAGTGGCTATATGTGTTCCTATGATACAGTTATCGTCATTTAATTCATAAGAGTCAATCATACCTTTGTTATACTCACATTATTAATACCATTCTTTGATACTGCACTATGATAGGCACTCCTTGCACACTTATCATTATCATACAGATACACTATAGAACCAATCGTTAAAATATACATTATGCAATCACCTTTAATACTATAGGGATAATAAACATAGGGAGTGCAGTTAAGAAGTCCCTGTCAAGTAATCCGTGTTTCTTTAATGTTTTCATAATGTCTCCTTTGTATTTCCTCATTATAATACTAGTATAACAAAAAGTGAGAGTCATTGTCAAGTCTCAGAGACGTGCAGAGTCTTTCTCTGAGGTGCTCTGAAACCCTTGCTGTGCTTGGGTTTGCGGGGAGGGGGTAATAGGGGTGTTATAGGGTGGTGCTTAGTGTCTGCTGAGAGGGGTGCTCTGAAACCCTTTGCTGGAAGGGGTTCCCGAGGTGTTTGACTCCCTACTAAATATGTGTTTAAGCTCTCCGAACAACACCGAGCTAACCCCGTTTATTCACCATATCCGTATCCCTCATAAATCCGAATATATTTACACACTTCTGCACACTATGACACACATTATATTCAGAACGCCCTGAGAACCCCTCTGATTATATTCGGAACCCTCTGAAAGTCCCTATTTTACAGTGTTTTGTGTATTGTAGAAGTATCTTCGAATGATATAGACACGTGTATATGCAATAAGTGTCATATATGCAGTAATGGTAGTCCCTATTTGCACACTCGAAGTCATACCGAGTTTATCTATGCATATAAAGAGACCTAATAGATTTAATGGATAGTTTATTAACAGTCCTGTGAATACAGTTGTTGCAGTTTCTTTATGTATTTTACGTGCTTTACTTGACATAGTGTGTATACATGTCCGTCTTTATGTTTTCGGGTTCGTTATTCATATACACGTCAAATGCACATGAGTATCTATTCTGTTCTAAGTGATTTGGGGGAACCGCATGTGGTTGATAGCTTGAAATGATACTGAGTGTTCCTTGTTCGTTGATTATATCCCCGTAGGTCGCGTAGTGTGTATACCATGGGTTGGGTTGGTTGTTATTGGAGAGGAATATGTTGCCTGAGATAAAGTCATGGGTGTCTGTGTTTGGGTCACAACCATGAAAGTGTATAGGAATTTCCTCGCGTGTGTGTAAACAGTTGCACCAAGACTTGACCCAAATCTCGTCTGTGTCTTCGGGAAAGAATTCATATATGGTATCTCTGACGTATTCACCTAATGGTATATTAAGGTCTTGTTGGACTTGTTCAAAGAAGTTGTATTGGCCATGACGACTGGTTGTTCCCGAATAGTAGGGATTTACTTGTTCGGGAAGTTCCAGTATGTCTTTCTCAATATAGTGTATATACTCTTTTATATGGTCTGAGTCTTGTGGTGTGAGAAAGGTCTTGTGGTGTGAGAAAGTTGGGTATATTATATAATAGTCTTTCGTTTTGACCTTTACTTATATCACCCATAGGTCTAACCACTCGTCCTCGTGTGGTGTGTCCCCGTCTAGGTATAGAAAGGATACATGTTTACTGAGGGTTCTGTATTCATGACCGAAATCGAAGAGTCTACCTTCTTCGTCACCACCCATTCCACGCCATTCAGTCCATGAAGGTCTGACTTCTGTTTCAAATAGGTCGTTTAACATGAGATTCCTCGAGTGGTCATGGGTTGCGTATGCACTCAATACACCTTTAGGTAATGGTAATGGCATGATTTTCTTATTGTCAATGAATGTTTCTAACCAACGTTGAAAACCTTCCTCGCCAGGATATTCTGTTTGAATACCTACTGGGTCTTTAAGAAACTCTTCTCTAAGGAAATTCCAACCACCTTGCACAAAAGTTGTAAGGGTATGTGAATAGGTGTTTGTATTTGATTCGTTCCACCAGTCTTCACCTTGAGTAATAAAGAGTGTATTGTTTTCTTTGACACTTGCTTCTTCTTCTGCAGTGAATGTAAAGTGTGTTTCATGGGTTGTCCCTTGGTCGGGAATACCTTTTGCAAGTTCAGCCATTGCAAAGTCCACAAAATGTATATTAGGGTCAACAAGACATGTTTTTGTTCCTTCACCAAATAGGTCGGTATCAAACATATCCAGTTTTCTGTATGCACTGTCGGTTATCTTATCGGATTCCTTTGCAAAGAAAGGTATGATTCTTACGTCCTCTCTATCGGGAATTCCTGTAGGGTCGTCTGTGTATACGTTGAGTCTGTATAAAGGTATTCCGTCTTCATTTGGTTCTATGATTCTTTGACGTTGAACACCTGTTAAGAATGTTTTAAATTGTTCACTTGTTAAATCGTTGTCTTTAGTTTTAACAACTACCATTTCCATAGGCATAATATAATCTCCTAATATATTATAAAGTTAATTTCTTCGCATTCGTGCAATGTCGATTGCATGTTGTTTATCCTCTTCGAAGATAGGCACCATATTCGACTTATGCATGGTTGCAATTCCTAAGAGTTTACGTTCACCTGTATATTGCATAGGTTCTCTTTTAGGTGTGATATCACCTGTTGTCGTTCCTATGTAAGAAGGTATTCGTTCCTCTTCAATAATCGATTGCATCACTTGGTCATACTGAATTTGTTGTTCTGCAATCAATCGTTTATATTTAGTGTTTTTATTAAAGGCTTTAGTTTTACGTTTTTTCCCGTGTGGTGAATAACGAATAGAACTACTTAAATTTAAAAAACCCATGTATTAATTATACTACCAATACATGGGTTTTGTCAAGTGCTTTAAGCGACTAATTTTACTACTTTGTCAATTCGTCCACTTTTCATCATCTCGTGAAAGTTTTTAAATAATGTCTTCATACTAGTCTTTCCAATGAAGAAAATCTACAGGTTTTAAAACCTGATGAGTTTTCTATTTTGTAAGAATTAGAGATTGTCTCTCTAGCATCAAAGTATATTTTACCTCTAAGACAATTTGGTGTTATGATATCACCTTTGTAGTATGAATCGTCTTTGAGTTCAAAGATAAGAGTATTATCTTTCATTACATATACTTTATTCACATCGGATTTTTCTATTGTGTGGTTATCTGCCTGTGCAAATCCGACTAAAAACAAGGCAGACACTAATGCATATTTAAGCATATCTATCTCCTGTTATGTTTGAAACGTTCAGTTCAACTGCACTTCGCTTTCGCTACTTAGTCTTTGTGACTTACTCGTTTCGTTTATGTGTCAGTTATGTGACACAATAGTATTTATACAAATACATTATACACCATTTATGTGTATTTTGTAAGGGGTTTTTTGAATGTAAATTGGAGCTACTGGAGAGATTCGAACTCACGACCTATGGTTTACAAAACCATTGCTCTACCAACTGAGCTACAGTAGCTTGTTAAATAATAGTCTGAAGTCGTCTTTGTATAACCACTTCACAAAATTCTTAGTTCCTTCGTCCAGTGTGAACTTAGGAATACTAAAAGGAACCTCACCTATCTCTGAGTTTACCTCTTCGTTTGACCATGTGTGTTTTGAAAAGTCAACCTCAAAACCTTTGGTCACTTCATATATAGTGTCTTTGACTTCGTCCAGTCGAATGATTCTAGTATATGGATTCTCGTCATTGGAATTTTCATAACACCATTTCCACTGGGGTTCAAATATCAGATTGGTGTAGTAAAAATGAAACCAATGTGAATCTAATCGTTCTAATGTATTTTTACCACTTTTATGAAAATCTGCAATCATAAGTGACGGAATGAATCTGACTTGTGATACAAATCTTTCATAAGGGTCACGAATAATAGTAAACACGTCTATATTATGAGTGTTTATGTATTCTTTTAATTTGGGATAGAGACAGAATGCTTGGTCTAGTGTGACGTGTGCATGGTTCTCTATTGGAAAGTGTTCATGACGTGGGTGTGCATGACCACCAATAGACTTTCGGAGTTCACTATTGTCTTCATTAAACATTGTCTGTATATTGACAATATCATATTCAACACTAGAATCTTCTATTTGTTGAATAATGTGAGACCCCGAAGTCTTTGGGATATGCATAAAAAACGCAAGAATCTCTCGGGTCTTTTTATTACGTATCCCAAACATGAGCTATCCTACAAATTGTAAGATAAACCGAATGACACTGAATCAGTTGTTTGATTCTCGAAAGCTTCGTCCAACATGACCATTGCACTTAGTGTAAAGTTATTGATATCTTTAGATATAGTCAATGTAGAGAAGTCATCGTCCTCACCATGATATCCATATCCAATACTCGCATCAACACCATTCACAAACCATAAATCGTATGATATATGTGCATAGTCGTTTTCAGTATCCGTATCTAAGAAATATGAAAGGGTTAGACTATTATATCCTACCTTTACAAATCCCTCTTCTACTGTATCGTAATCACCTTTGTCATAACGATACTGAATGAGACCCAACTGAACGTCTAAATTGTCCATGACATCTAGATTATATCCTAGATATAGGTCTCTTTCTTGAGTTGCTTCGTCACCGAAGTCCACCTCACCAACCCATGCACCAACAAAGAATCCATTTGAATCCACTTCGATACCTGCGTTAAATGACGATGCACCTGCCGATTGACTGACACCTCTCCACATATAGTCACTTGAATAACCTATGCTTCCATTTATATCTGCAAATGCAGACGTTGATAGGACAAATAGTCCTAATAGTATATTTTTCATAATATACCTCCTGACCATATATTATACCCCATTTATGTGTATTTTGTAAGGGGGTTTTTGAATGGCGGAGGGATAGGGATTTGAACCCTAGATACCCGTAAAGGTATGTCAGTTTTCAAGACTGATGCATTCAACCACTCTGCCACCCCTCCTATATTATAACTCGTCCTTTTCTCCAACCTTCGGGTATAGATTCACCCTTATTGATTCTTGTAGATTCCTGTTCATTGGTTATCCACATTTTACCATATTGTGAATTACCTTTACCCTTTTGGTGTTTTGCACTATTCAGACCAATCTTCTTCTTAGTCTCTTCAGTATGTGTCTTACCATAAAATACACCTTTTGGATATAGTTCTGCACGTATCTTGTTTCCTTTTAGAGAGTCTTCTATTGTAAATTTATATGCAATACCTTCTTTATGTCTTTGTGTTGTTCTTTTTCTCATTTTCTCACGATACTCTTCAGTCAACATATAAGACCTATCTAAAGTCTTATTAACTGCAGTCCAACCACCAACACCACCTTCTTTCATATTGAGACACTTGGGGTCTGTATACCATAAATCACCAATCAACTCAGCCTCTGCAGTGTTTAATTCTTTTTCTGAATTGTAGTATTCTAGTATATCAAATGTGAAAGGGTCTGTTCTCTCATTGAGTTTCTTTCCACTACCTGTATAACCATCTTCTAAATTATCAGTAATGTGTTGGCCTAAGTAATAGTCACCATTATTAAATAAAACTCGATAGGTATAATAGTATTTCATATTAGTATTTAGTATAGTTCAAGTCTTAAGACTCGAACTGGTGGAGCTGGAGGGAATCGAACCCACGACCCCCTGCTTGCAAAGCAGGTGCTCTCCCAACTGAGCTACAGCCCCAGTAAACTATTCTTTGATTTGTTTTGTCTTTCTTGACTTATAGACTCTTTTCTTTGATTCGTCTATGTCGGGTGTTGACTTGTCGTCTGCAACAAAACGACCTTTCTCGTCTCTTGCTCTGACCCATTCAAAACCTAACCATGTTGTGAATTTATCCCAAAATGCCATTTGATTTCTCCTCGCGTGTAAATATTATATTTGACAATCCTAACTTATTACGTCTATCAATTTCGACATTAATCTTACGTTTTAATTTAGGTTTTGTCCCCTCTTTATTGAATGCATCGATAAGTGTCTTAATAGATTGACACTTCATGTATTCATGAACTATTGTTATTTTCTTTGTTCCCCTTTCGACCTGTTTAACAGTCTTTCCAAATTTAACTGGCATTATTTTTCTCCTCATAATATTTTAAACTACATTCTGCACCACAAAAAACCTTTACGGGTCTTTCTTCGTTGATTGCAGTATGGTATTTCACTTCTTCAATAGGTAGTTCTTTTCTACAAATCCAACACTTAACTTTGCTCGGATGCATTGTCATCTTGAATCTCCCCTAATTCCTCAAATGAACAAAACCAAATACATAATGCATATCTAGTTCCTTTTGTAATAGGTTCTACACTATGTAATATCTCAGTGTTATTGTTGAATGCAACCATTGAACCTAAATGTTGTGCAATTGAGTGTCCTTTAATCTGAAACCTTCCACCTTCGAATGTGTCATTAAGTGTAAAGACAACTGTTGCAGTATCGTTTGACTCTGCATCGTCCTTATGAGTTGCAAAGAATGTCCCTTGTGGATATTCTTGTATTGTCATGTAAGTAATCATTCCATAGTCTTCATTCTTAGGTAAGAAATTGTCAACGATTTCTGTTATTGTATTGAATGCACGTGTGTCTTGTGGAATGACTGATATTCGTATATTATTCAAATCATATTTCCATGGGACTTGATTGTTTAATAGTTCTTTATTATGTGGAGTGACAACATTTCCGTCTCCGATATCTACCTTCGACAATGACAATATCTCATGTTCACGTATGATTAGGTCACAATCGTCTTTACTCAAGGCCTCTTCTGCAATCATAATAAGTGTTGGTAATATGTCATGGTGTTTCATAGGTCGAATAACCTTTACACGTCCTTCTTCCAGTGGATTCTTAGTATACGGCTGAGTTGAAAAGTGTTCAGGCATGTGATTGTGGGTGGAAGAAAGTCACTTGTGAGAATCTCCACTTGTCTCCAGTATATTTGTTATAGTCGTTTATATATGCACCATGCAATCTGTTGCCAGGAAATACAACACAACGATTAAACTTCGCAGGTATCACTCTCTCCAATACAAAATCGTCTTCGACTGGATACAATAATGACTCTTGTTCGTTATTGGTAATCCATGTTCCTTCATATACTGCAGTTCCCCCGTCTTCTTCTTTGTCGAGATAAACTAACATGTTGAGTGTTGATAGGTGGTCGGGTGTATCGAAAGACGAATCTATGTGTGGGTAGTGTTGAAGTGTTTTATCAAATTGTGTCTTAGTCTGAAAACAATTTACTTCAAATCTAGAATCCCACTGATAATCAAACTTCCACCAATATTGTCTACAAACATCTAATAGTCTCTGTTGACCATTATGATATAATCTAGTTGGGTGACCAAATTGTTCTACAATTCTACAATCATTGTATTCGATACCATTTTTACTATTTCTTTCGGGATTGTATTTCCACAATGGGTAATCTACATTTATAAGATATTCGTATATCTCTTCGGGATTCTCATAATAGTTGTCAATAGTAAGTGCAAAACCATCATAGGAAATATCCCAGTCTGCACTCTGTTTGAATCTTTCGTCTAATGCATATGCTTTACTCATTTTCATTCCTCAAGAAATCATACTTTAAATTTCTACCTGTTGTGTTATCTGTTAAGTTTCTTTTATGTGTTAGATTAAAGGAAACTGATATCCTTTCATAGTTTGGGTCTTTTGATTGGGATTGTGGAACTGTATGATATAGGTATGAAGGCCACATTAACACTTCACCCTCTGTAGGTTGAACAAACACCTCCATCATATTCACACCATGTCCTGTAATAGTCATATTGGTGAATGGGTTTTCGTTCATGTTCCATTCTGTTTGAGTTCCCATTGGAAATGAACTTGCAGCTGGATTTGGATTAAAGAATTTGATAGGTTGTGAGTCTTTTTCAACCTTTACGTAATAGGTTCCACTTATCAATGTTGTTGGGTGATTATGTGCTTCGTGGTAGTTTCGACCAGTATAATGATTTGACCATGCAAAGAGGTGAATATCGTCTCTACACATATCACTGAAATCTGTATTACATTGTTCTATTTGTTGTGCAACATATGTATCTTTGATTATGTCTGAAAAATCTTTGAACCAAGATTCCTCTTCTTGTTGTTTTCTTAAACTGTCGTGGAAATAATTAGTGTAATTTGTCTGAGTGTTATCACTAATTATGAGAGGTTCAACATTCTTCCGAATAGATTGTGCAACGATATCATGATTTAGAGGAATAATACCTCGATATAAAGGAACTGCAAAAAGTGGTGCAATACTTCCTCTTATCGGACTAAATGGGGTTGAACTAATTTCCTTTGTCATTCTTTTTCACACCAACACCTACTCCTTTCTCTCCATTAGGCATTGTCACATTTCTATAATAAATTACAACTTCTCCAAGTTGTCTGATATAACGTTTAAGTTCTTGCATGTCTTCTGACATGACTTTGTAATCACCAATAGTGGTTGCAACAAATAGGATTTCTCCATTGTTCTGTTTCTTCATCTCGTCCATAAATTGGTCAAGATAAGTATATCCAACTGGCCACTCGGGATTCTCTCTTTCTTCCAGTTCACATACTTTTGGTCTTTTGAGTTGTTCTACTTTGTTTTCATCAAACTTTTTAGGTTCGAATGATATAGACTTTCTACAAGGATTGACAATCTTTGCTTCGGATACTACGAACCATTGTGGTGCTTCCAAATCCAAAGGTCTTGGAAGTGTAGGTTGCATAATATCAATTTCGATAGGTTTAGATACTACCTCAATCTGTTTTGTTCCAAATACAGAACAACCACTAATCAGTAGTGTTAGGCACGTCAAGATTAAATAATTCTTTTGTGTCATTTTCCATTCCCTCCATAACTTTTTTACTTGCATTGTTCATTCTGAGTTCAATCATTCCTGGCTTCTTAAGTGCAAGTAAATCTAGATTGTGTCTACTAAAGATTGCAAGATACTCTGCTTTTTCAGCTTCTATCTCTGCATTCTTTCGACTCATGTTTTGTAATGCTTTACCCTGTTTCTCATATTGTTCTTTCATGATTGCCATGGTTTGTTTTTGTTCTTCTACTGCATATTCTAATTTTAGATTATTTGCAGTGAGTGTTTGGTTTTCTTGATATAACCAATAGCCACCCAATCCGAGAACAAGTATAATTGCAATAAGAAATTGATTCATTTTCCGTCATACTCCTCAATAATATAATTCAGTCCACCCGAACTTCTGTATTCTACTATTTTACCATGGTCGTCTCTAAATTTCAAGTGCTTTTCTTTCTGAATTATCACTTTTCGGGTTATAAACTGTCTATCGTCTGAATCACCATATACTGAATTGAATGATACAGTGACTAAGTATCTATTTGTAAAGAGTTTTTTGAATAATTCAACTAACCACCTACTGAACGTAAGTGTCCATAGTGGAAATTTCTTTATGATTGACCATATTTTCTTTAACATGGTAATATATAGGTGAATTCTAAGAGAAGAATTTCTCTCTTTGGGATTTTGGTATTTTGAAGTTCTTATATTCCTTCATAAGGTCGGAACCTTTTGCAAATTTGACTCTGACTGTAGGAAAGTCTATAATATCACATGCAATGTAAGTTATATCTTTACAGTGTTCTGTTGCAACTTCCTCATTGATACTTCTACTTCCACCAATCATATTAGAAGGTGCAAATGCAAGTCCACCTTTAGTGAAACACTTTTGGTCATAGAGATTTCCCTCTTCATCAATATGGTCATATCCTCTTCCGTCCACAAATGTCAAATGTGGATACCATATCTCTAATTGACGTTCTAAGAAGTGTGAAGCAAGTCTCCCGTCTTTTAGGATATCATGTATAGCTTCCTGTTTTAAGTCCCCAAAAGAGACGTTTTGTATCTCGTATGTGTCTACCATTAAACCAGTTCTTTGATTATTTCTACGAACACTTTACCATATTTTGCAAACCAACCTTCGTCTTCAGTTAGTGCAATACCATAATTATTTGCAAGTGTCATTGCAGTTTCCGTATCTAAAAATGCATTTCCCACTAGAACAAAACCAGCAGAAGATATGAGTAAAAACATATGGTCATTCTCTCTAAAACTATGCACAATGATTAGAATGGTTCCTATGAACAATAATAGATATGCAGTGAGTTCCATATGTGGACTGACTCCAAGTGACATTGTCATACCTATGAATAAAAATGCACAACCGACAATCTTTAATGTGGATTGAACCATATTACGAATTTGTTTCTTTTGTTTAGTAGTCATTACGCTACCAAGTTTTTATTGTATTCCCTCAAGTCCTCGATTTCCTCAATCAAGTCCTCTGCACCACCTCTCCACGTTGGGTGGTCGGGTGTGTTAAAAGGTGATTCAATCACTTCAATGTTAGTGATATAATCAAAAGAACCACTCAGACCATTCAGTCTGTTGACGTGTTTCATGACTAAAGCTGCAACACTAGCTTCAGTGAGTGAAGGGGAATTGTAATAAGAGTGTTCACCCTCACCATATGCATCTTCCTCAAAGACTAGTTTGTCCACATGGAATCCAACCACATACTCGGAACCACCCTTGAACTTATGGTAGTTCGTTCCATACTCCTCAAGATTCTGAGTGTTAACCACATACCACCTTGCAGTCCCATCTTTAATTCTATCTAATCCCATACTATACTCCTTTTCTAAGTTCTTTTAATTGTTTGATTGTATCTTCTGCACTAGTGTGTAAAATACCAATCCCACCATGTTTTTCCCATGCATCAAGGTTCTTCTTTCTGTCGTCAATCAAGACACTACCTTTGATTGCAAACATACCTTTTTGACTACCAGTCATAGTGCAAGTGACAACAACACTTGGACTGACATATTCTCTAATCCACTCGTTTTTGTCAAACACTACCAACTCTCTGTTGATAACACCAGCAGCAGTTAGGATTTCCCAAGGAAGTCCAGTGTGTCTGATATATGCAATCAAGTCATACATATCAGGCATAGGTGGTAGGTTTCTGAATAGTCTTTTGTTAGTTAATTCTTCTTTTCTTTCGTCATAGTCATTGTGACCAGCGTCAGTATTAGGGAATTCTCTCCCTGTTAAAGTTTCAACACCAGTGTTGAAATCTGCCAATACTCCGTCCATATCAACGAAGATTCTTTTTATTACTTTATTTTCCATACTGTTAGTATACCAAAAAGTTGACCCTATTGTCAAGCATTTAATCCTAAATCTGCAACTTTCAATTCAATCAATCTATCAATGAAAGAATCATTATCTTTAACATATGGAAGTTTGTCTATTCCATAGTCATTTGCAATTGCATTAATGACATTCCATATATCATCATTGGCCATTGCACACACGTCATCTGAGATTTCTTCTATTATCATGTCGTTTACTAAATTACTCATATCACTCCTTTTTTCATTATATACATAGTATAACAAAAAATAGGGGTTATTGTCAAGCTTTGTTTAGTCTATTTTGAGGGTTTTTTCGAGTGTATATGCTTCGTTTTCGTCTACGACTCCGTCTGTTATGACTTGTCGTAAATGCACCATTTCGTGTGCAAGTGTCACATATCTTTCTGAGTCATATTTGATGTAGATATCAATATGTGTCTCACCTTTGAATTGACGTGGAAATTCTATGATTCCCTTTTGTTTGAAAGAGGGTGGTAGTCGTTTGATATAAACAGTGACACCCTGTTCATCTGCAATATTTAATTGTTCTGCAAGACTCATAGACTTACTCAACATTTTCTTGTCTTTGCAGTAAATCTCCATTATTCTTCGTCTTGTATTTCTTCTCTAGTGTCTTCGTCTATTTCATGACCACAAAATGGACAGTGGTCTATGTCGTATTGGTGTGATTCCATTGAATGAAATATATCACACTCTGATTTGCAACTAGGACAATAAATCCTAAATCCTTGTTCGTAATTCATTATTCCTCCTCGGGAATATATCCGTCTTCTATTTTACCTGTATCAATCATTATCTTTTTATACAAATTTGCATAACTCTTTTTCTTTCCGTCTAATGTTGCATAGGGGAGAGGGTATTTTTTCTCGGGTTCATAGAAATCTAACCCAGCCACAAAAACTCTAACTTCTTGATACATTCTATCAATATTGTTGAATAGATGATTCCATCTTCTATCTTGCACTGTCTGTCTCTGAGGTGCATTCAGATATAATTGGAACTTTTTCACTATTTCAAGTGTTCTGCAAGTTGGTCGTATCCACCTATGTAGGTGTAAGTGTCACTTGTTTCCCTAATTCTAATTTGTGGGAATGTTCTTGCAGTTGGGAACTCTTCAAAGAGTTCTTCTCTTGTGAAGTCTGTTCCCAATTGTTTGTAAGTATATTCTAGTCCTTCTTTTTCACATAAGTTCTTTGCTTTGTCACAAAATGGACATTGTGTTTTTCCAAATATTTCAATCATTATTTACTCCTATAGTTTGATTGCCAGTAATAAGAAAATTGCAATAAGAACAATGTTTGCAAAAAACATTAGTAATCCTAGTATGGTATGATACCATATCCACCTAGTCTTATATGCATTTTCAATTGTTAAATCCGCAGGGTCGGGAGATTTCTCTACCTGTTCTTTGACCAGTTCATCTTCTTCCTTACTGCCCCATAGTATGTTATACCATTTTTTCATAATTTAAAGTCCTCAAATGTATCGTCTGATACGTCTTGTTTAATACCACCAATGAGATAAGATTCAATCTCTGTCTCTTGTGGTGCATTCTGAAGTCCTCTACTATTGAACCAATGTTGTGTCCATGGTAGAGGGTTGTTTGTTGAAGGAATATCATAGATAGGATTGAGTCCTATTGCACGTAATCTTTTGTTTGCAATATACTCAACATAGTTTCCTAGTAAAGGAACACTAAGTCCAATCATTGACCCGTCTTTAAATAGAAACTCTGCCCAATCTTTCTCTTGTTTGACTGCATCTTCATACAACTCATACACTTCTGATTCACAATCTTTCATTACTTTATTCATTAACTTATCATTCTCT
>ERZ802830.1191-NODE-1191-length-25173-cov-7.29545_pt1 | contig 25173 bp, 21 predicted proteins | sample MGYA00345654_ERZ802830 | MGnify/ENA primary metagenome ERZ802830 (study PRJEB30503, sample SAMEA104212375) | marine metagenome | biome: Westerlies Biome; feature: [SRF] surface water layer (ENVO:00010504) within the epipelagic zone...; material: water...
TAGTGGTCAGATCATCTGTATTTTTTGGTATCGCTTGGTATTTTGTTGGATATTTTCTAATACTGAAATTAAGATCAGATGATTTATCGGGGCAGTCGGGGCCAACAATTGTTTCAATCCGAATGTTTATATCTGAGCTTTCTTCATAGATGATAGGGTTTCTAAAACTAAAATTTTTATTATTTGTGGTTTGAAGATGGAGGATTTTAGGAGAATTCATATTTTGTGTAAGCCTGAATTCACAGTTGGAATAATTTGATTCAATGCTTATTTCTTGAGTGGAATAACTGAAATCATTGTCCACCAATCCAATGACATTGATCAATACTGGATTGAGAGTACTCTCTATCGATGAGCCACCACCACATCCGATGATTGTCAGTGACAATAGAAATACGAATACCGATTTAAATGATGATTTTATATTCATGGATTTAGAGAATATAAACAAAAAAAGCGCCCTTGGGCGCTTTTTTTAATCCATAGGATGATGGTCTTACTTTTTTATCCAAATTTGTGCCAACTGCATGAGTACAACAGAACCCAAGAAAAGGAGTTGAATCAGATTAATGGTTGGTGCATTTGCAGTCTGTTCAATTAATCGCTCAGCTGCTGGACCTACTTCAACCCCAGTTGCTTGCAAGCTGCTAAATACATCAGCGACATCTTTGAAAAGCTCTGTGCCGGCAGACATATTGCCCAATGTAAACATACCTACAGATAAACAGAAAATTGTGGTCAGTATTTTAGCAATAATGATGGTGTCTGGGCTGTTGTAGATATTATTTGTAAATCGAAAGCCGACCCAAATAAGGAACGCACAGGCTGCAAAATAAATTGCATTGGATACCATGAAGATACCCATAAGGTTCCACATATCCATTACACTTTGGTTTATTTCCATGATTTCTCTACTCCTCTAATTAGTTATAACTCGATTAAATGTAGTTCATTTCTTTTAAAAAATCATCTCAGCATTAAGAGAAACACGTATCTGCTTTTTGAAAATGCCATCATTTGTTAATCTTTAGGTTTAACAATAGGGAGATATGAATTGAGAAGAATAATTACAGGTCATAACGAAGAGGGCAGATCGGTCATAAAAATTGACGGACCTCCGTCAAGAAGCATAGGAGAGGATGTGGGCGGTTTATTTGAGATATGGAATACCGATGGCAATGCCGTTGAGAGCACTGATTATTTGGATCGTGCTGATATAGATATTGTCTTGTCTCCTACTAAAGGCGGCACTAAATTTCGATACTTTAAAATTAATCCCACACCGAAGGGTGTTCCACTTGAGGTGCTTGAGTCACTTGCACACGAAGCATTTACGAAAATTGGTGCTGAGCATGAAAGAGTCGATACCACTCGACACCCAACCATGCATAAAACAAAAACAATCGATTATATTATTCTACTGGACGGTGATGTGTCACTATTGCTAGATGATGATGAGGTAAAGCTTAATCCATTCGATGTGGTTGTCCAAAGAGGCACCAATCATGCTTGGGTAAACAATGGAACCGAGCCTGCTTTATTCATTGCTGTCTTGATTGATTCAGAAATTAATCAGTAATCATGAGAAAATAAAACCAATGGATAGAATTTTCAAACATAAAGATGGGTTACTCTACAATGGCATTGCAATTGCATATGCCTTTGCAGCTTATGTTGTCGGTTTTATGGGCTTATTTAATGCGAACTTAATCATTAATGTCTTTTCATCACTATTGCTTGCTCATGGCATGATAATAGGGGCATACCTCATTCATGAATGTGCTCATAACCTGATCTTTAAAAAGATAAGACACAACAACTATATGGGCGAAATATTCAGTTGGATTTGTGGATCTTCATATGGGACATACAAAGATATTCAACACAAGCATTTTAGGCATCATGTCGATGTCGATGATGTTGTTTGGTTCGATTACGAAGATTACTTTGAGAAACATCCATTAATATTTAAGCTGACACAGTTTTTAGAATGGTTTTATATACCTGCACACGAATTTATTATGCATATTCTAATGATGTTTGGTTCGTTTATTATCCCGGAAAGGAAGAGCCAAAGACCGAGAAATATAACTGTGATTGTTGGACGATTTAGTTTATTCATTTGCTTGTTGGTTTGGTTCCCGAGAGTGGCACTCTTTTATGTATTTTCTTACATTATCCTATTAACAGTTTTACGATTTATGGACTCTATTCAGCATGACTATCCATACAATTTAACCCTGTTCAGTAAAGAAAAGCCTGAACGACTAGGAAATTTTGACTGGGAGCAGGAACATACTTATAGCAATCCACATTCATTAGAAATAGAGGCACTCAATTGGCTGACATTAAATTTTGGATTCCATAATGCTCATCATCATGACATGACTGTACCCTGGTACAGACTTCCTGCTATGCATAGGGAGCTATTTGGGGAGAGTCCAGAGAATGTCGTCCCATTTTCAGCTCAGATCAAGATATTCCATAGAAATCGTGTAAGCAGAATTTATGGAAATCACAATGATTATTCCCCTGAAGGGGCAGAATACTTATTGGCAGCTAGAAAGGCAGAAGTATCTGGTGGAAATGCAGCATCGTTTTTAACATCATTCTAGAAAGGAAAATAATGAATAGATTTTTAGAGGTACCTCAGCAGTTCAGAGCCAATCATTCGGTGTTGTCACAAAAGATAGGTCGATTCTTTTTGAGGATTACCGGATGGAACATCAAAGGTGCTTTTCCAGATGGAAACCGAATCATATTGGTAGCAGGGCCTCATACCTCTAATTGGGATTTTGCTTTAGCGCTTTCTATGATTTTTGGGTTGAATCTGAATGTTCATTGGGTGGGAAAGCATACTCTTTTTAAGAATGGTTTATCAAAGCTAATGAAAAAATTAGGGGGCATTCCAGTCAATAGAGCATCGCCTGAGTTATTAATGAATGATGTTTCAGAAATCATTAATAAATACAAAGGAGTAGTCATTGCCATTTCTCCAGAAGGCACGAGAAAGAAAGTAGAAAGATTAAAATCAGGCTTCTTGCGTATCGCTAAAGAAACAAACAGTCAAATCATGTTGGCAGGCATTGACTTTGAATCAAAATGCGTTCATTTGGGAGAATTATTTCAGCCTTCAGGCAATAAGGACATCGATCTGGAATATGTTCATAATTACTTTAGAAAATTTAAAGGCAAAAGGCCCAGCTTCTCGTAACTATGCTTGAATAAGTAAGGGGCTATTTATTTTTCAATATAAGAGACGCCGGCATTGGGTCTGCGAAGATCCGAGTATCCATGCTTGATATCATTTACGACATGAATGCTTTGAGTACTCCCCATGGTCTTTGATGGCTCTACTTTATGACCCATCTTCTTTAATATATTGATTGAATCTGAAGAGATGTTTGTTTCATAATTCAAGCCAGAATATGGCCAATCTTTACTTATTCTTGGCAGCATTGTCGCGTTACCAATGTTTAGATTGAAATCAATAACACCTGTTAGGAGTCTCAAGATTGCAGCAGGAATCAACTTGCCTCCTGGTGATCCTGTGATGAGTAGCAGTTTATCATTTTCATCAAAAACAATGGTTGGTGCCATTGTGCTCATTGGTCTCTTGCCGGGTGCATACTTATTGCCAGGACTAGCAGCTCTCCCTTTGATGGATTCATTTCCATATTGATATGCAAAATTATTCATTTGATTATTCATGAGTATTCCTGTTCCAGGAATGGTTACGCCTGAACCAAAAGAATATCCCAAAGTATAGGTATTTGAGACGGCATTGCCCTCACTATCGATAATGGAGTAGTGCGTGGTGTTTTTTGATTCTTGAAGAACGCTTAAGGGCATGACCTCCTTAGCAAGGGATGCTTCTTTAAGACTAATGCTCTTTGCGAAAGATTTAATTCTTTTGTTAGACATCAATTGATCATAAGGAACACTATAAAAAGAGGGATCACCCACATGATGTGATCGATTATTATGACCTCTTCTCAATGCTTCGGCGATTAAATGATAAGACGTGGCAGAGTTACTGCCAATCTTTCCCAGATCAAAATATTCCAGGACCTTAAGCGCAGTCAGCAAAACAATCCCACCACCCGAAGGTGGACCATGAGTATAGACTTTATTGCCACGATAATTTACACCGATTGGCTGTGTGAATCTGGCTCGATATTTTTTCAGATCATCGGTTGTAATCTCACCACCATTTATAGCCATTGAAGAGGCAATCTTTTCAGCTACCTCCCCATCATAAAAACCTTTAAGTCCATTCATGGATATTTGATTCATGGTATTGGCAAGATCGGGTCTTTTCATAACCTCGCCCCTTTTCAGTGGTTTTCCTTCATGAAAATAGATTCGTTTTGATTCAGGATCCCATGATAACTGTGGAGCACTAGCAATTGCCTGTTCAAGATCATAGCTTACATTGACTCCTTCCCTTGCTTGCTCTATTGCCGGCCTCATGACAACCTCAAGTGGCAGTTTACCGAACTGGGAATGAGCAAGAATTAACCCTGATACCGTGCCAGGAACTGTTGAAGCTTTATAACCATATCGAACAATATCTCTATTGGCCTTTTTGTATTCATCGGGAAGATTTACACCAAAAATCTGATCGGTTGTTAATCCCTCAGGAGATTGACTGCGATAGTCAATTGCAAGAATCTCATCCCGATCTTTCATGTATATCAGCATGAATCCTCCGCCTCCAAGATTCCCAGCTCTAGGCAAGGTCACGGCAAGAGAAAAACCAACAGCCACTGCCGCATCAACTGCATTCCCACCTTTCTTAATAATTTCAATGCCAATTTCTGAAGACAAATGATTTTGAGAAGCAACCATTGCACCTTCACTGATCGTTGGATGAAATGGTGATTGATAATCAATGTATGAAGTTTGCGAATGAACAATATTCGCAAATGATATTGTTGTTATTAATATCAATGAAGAAATTGTTCTATTTACCAGCCTGATTATCATCTCTGTTTAGTCTAACGAATATCTAAAAAAAAGGGAGCACAAAGCCCCCTTTTTTCTATTGCTCTATGAGCTTAGAACTTAACATTCATATCTAAGTAAAAGTTTCTACCGTAGTCTTGGTGTGCATCAGCAAAATAACCATAATATCGGTCTGCTAGTGGTGCACGTTCGTCTGCAACATTCTTAATAGCCAGACGAATCTTAGAGCTATATCCAGCAAGATCAAATCTATAATCAAAGCTCAAATCCATGGTTGTCATTGAGTCAATCATAAACTTTGTACCATCGGGTCTGGTCAAGCTGCTTTGATAGAATTCACCTTTTCTCAAAGCGGTTAGGTTTGCTCCAAATGGTCCATTACGGTATGAGACACGAACAGTGTGCTTATTGTCATAGTTGCCATCCATGAGAAGGAGATCCCCAAAACCACCTAATGGAATATCTGCAGGTATTTCACCGGCTGCTTTTTTCGCTACCATGTCAGCAAAAACCCCGCCAGGTTCTTGATCGAAGGTATCAATGAAGCTACCAATATAGCGAACACTAAAATCACCAACATCGGTGTCGAAATTGTAATAAACACCGACATCAAAACCTTCAATTGTTCTTGTTGCTAGGTTGAGGTAGTTATCCGAGACATAATTCACATTACCGAATGGACATAAACCTGCAGCATTGGCAGCAGCAATTTGATCTTCATCTGGCGCAGATCTATTCATAGCACTGTGTCCAGAAAAAGTATCGCAATTATTGGTTCCATTGGCGACTCTCAGTAACATATCTTGCACCGAGTGATTTTGTCGTCCAAATAATCCGATTGTATTTTCTTTTTCAATCGACCAATAGTCAGCAGTTATCGTCAACCCATCAACTGCTTCGGGTGTAATGACAAAGCCTACTGAATAGTTATCTGACTCTTCAGGAAGAAGTCCTTCGGCTCCTGTGGCTTGACGTTGTTGGCCTGATCTTGAATCAAGATCATCCGCACCCAACCCTGCCAATTGTTCCAATCGAACCATTGCATAGTCATAACGCGTGCCAGATCTAACCACAATTTTTTCATTGATTTGAACAATATTTGGCGCTCTAAATGAAGTTGAGGCAGAAGCTCTGAATAGGACAGAATCTGAGATTTCCCAACCAATCGCCAATTTACTGACCAGAGAATCTTCCACATCAGACATATTTTCATATCGCAAAGCAATCTGAGCATTGACGTTTTCAGCGAGAGGTATTTGTGCCTCAGTGAAGAGAGACAAAGTATTTCTCTCACCTGAAACATCCCCAGTCGGGCTTGAGTTAACCACATCCCCAATTTCAGGATAAACATCGTTTTCATAGTCAACATATTGAATCGTTCCATCCAGTCTAGGATCACGATCATCAACGATTTCTTCTCTTCTGATTTCCACACCAATCATCACTCCCACAGACCCAGCAGATAATTCCATGAAGTCTGCATTTGATGCTTTAAAGTCCATCATTGCTAATGAGCTCGATCCTTTTCTATAAACATCAACAAGGATTCTTTCGATATTACTATCAACCCCTGCACTGAATGGATTATAAGCAGCTGAAGTTGAGTCATTTAATGCTTCCTTCAAAAGGGTGTTTGAAACTCTGTTGCTTGTTATATCATCGGATTGTGCTTTTGAATAAAGCAATGCTGCTTCCCAATCCCAATCATCAACTTCTCCTCTGAATCCTTGAAGCAATCGATAAGTGGTTTTATCAACATTGACATGCCTCATTCTTTCAGCATATCGATAATTATCGATATAGAGTTGATATCCTTTGAAGTCAAGAGTATTGCCTGAATCATCCGTAAAGGACATCTGATTCAACCAGTAGTTATCCGGACCCACTCTGTGCTTAACAGAGCTGAATGCATACGATGGATGGCGGATCAAAAATGAATCAGACTTATAAAATCCAATCTCTGTAAAAGATTCGAGACCATTATTGAGTTCATTATTGATATACATAAATACATTGGTTCGCTGCATATCAGATCGAACATCTGTATTTCCCCATAGGTTATATCTCTCTGTACCGTTTCCATCTTGAGCAATACACGTTCCATAACCGGTATCAAAAACTTGACCACCTTGACTCGATCTATTGCTGCATCTTGGGTCTCCCAAAGGAAAGACTTCAAATTCACCATTGCTATCAGTGAAAACATGATTGAGTGGATTGCCACTCCCATGCTCTTTGGACGTAACCATATCAAATTGGCCATAGAGGCTGTTGGCGCTGTTGTTTCTAAACGATGAATTATTGGACCAAGGATTGCCGTCTTCTAAACATCTTCCTTCGTCAGATACACCGTCAGGTAGATCACAAGTGGTCCACATTCTATGATCTCCATTGCCCCATCTTGGATCTTCTGATGAATTGATGCTGTCGCGATCATAATGATCAACAAAAACACTGATATTTCCTCTGTCATTGTTGAAGCTCTTGCCCCACTTAGCAGTGAAAGTCACATCTTCAGCATCGAAATGATCATACCAACCGAGTTTCGTTCTGAACTGAAAACCTTCGTAATCGGTTTGAAGAACATTGTTAACAACTCCGGATACTGCATCTGCACCATAAATTGCTGATGCACCATCTCTAAGTATCTCAAGTCGATCAAGACCCCAAACAGGAACCAAGTTTGAGTTGGTCGATACTGTTGGGACATAATCACCACCCAATAATTCTGTTTGGTATCCAGGTGAATTGACCATTCTTCTTCCATTGAGAAGAGTGAGCGTATTACCAACACCCATGTTTCTAAGATTGTATGCACCAACATCACCACGAGATGAGTTGACTCCACCAGAAGCATTCTCAGCCTCGTTAAAGAAGTTCATCCCATTTTCAACAACATTCTCTAGCAATTCATCGCCAGAATCGACACCGAGTGCCTCCACGTCTTGAAAATCAAGAACAGATACCGGTAATGCACCTGTAATTTTTGCCCCTTTGATTTGAGATCCCGTGACTGTAATCTCTTCGATTTCAGATGAAACAGAATCCTCTTGAGCAATGGTTGATATTGGAAATACTATAAATGCTGACACAGTCAGCAGTTTTAATGCTTTCTCAAACATATGTGTCCCCCCCAGGGATTAATAAAATAAGTAGTAATTTGACTATATCACAGTCCATTTCAGTCACTACTGAGGTAAGTTATTCATCTTTGTTGGCAGAATATAACTTTGAGTTATACTATATTATAGATAAAAACTATAATTGCGATTATGAGAGTAAGACATATAGAGGTTTTTAACAGCGTATACAGGAATGGCTCTGTGACTGCAGCCGCAAAATTACTGAATGTTTCTCAGCCTTCTGTCAGTAAGGTTTTGGCACATGCAGAGCAGCAGCTGGGTTTCCGCCTATTTGAGAGAATTAAGATGAAGCTGGTCCCAACCCCTGAAGCAAGGATACTTTTTAAACATACTGGCATGATGGATGAGGTATTGACCGATATCAACCAGGTTTCTGAACGGTTAATGGAGTTTCCTGTCGACAGAGTGAGGGTTTCATGCACGCCATCGCTAGGCATTGAGTATCTGCCGAATGCCATAGCAGAGTTTAAAAAACATAATCCAAATGTCAATTTTGAGATTTCTACTCTTCATTACTCTTATCTTAGAAACAATATCAAAGACACATCGCTTGACTTGGCCATTGCCCAGGATCAATCAGAGGATGAAGAAATTGGGATTATGAATTTAAGGAAAGGCAATTTCGTTGTTCTCGAACCAAAAAATCTTGACCCTAAAATCCTTAGAAAATTACCTTTCATCAAATTAAGCCAGAACAGTCCAATTGGTCGAAAGCTGGAAAAATATATTGATAGGAAAAAAATCAATATTGGCTCAAGCATTACCTCTGACAATTATCAAATGGCGGCATCACTGGTAAATAACGGATTTGGATACACGATTTTAGATGAGTACACAGCACAAGCATGTCGTTCAGATAATATTCAAATCAAGCCTTTGGAATCGAGCTTAAATTTTCACATCACATTGATGTTTCTAAAAAATGCTCCTCTATCAATTCCTGCCAATGACTTCATTAAATTTTTGACCGAATTTAATTATGAGTCTTAGTTATTTGAGTGTTTTATTGAAGTAGGTCGATGTGACTTCATGGGCAATCTCTTGAAGAAAAAGCTTATCCAATTCATTAATTGAGCCAAAGTAATCATATTTCATGCCAATTGGGGATTGATCATAGATGCTTGCAAATACAGTGCAAGCAGCTAAATAAGTGCCAAGCAAGCCAGGGTGTGTTCCATCATCATCATGTAATTTAATGTTTGGTCTTTTTTGATAGGCCATATCAAATGCCAGACCAACTGGTATCACCAAAACACCATTTTTATTACCCACTTCTGTATAGGCTTTTCTGATGATCTCTATTTGATTGGGCTCGTATCGACGATAATGATCGGCATAAGCATGTGTCATATACAGTGCAGCTTCAGAGTCATTTTCTTTAACTGAGTCAATGTGTCTTTTAGCGTGGTAAGCAAATTCTTTTCTATTTTTTTTAGACAATGTTTCACTGCTTCCACCCTGAAGAATAATGAGATCAAATTTCTCTATTTTACTGATGGCTTGAGGTGAAATGAGCCTTGAAACATCATGATGTTTCAATCTTGATCCTCCAATGGTCGAGGATTTTACTGAATCGCCCCCATTAAAGCCTTGAATGTTCTCTTCAACCATTCTTTTAAAGTGATTATGCAAACTGTTGTTGTAGTAAAGGTAACTATTGCCAACGAATAAAACGGTATTTGGCTGATCAATGTTTTTAATATCAGGGTTTATTTCTTCCGATAGAGAACCCATGGAGAAAAATAAAGCAATCCACAAAAATAAGAAATTTTTCATTCTTCAATTCTCACAACATGTATCACTCTAGTCAAAGGATCATTTCCTAAAGTACGTGATTCATGTTTTTATATTAGATAAATTCCAGCTCATGAAAAGATTAAGAAAAATTACTGGAAAGTGTAAGATAGGGCAATGTTAAAGACCCTAAGAATTCTTGTAATATCTTTTCTGATCCTTCTTCCAAATACGATTTTGTATGCTGAGGAAATCAATAAACCAGGCGTTGCCAGTGCCCATCCGCTGGCCACCAAAGTAGGGTATGAAATTCTTTCACAAGGAGGCAATGCATTTGATGCAGCAGTTGCAATCAGTGCCACACTTTCAGTCGTTGAGCCATATAGTTCTGGATTGGGAGGAGGGGGATTCTTTCTCTTACATGATAGCTCATCAATGGAAGACGTATTTGTTGACGCAAGAGAAAAAGCACCATCAAATGCAAACAGAGATATGTATTTGGATAATGATGGCAATGTGATGAGAAGCGCTTCTCTTGATGGACCATTGGCATCAGGCATACCGGGTCTTCCAGCAGCCCTTCATCATGTGTCTTTAGATTATGGAACCATGCCTCTTTATAAACTGCTCCAGCCTGCAATCCGATTGGCGCGTGATGGTTTTCCTGCCTATGAACGACTTATTACCGCTCTGCTTGTTGCGGAAAAATCCAGAACTTTGTCACCAAAGTTCAAGGAAGTATTTATGCCAGGTGGGAAACCTCCCGTTGTTGGCCAAATCGTTCGACAACCAGAGCTTGCAAAGACCTTAGAAGTTCTAGCTTCTTCTGGGCACATGGGTTTTTATGACAGTTTTTTTACTCAAAAAATGGTTGAAGAATCCAATCGTGACGGTTCAATTTGGCATTTGGATGATTTTAAATCTTATGCTGTGACCGAAAGAGCGCCCATTAACATAAGTTTTTTGGGGGCAAAACTAACAATGGCTCCACCGCCATCTTCTGGTGGAACCACAATAGCCACAATACTAAATATAATAAGCCAGTTTGACTTTATGGGAATGGATTCTGCCAAAAGAGCACATCTCATCACTGAATCAATGAGGAGGGCTTATAGGGATAGAGCTTTTAATTTGGGCGATCCAGATTTTGTAGATGTTCCAATCGACAAGCTCATAAGCATGGAGCATGCAAAAGAATTGGCACAATCAATCAATCTCGATCAAGCAACACCTATTCATGAGGACGATGATATCGATGGTAAGTTTGCATTGAATGAGGGCGCTCATACTTCTCATTTCTCTGTACTGGATAAAAATGGAAACAGAGCAGCTGTGACGCAAACCATCAATACATGGTTTGGGTCTGGGTATATGCTGCCAAGCTCTGGCATGATTCTAAATAATGAAATGGATGATTTTTCAGCAAAACCTTTTACGCCGAATAGATATGGATTGGTCCACGGCGAACAAAACTCCATAGAGCCAAACAAGAGAATGTTATCAAGCATGACGCCAACATTTATTGAGTCTGATAGGGGGGTTGCTATCTTGGGTACTCCCGGTGGCTCAAGAATTATCACCATGGTTTTGTTGTCTATTATCGACTACTTTAATGGTGGCGATGCTCAGAGCATGACTGCTTCAAAAAGATTTCATCATCAATTTCTGCCCGATGTGATTAGGCATGAAAAAGATGCTTTCACAAATGAGGTCAAAGAAGATCTACAAATGAAAGGCCATAATCTTCAAGAAATCTCAAACTATGGGAATATGCAAGTTGTAACCTTTGATAATGCAACCGGTGAGACAGAGTCTTCCTCAGATCCGAGGGGCCTGATTGAAGGTTTTGAGATTGATTTTTACTAGTTAGGTCTTACAACTTATAGGATATAATCTATAATCCAACATAAGGAGAGGTGGCTGAGTGGCTGAAAGCGCTCCCCTGCTAAGGGAGTATACGTTAATAGCGTATCGAGGGTTCGAATCCCTCTCTCTCCGCCAGAAAAACGAGGAAATTATATGAAAAGCTTAGTCATTGCTACTTTTCCAGCACAAGCAGGAAAGTTGGAAGAATTAAAACAGTTATTCAGAGATGCTCTTGGGGATACCAGGGCCTTTGATGGTTGTATATCCATTGATGTTCATGTCGAAGAGAACACAGAAACGATTCATCTTATCGAGTATTGGGAGTCCTTGGACCATTATGAAGCGTACCTTCAATGGAGAATGGAAAACGGTTTGGCAGAACTTCTCAACCCAATTCTTGATGGCGGTGCAGAAGGGCTCAAGATCTATCGATGCGGTGAAAAAGAAGACATCTAAAGCATAACTCTAGGGAATGAAAAACAGATATGTCATCGTTATTTCACTCCTTTTTCTGTCGAACTTTTCATATTCTTCTGAAGACATAACGATCTATCATGCAAAAGAAATTGTAACGCTCGATGAGAAAGTGGCATCAGCAAATGCCGTCTCAGTCAAGAGTGATCGAATCATGGCAAGTGGTGCGCTGGATGAGCTAATCGAGCGAAATCCAGACGACAGCATTGACCATCAGCAGAAAAATGATGGGACTGCTACTGGATTCATTGAGCATCATATTCATCCATTTTTATCAGCAATTACGATGAATGCTGAAATTATCTCAATAGAGGGATGGGATTTACCAAACAATCAGTCTATAGCCTATCGTGATCGTGACTCCTATATGCAAAGGTTGTCAGAGATCGAAGAAAACATGAAGAGTGATTCACCCCTTATCACATGGGGCTTTCATCATTACTTTCATGGAGATCTAAGCAGGGAAGATTTGGATCGTATATCAAAAGACAGGCCCATTTTGGTCATGCACAGGTCTTACCATGAGTTTATTCTAAACACGCCCGCATTGGAGTATTTTGATATCAGTCAAGAATTTATTGAATCATTGGATGAAGAGGCAAGGGCATATGCAGATTTTGATCGAGGACACTTCTCTGAACAAGGAATGATTTCTGTGTTTCCTAAACTCCTTCGATACTTGGGTAAACCAGAATATTTATTGTCTGGTTTGCAGTTAACAGAAGACTATTTGCACCAAAATGGTGTAACGATGATTGCAAACCCAGGTGCATGGTTAATCAAGTCGATACAGGATGCCAAGAATCTGATTTTGGGAGATGAAAGTACTCCATTTCGTTCATTTTTTATTCCGAGCGCACTCATACTCTCTGAAGATCATGACGTCCCAGAACTGGTTGAAGAAGCTAAGAAGCTTTTGGAATGGGGAGGAGGCAAGGTTGAATACCTACCGAATAGGATCAAACTATTCGCCGATGGCGCCATGTACTCTCAAAACATGGTGTTGAGTGAGGGTTATCTGGATGGCCATCAGGGTGCATGGCTCATGCAGGAAGGACTTTATCGCTCAGCCTTCAAATTATTTTGGGATGAGGGATATCAAATTCATATCCATCAAAATGGTGATGAAGCATTGGATCTAATACTCGATGTCTTGGAAGAGAACATGGCAAACAATCCAAGGGAAGATCACAGAACAACAATCGTTCACTTTGGAATTTCTAGAGCGGATCAAATGGATCGCGTGAAATCATTGGGCGCCATCATCAGTGCAAACCCTTACTACGTTACTGCTCTTTCAGACTTATACAGTAAGAAGGGTCTTGGTCCAGAAAGAGCACTTGAGATGGTTAGATTGGGAGATGTAGATCGAGCTGGAATTAGATTTGGTCTTCACTCTGATATGCCAATGGCTCCAGGGTCTCCATTGGTGCTTATGCATGCAGCAGTCAATCGGATAAATTTTGCCAATGAAGTTGCGGGACCCAAACAAAGAGTGAGCCCACTTGCGGCATTAAAAGGTGTAACGCTTGATGCCGCATATATCATGGGTTTAGAAGACGACTATGGCAGTATCAGCGAGGGCAAGCTTGCTAATTTCACAATACTTTCTGAAAATCCTTTGTCCGTAAATCCTCAAACAATTAAAGATATTGAGATAAAGGCCACCATCGTGGAAGGGAAGCATTATCCCATTGATTAAGTGCCACAGAATGTCTGAGTGACTTGCTCATCATCCTTTGCCGGAATGGCAAAGTCTTCCATGTCTTCCTGCTCCAGATATGGCTTTTGAGTAACCCGCAATATTTGATCCATGATTGCATGGGTATTCTCTTCCTCGTATTCTCTAATCGCTCTTTCAATTAAGTGATTTCTTGGAATATAAATTGGATTTATGGAATTTAAGTTGTGGATCGTATTTTCAGTCTTCTCGCTTTTTTGATGGATCATTTTTTTCCATTTTTTTAACCAATCTTTAGGCTCTTCAGCATTACTGAAGCAAACGAGAAAATCATCATCATTGCCGGCGATTGCAGATGAAAGAGATCTAAAAGTTAAGGTAAAATCAGCACTATTTTTATGCATGATGGACAATAAATCTTTCACCAAATCATTGCTCTCCTTTGTTTCTTTCAAACCAACCTTTTCAGTCATTGTCCTATTTATTTTTGAGTTTATATCTTTTGAAAAGTTCCCCAGTGAGTCCCTTATTGCCTCTTCCTTTTCACTTTCATTCCCTTCAATGATTGGAAGCAAGCATCCTGCTAAACAAGATAGGTTCCATAAAGCAATCTTAGGTTGATTGCTGTATTTATACCTTCCGTGTCGATCAATTGAGCTAAATACCGTATCAGGGTTGTATGCTTCCATAAAAGCACATGGACCATAATCAATGGTCTCTCCTGAAACTGAGAAATTATCGGTATTCATAACACCATGTATGAAGCCAATGCTCATCCATTTGGAGACCAGCGTGGATTGCTTTTCTGAGATGGCCTCAAAAAGCAGCAAGTATTTATTCTCTTCATCAGAAATTTTGGGATAAAGCCTATTGATTGTAAAATCAGCCAACACCTTAAGATTTTCTAAATCTTGTCTTGCTCGAAAGAATTCAAAAGTTCCAACTCGAATAAGACTATTTGAGACCCTGGTAAGAATACCTCCTTTTACTGGCGCTTCTCTTGAGACATTCTCTCCGGAAGAAACCGCCGCTAAAGCTCTTGTCGTTGGGATATTCATGGCATGCATGGCTTCACTGAGGATGAATTCTCTAATCACTGGCCCGATTGCAGATCTCCCGTCTCCTTGCCTAGAAAAAGCGGTTACTCCAGAGCCTTTAAGTTGAATGTCATTGAGCTTTTTTTCTTTGTCATAGAGTTCGCCAAGCAAGATTGCTCTCCCATCACCCAACTGGGGAACAAAGTTGCCGAATTGATGACCGGCATAGGCCATGGCTATTGTCGAAGAATCTCCTGGGACTTCATTTCCTGAAAAATATTGAAGCAATTTATTTTCGTCAGCGGTATCAATAAATAACTCATTTGCAAGCTCACGATTTAAGCAAAGAAATTTTGGTTTGCTCACTGGGGTTGGATTAATTGATCGATGAAATTCTTTAGGTAATTCAGAATAAGTATTTTTGAGATTTTTCATGCTATTGATTTCGATAATTTTTTAGGCCAAGAAGTTTTTCGATCAATTAAGAGTATTAATTTATACTAAATGAAAACATAAGCACACATCCAATAACTTCGTGATTGAGAATTTAAAAAACAGAATCTTCAATATACCTAATGAGGACAGATCTTCATTATTCAGAGCCTTCTTCTTTTTTTATTTTGTTCTGGGTTCTTGGTACTCAATCCGTCCAGTTAGGAATGAAATGGCTGTCCAAGCCGGTTTGGAGAATCTTCCAGGCCTCCTGTCTATAGTTTTATTGGTTATGTTGATTGCAAATCCAATTTACTCTTGGCTTGTCTCTCGAATCAATAGGAACAAAGTTGTCCTATATTTCTATTTGTTTTTCATTCTGAACCTTTTGATTTTCTTTTTTTCATGGGTCTCGCTGGATGAATCATGGAAACCCATGATCGCAAAGAGTTTCTATATATGGTGCAATGTTTTCTCCTTTTTTGTGGTCTCGATATTTTGGGTATCGATGATCAATTTTTTCAATGGATCTCAGGCAAAACTTTACTTTGGGATTATCAGTGCAGGCGGTTCCATCGGCGCATTCTCAGGTTCATCTGTGGCACGTGTCTTTTCCACACAAGTTTGTGGATCGGTATCGCTTTCTGAATGGGGACCGTTTTCTTTGATATTAATTTCAGTGTTCTCTTTGTCGATTGCTTGCTTCTTAAGCATGTCATTTAAGTCCGATGCAGTCAGTGAGGAAGAGGATCTATCAGGCTCTGCGATTGAACCAATTAAAGACATTGCTAAATCACCTGTGCTGAAAAATTTAAGTCTGTATATGATTTTATGGACGGGTTTGATGACATTTGGGTGGATGATCGCATTGGGTATAGTTCAAGAATGGTCAACGGACCCGTGTGAAAGAACTGCGTTTTTCGCAAGAATTGAGCAGATCGTTACCCCATTGACACTTATTTGTCAGTTTTTTGTGACCTCATTTGTTTTAAGGTCCATTGGCATTCGGAAAGTTTTAATCATTTATGGATTTATATTGTTCGCCGCAATATATTTCTATGAGATTTATCCTGAAATCATGACCGTTCTGATTATTGTCTCAATTCTGAGAACGTTTGAGTATGGTTTGTCTAAACCAGCAAGGGAAAGTCTATTCACTAAGCTTAAAAGAGAGCAACGCTATAAGTCGACCGTGTTTATGGATACGTTTTTTACCAGAGGCGGAGAGGTTGCTGGCAGTTGGTTCGCCGCCAAAGGCGCATTATTACTTGGGCTTTCCTCAATGGGAGCAACCTTATTCTTGATTCCGTTTGCTGCCTTATTATCCTGGACTGGATACAAATCTTCTAAATTGCTGGATGAGTAATGGGCAAAAAAAAACAGAGCGTTAGCTCTGTTTCTTAGTCGAGTCCTTGGGGTGTCTGAAGCGAGATTCTTTCTTCAGCGCCTCGCCCGGTATCTCTTTCCGAACTTGGTGGGAATCGGTTCCTTTTTGCTGCTAGCTTATCTTCCCCGATTCGCTTTCACCCTTTAGGTCTCTTTCTCTTTTTGACTCTCCCTTCTGCGTCTTAAGTTACTTCCGGGTCGGTCTCAAGAGATGAGTTAATATTACGATTTACTTATTTTTTTTCAAATAGATTCGCGGGGAAAATCAAAGTTTTTTCTATCAGATTTTTTTATGTCCTATAAAAAATAAAAAACAAAATTAAGAGTATTTTCTAACTTACTGATATTCTTTGTTTTACGTAAAAAAGACTTGTGAAAATATGTCCTATAAGTATTTTTTTAAAAAAATAAAAAAAATGAATATAAAAAATAATTTTGCGCAAATATTCTTTATTGAGGATTATTATTGATCAGAAACATTCTTAATTAATTTGAATTTTCTCTAAATAAACTGACTCTTTTTATAACTATTTTATGACAACAACTAAAAAAATAGACTTAAATGCCGATCTTGGTGAATACACCACTGAGGATAAATTCCAAAATGAGATTTCACTGATTCAACACATCACATCCGCCAGTATTGCATGTGGAGGCCATGCAGGTGATCAAACATCAATGAATACTATGATTGAACACTGCATTCAAAATAATGTTTTATTTGGGCCTCATCCTTCTTATCCAGATAAAAAGGGTTTTGGCAGAAGGAATCTCGCAATCAGTGAAGAATCCCTAATGCAATCAATTGAACATCAGATCTCTGAATTCATGGACATATCCAAAGGACATGATGCCGAGCCAACACACATTAAACTTCACGGTCAGCTGTATAACGATTGCTTCAGTGACAGAGACCTGAGTGAACTTTGCTTGAGAGCCTTGGATGCTGTCTGCCCCAATCTTGCTTTGATCTGTCAATCGAATTCTCAAATCAGCCATATTGCAAAAAGATCAGGGCTCAATGTAATACACGAGGCGTTTATTGATAGGAAGTATCAAGCCAATGGTGCATTGATGAGTAGAATCAATGCAGACGCAGTCATCTCATCTGGGGAGGATCAGGCTAGACAAGCGCTCTCAATTGTATTCAAAGGCGAGGTAATGACTCAGAATTCTAAACACATTCAGATAGAAGCAGACACCCTTTGTATACATGGCGATAATCCGGATTCGATATCGATGGCGATTCAAACCAAAAAAATTCTTGAAGAGAATGGCTGCCAAATCATTGGCTATGAGCTTTAATTTCAATACCAAAATCTCAGTTATAGCTGAAGACATGCTCGAGCTTCGCCTTCATGTTTCCCATATCAATAAATCAAAATTCTATTGGCACCTCGCAGAACATTTATTGAACAGCCAGAATGATATAGAGGTAATTGCATCAGAAGAGGTAATCTCCATTAGATCCAAAGTGATCCCGATGGATATCAATAAAATTGAATCGGCTCTCTCTTCTTTTGAGTTCAGTTTGATCAGTCAAATTGATCATAAATTGGAAATTCCAATATGTTACGAAGACGTCTTCGCAAGCGACCTCAAAGAAATATCCAAGCAGCTGAATCTTTCAACCCAAGAGATCACTGATATTCATTCATCGGCTTCTTATGAAGTCAAAGCCATTGGTTTTACACCAGGTTTTTCATATTTAGGAGATCTTGATGAAAAGATTGCTGTTCCAAGATTGAGTAAACCCAGAGTGAGCACCGCGGTAGGTTCTGTGGCAATAGCCAATGACCGAACTGGAATATATTGTTTGGGCGGTCCAGGAGGCTGGCCAATCATAGGGGCTACCCCAATAAATTTATTCAATCCTGATGACACTGGATCAGTGACATTGATTCCTGGGACGAAGGTGACATTTAAAAAAATCTCAATGGAAGAATTCATAATGATGCAGAGCAGAAATTAAATGACGATCCAGGTGTTAAAAACAGGATTGCAGACTACTGTTCAAGATCTTGGAAGGATGAGAAGCAAGCACATTGGTATTCCACAGTCAGGCTCATTTGATTATTTGTCAGCAGCGAAGGCCAATGCAATTCTAAATAGGCCAATCAACTCACCCTTATTGGAATGCACGATGACGGGTCCCAGCCTAAAATTCCTAGAGGATATGGATGTTTGTATTACCGGTGCAACAGTCAACCAAATAACAGTGGATGATTCATCGATTAATCAAAATACATTGGTTCATGTTAAAAAAGGAAGCATCCTCTCAACCGATATTGCAAAAGATCATTTGCGATTTTATATTGCATTCTCAAAAAGCATTCAAGCGACTGAGTTTTTGAACAGTGTATCGACCTATTTACCTGCAAAGTTTGGTGGCCTAAATGGAGCAACAATTCAGAAAGGTCAAATGATTGATTTCAAAGAGACCCAATCAGAGGCATATACTGGTGATCCATGGATTGAAAACGGAGAAAGAATAGAGACATCAAAGATTCGGGTAACACAAGGACCTGAATTCAATCTATTGGATGCATCCAGTGTGTTATTTGAGACTGATTTCATAGTCAGTAATGATTCCAACAGGATGGGCGTGAGGACTGTCGACAATAGAATTCCCATCAATGATCAGGGTTCAATGATCAGTAAACCAATTTATCCAGGTATCGTTCAATGTCCACAAGATGGCTTGCCAATCATTTTGGGTGCAGATGCTCAAACTCTGGGAGGTTATCCAAGAATATTGCAAGTCATCAAGGCAGAGCGTCATTTGATTGGTCAACTGAGACCCAATGATCATTTTAGATTCGAATTGGTTTCTATTCCTGAAGCTCTGGATGCATGGGAGAACTTGAAAATAAATTATCCCTTTGTTTGTGAGTTATAATGTATCCGACGCGCCTGTAGCTCAGCTGGATAGAGTACCTGGCTTCGAACCAGGTGGTCGGGGGTTCGAATCCCTCCGGGCGCGCCACATAATCTAGGAGATCAAAATGAGCAATGCATCGATGGATTTACTGAGTCCAATAAAACTTAGTCAGCAATGTTCTCATTGACTTTAATAAACTGAAAATAAGCTCCTAGAATAATTGCCACAAGCCCTCCATAATAAAATGGAAAGGTCGGATCAAGATTGTACAGTAGCGTACCAATGGTTGGCCCAAAGATCATCCCAACGACAGGTGCCCCGGCTAAGAATCCAGCAACTTCACCTTGTTCACTGGGTTCAACGCTTAAAGTAGCCGCTGCATTTAAACTCGGTGTGATCATACTGAACGCAATACCCATTCCAGCGTAAGCCAAGAAGAATTGTGTCAATGAGCTCACAAGGCTTATTGAAATCAAAACCACTCCAAAAATCAGGAAGCAAATTCTAAGCAGAGTCTCGGTAGAAATATTTAAAACTTGCAAAACAACGGCTTGCATGAAAGTTGATGTCAGAGCCATCGATAGAAGTGCGATACTTGTAAATTTGATCACCTGATCAGGTTCGGTAATGCCCAGCTGATCCTGAATATAGAAGGCTGAAATAATTTGAACAGATGTAAAGACCATGAATGCTACCGCCCATCCAATCAGAAATGGAAGTATTCTAGAATCATAGAATTTTAGTGTTTTATTTTGACTTGATTCAGAAATTTCTGGGATAGACTGAATGAGGTATTTATGAGCCAACCCAGCTCCAATTAATGCAATCAAAGCACCACAGTACATTGGAAATAATGGGTGTATAAAAGCAAGTGTCCCCCCCATCACGGGTCCAATCATTGTCCCAATGCCTGCGGCCATTCCGATTAGTGCCATACCCTTTGTTCGATCTTTTGAATCCGTATGATCAGACATGTATGCAACTGCAGCTGGCTGAATGCCTCCAATTAGCACTCCATAAATGATTCTAATGATCAATAGGAATATAAATAGTGATATAGGATTAAAGACTCCCCACAATCCAACTTGAATGCCAAAGGTAAAAAGAAGAAATGCAAAGCCATACGACAGCAAACCAATTACAAATACTTTCTTTCTTCCAATGAGTTGGCTTCTTTTGCCCCAATAATAGGATGAGAAGACTAAAGCCACATTCGATATTGCTATCAATACACCAAACTGATTAATGCTGAGTCCAATTTCTCTTGATAAAGGAGCAAAGATTACATAAAGCAGTGAGAACCCAGTTCCATAAATAACAAGACCAATGATCAATATGACCTTATCCAGGCCAAGTTTCTGAGTGTTTTCCATTACTTTTCTTTTCGGGCGTTCATGAGATCCAGTTGTTCCTGTGAGGCAGGTTTTTGGTGAAGTTCCTTCCATTCTTGATAAGGCATCCCATAAATGATCTCTCTTGCCTCATCGGGATTACTCCCTTCGCCGATCTTTTCAGCTTCTTCTTGATACCATCTGCTTAAACAGTTTCTGCAAAATCCTGCAAGTATCATCATGTCAATATTTTGGACATCCGATTCTTTTTGAAGATGATTGATGAGTCTCTCGAAGACTGCGGATTGAATCTCTTTTTTCTTATCCATAATTAGTGTGATATCTAAACACATTATCATTAGAATAGTAATATAATCTTCACTGAACCTATCGAAGTATATGAATGCCTCAAATAAACCTCTAACAGGAATAAAAGTCATCGAGATGACCCACATGGTTATGGGCCCTGCAGTGGGAGCAATACTGGGAGATTTGGGTGCTGAAGTCATCAAGATTGAACCAATTTCTGGCGATAAAACCAGAGTATTGAAGAAGTCTGGGTCAGGTTATTTTCTCACCTACAATCGAAACAAGCGAAGTTTGGCAATGGACATTAAAAAAGAAGAGGGAAAGAAGATCGTTCAATCTTTGATTCGGAAGTCAGATGTTTTTATTGAAAATTTTCGACCAGGAGCTATGGATAAACTTGGGTTCAGTTATGAAGAGTTTTCGAAGCTGAATTCAGAATTGATCTATTGTTCTGCAAAAGGTTTCCTCAAGGGGCCTTACGAACATCGGACTGCATTGGATGAAGTCGCCCAAATGATGGGAGGACTCGCTTATATGACTGGCCCTCCTGGGAGGCCACTTCGAGCCGGTTCTTCAGTTATTGACATCATGGGCGGCATGTTTGGTGCCATCGCTATACTGGCAGCATTACAAGAAAGACAGACCACAAAAAAAGGCCAAAAAGTCACAAGCGCATTGTATGAAAATGTTGTTTATCTAATGGGGCAACACATGGCTCAGACGGCTACCACTGGTTCACCTCCGCCTCCAATGTCAGTCAGAGTGGCTGCTTGGGCTGTTTATGACATCTTCGATACAAAAGATGGAGAACAGATCTTCATCGGAGTCGTGAGTGATACACAATGGAAATTGTTTTGTGAGTCGTTTGGTTTAGATGATTATGCCAATGATGAATCAATGGATTTAAACAAAGGCAGAGTCGAAAAAAGAGACGTCATAATTCCTCGATTACAGGAGCTATTTAGTACGTTTACAAAAGATGATTTAATGAAAAAGCTTGATAGCACCGGCCTCCCATTTGCTCCAATCAGCAAGCCTGAAGATTTATTTGATGATGTTCATCTCAATGAATCGGGGGGACTATTGGATATTGAAATTCCTACGGGAGGAAAGACAAAGCTTCCTGCAATGCCCATCAATATGGATGACCGAAGATTTGATGTGCATACACCGGTTCCAAAGGTGGGCGAACACTCAATCAAGATTCTTGAAGAGCTTGGAATGGATGAAGATGAGATTAAGGGCTTATTTGATCAAGAGGTTGTTTCTAGGGACTGATCTGTATCGGTCTCAATGTACTTTCGATAGGGTTTAATTCCCATGAATCCGGCAAATATACCAATCACTCCAACAATCAAAGAGACCACAGCCATTGAATATGAAATTAAGGATTCATCCTTAAATACGTAATCGGTCAGAAGCGCAACACTTGTAGGTCCCAAGGTGTATCCAGTCAGGCTGATAACAAAAAAGTAGATTGCAGCGACTTGCGCTCTTAATTGATTCGGTGTGATGTTTAGTATGGCCAGTGGAGCCAATGCAGTTTGACCGGCAGCCATGATTGCTTGAGGTACAAACATAAGCGTTGCCAATTGGTAAGTTGGCATCAGTGGCACTAGTGTAGCCGCAATGGTTAGAACGATCATTGTATAAGCGAATAGTTTTATGTGTGCACTGCCGCCATATCTTTTAAATACATAATCTCCAAGCCAACCGGTGCCTATGGCTCCTATCGGTCCTGAGACCAGGAATGCAATACCGAGCCACATCGTTATTGTCCTGAAGTCAATCCCATAAGTTCGGTCATACATTGTTGGCATCCATGATAAAAATGCATAGCCGATTAGAACCGAGCACGCCATGGAGAGAAACAGCCATCCGTATGCACTTTTTCTTTCTAAGATGAAATTGATCGTCTCTTTGATCGATAATTGATCTGTTGAATTTCCGTCATCGCTTTCGAGAACAATTTTCTCGGTTCGCTTTGGTTCTTTGACCGTCATCATCAATGCAGCAACAATGAGTCCTGGTAGCCCGACCATTATGAATAAGGCTTGCCATGGAAAAATTTCTCCGATGATTGGAAGAACAATATTCTCTCTTGTCGCAACATAGGCAATGATTTGACCTCCCACAATGAATGCGATCCCCGATCCAACAGAAACACCAATGTTAAATACCCCTAGAGCTTTACCCCTTTTTTCTTTTGGAAAATAGTCTCCAATCATCGATAAACTGCTTGGACTGAGTGTGGCTTCACCCACACCCACACCAACCCTGGCGAGAAATAACTGCATGTAGTTCTTGGCCAATCCGCATGCTGCCGTCATCAAGCACCAGAAAGATATCCCTACTGCAATGATGGCTCTCCGACTTTTTTTATCAGCAAGCCTGCCAATTGGGATACCCATGGTGGTATAAAAGAGTGCGAATGCCAATCCCAGCAGCAGACTCACCTGAGTATCGGTCAACAATAAGTCTCTCTTTACAAGTGGGACGACCAATGAAAGCAGTTGTCTATCAAGAAAAGATACAACATAGGCAATGGTCAAAATAGTGACCGCGTACCACGCCGAAGCATTCGATGGATAACTGTGATCCAATTCAGATTTTTGGCTCATAAATTTATTTTACAGGTGCAGGTTTTTGTTCCCTAGCATAGTACTCAAGGCTAGAGATGCTTGGGCCATAGTCCTCAGTAGGAGCCGATAACATTCCCGGATATCTTTCTTCTGAGAATTCGCGTACGTGCTCAGGGATGATATCAATATTGTCTGATTTCAGCATAGTGCTCATATACAAGCAATGACCAGGCGTATCTCCCATTAACATCCATGGGAGCCAAGGCGTGATCCTGTTCCAGGTACCCGTATAGTCCACCGATGTCAGTTCAGGGTTTTCAAGATCCTTTGCAGAGACAAAGTAACGCATCATTTCTGAGACACGGGCCATTTTGCCAGCTGATTCTCTAACCCACTTATCGGGTTGCAGAGGGTTTGGATAATACAAATGCATATCCGTACTCAGTGTGATCACATCACCCGATCTTTTCCAAGGAAAGATCAGAGGTATTTTTCTAGGCTCGGCTTTTTCGCCCGTTTTAAAATCCTCAGGAGCCAGTATCAGCCATTCGGAAATTGTGTAATTGAAAGGGTCATTTGCAACATGAACAACGTCAACCACTTCTTCTGAGTATGGATTGGTCCACTGATCAATCATTTGGCCAGATCTGGGATCTGTATAGAAAATGACTTCCTTATTTAATCGACGTATGCTTCCATCTTCTGCAGCCGGCATTAATCTTGTGCACAAGAATGTCTCAAAGCCACACAACTCTTTAACTGCCTGACCCGGTGTTACCCCAAGAATTGTTCCCGTGGTATAGCAAATGCTTTCTTTTTCAGGATTTAAATCAGCCTGTATTCTTGCCCAAGCATCCCGATTCCATGTATTGGATTGAAAGTTAATTTCTGTTTCAAATTTCATTTTTTTATTCCCCTTTGATTGGTTTACTTTCTCTCATTAAATAGTTCACTATTAATTTTCTCGTTTCTGGATCTTTTACGCCTTGTACTCTCATTCTATTTCCAGGTATGTAGTTTGATGGATCCAATATGAATGCATCAAGCGTTTCAGGCGTCCAAATTAACCCATTATTTTTCATATTGATCAATGCATCTGAATAAGTATAGTTATTTCCAACTCCTACAGGCCTTCCAAAAATTCCATAAAGAGTTGGTGCCATGCGATCTCTATCGTCTTTGTTTACGGCATGACAGAATCTACATTTACCTCCTTCCCAGGTTTCAAACGCATGAATCTCTTTTTGAATTTCATCTGGAGAGTCATTCAAAAAATCGCTCATCGCATAAAAGTCAACGGATTCAAATCCCTCAAGCAGCTGTTCCATCTCAATGGGATCCGAACTGGT
>ERZ802830.1193-NODE-1193-length-25126-cov-45.2153_pt1 | contig 25126 bp, 22 predicted proteins | sample MGYA00345654_ERZ802830 | MGnify/ENA primary metagenome ERZ802830 (study PRJEB30503, sample SAMEA104212375) | marine metagenome | biome: Westerlies Biome; feature: [SRF] surface water layer (ENVO:00010504) within the epipelagic zone...; material: water...
GTTGTTTTTAAGTGCGTTCGTATACACCTATAAGTGTAAGATAAAAGATTTACTTCGGCCTTCCTGCGTTGCCAGCTTTCGTCTCCAAACCAATCCCCTAGAAATATAAAAATAAGAAATAAGTTTGACCTTTGATTAATGTCCCGTAGTTTTAATATGTGGTCAAAAACAAAGGCATTTGATTCAATTATGAACTCTCAATGGGAATATACGAACACAAAGATTGCTCGGGAGTTTGACCCACAAAGTTATTCCACCCACCTTAACGATATGGGGTCTAAAGGCTGGGAGTTAGTGACAGTAGATACTTATGCCGACCTAGGTTTCAATTTGCTCTACTGGAAAAGGCACTCTGCTTCTAAAAGTTTCCCAAAAACAGAGGGGTATTCCGTCGGGAAAGATGAGACGATTGATAACGACCTCAAAATGAAAGAAGAGGCATCCATTGTTGAAAGAGTGCAAACATTGTCTCCCATCGTAGCGCCCAATGCCCCCAAACCAGTCTTTGCATCTATTGTTCGTTTCGTCGTTAAACCAGGCCATATGAGTTCAATGTTTGATGAAATAACAAAGACTGGTTCGGAAGAAGCGGTAGTTCAATACACACTTCAAATCTCATCATCTGAAATACTCAATGTAACTATGGTACCTGAGTTAGATGATATGATTACGAAAGAAGAGACGGGGGTAAATTGGTTAGATACTGTCGAACATATGTTAGTTAAGTTCTCTAATGGCAGTAGAACGGATGCATGCTCAGGAGCAATATTGTTTGATTGGCACAACGACCAAAATGAATTGCAGTTGCAAAATAAAACTAAGGTACTGTCAGCTGTAAAGTATCGGGTTAAAGAAGGCTGTGTAGATGAGTTTCTAAACGCTGTGATGACGCTATCAGAAATTCCTATGAAAATACGTAAGACAATTATTCAAACTGATGAACAGGAGTTTTACGAGTTAGGTATCGCAGGTCTAGAAGAGAAAATTGACACGGAAGACGAAGAAGTTAATTGGCTTGATACCGTAGAGCATTTACTTGAATTTTTCGGTGATAGCCGGACTGACGCTTGTTCTGGAGTGGTCAACATATGGAATAACCCGAAGTTTCTAGACGGTTGATTGTGGTTAATGCCATAAAAGATTGACCCCACCGAATAAGCAGATCCAGTTTAAAAACGAGGAAGAAAAAGTAAGTCTATAAATGATACGGATAAAGACAGGAATTGTTTAGCTGAAGTATTTTTTATAGTGGCTTTCACGTTCAGCTTTTAGCATCCCCGCTGTATCATCCATAAAGTTGTTTCTGTCCTCTCTGGATTGAAAAATCCAAATACAAACTGTGTCTTTGCCATGATAAATCGCTTTTAACTCATCATCTATGTCACAAATGTTTTGTGGTATCTCGGCTTTGATACAGTACATTTAAGTTAATCTTTCTCAGTGTTATTGTTCAGTACTCCGTTGATAAACTCAACTAAGACTGGCCCACTCAAGGGCATAACTTCCCTAACACTAAAGTTCTCACGTTGATCTTCGATAAAGCTCACCCTGTGCTGGTCAGCAACTGCTCTAGCTTCTTCATCAGGGTAAGTGTTGATGCCAATAGCTGAAGTATCTCCAGTCTTAACAAATAAGGAGATAATGTTATTGGGAAAGGGCCCTGACTTACCGTATTGTTGCGCCCAACCCTTAAGTTCTTCTGGCGTATCAAACTCAAACATTACAACATTTGCTACAGTCATTTTCATTAGCCCTCTTCATTCGCATAAACCTGACTGCAGCACTTATAATTCAATGGGTCAACTGATTGATGATGGCAGTGGTGCTTTAATTAAGGTCAGCATTGAATTGAATGCTATTGGCTCTAACTACCAACAGTAGCCAACCGACTGGTCACCAGTGAGGTACCGTGTAGGCCAGACACGAAGTATGTACCCACGGCAGATAGATTAACCGAACTGGCCTTTCAGCATATTTAAAAGTTCTTCATGGTTTTGGTTTGTGCTGCCACGGCTTATCGAGACTTCCACTCCATCTTTATGCTTCTTGTCACGACGTAAACGACCCGATTGCTTGGGTTCCAACACCTTGTTCGCTTTGGAATATACGCTCGTAACAGCAAAATTGGTTGCCATAGTGTGAGTGTATAAATTCATATAATCACCTCACTTCTAATTTGCTTTGTTCATTAAAATACGGTGGAAAGTCCAAATTGTTTAACCAGCCACTAAGTCTGCTACATTATGAATGTCTTGCATAGTATTTACTCTTAATGCCCACCTATGTCATCTGCTGCCACTTCAAACCTAACCCCCAAAAATATAAAAATAAGAAATAAGTTTGACCTTAGCTGAGGTGCTTCGTATCGTTTTGTTTGTGCCAGAAGTGATGGGGGGATTGTGATGGCTAAGAAGCACTTTATGTGTACGCACACATTCTTAGGAGATGAAGCAAAAAAGATGTTTGAAGATGCTTCATTAGACATGACAGACCGTGACATGTTTGCTGCGGTGAAAACGGAAAAGGCAGAGATGCTTGGACATTGGAGAGGTGAGGAGGACTTCTTCTTTTGTCATTGGTATGCTGAAAGTGAAGATGACATTTTGGAGAACTTGGAGAAAGTCGGCTTTAATTCTCTGATGAATACTTTGCCTAATGAGATGTTTTTATATGTGTCGGCTGACAATATCACGGATACTACAACTAGAGAGCTATTGGCATCAAAAGAATGACCCCACCGAATAAGCAGGGCCAGTTTAATTACATTGCAAAAGTGTACGATTCCCTATTTCCCCGTAGCGTTGAAATTGAAGCTGAATGTCTGAGGAAAATATTACCAGTCACGTCCTACGGGAAAAACCTACGGGAAATATCTTTAAACGCAGCCTGTTTTTGTCATGTAAATAAAGGATTTTAAAAACGTGGCAGCCCGTAGGGGAATCGAACCCCTCTTTCCAGGTTGAAAACCTGGCGTCCTAACCGATAGACGAACGGGCCACTATCGCTTCGTGCCGTGTCTTTAGGCAATGACCAAGGGGCTTGCAAGCGAAATTTGAGTGATTTTTAAAAAATCCACTTTTTATTGAACTGGGAGTGTTAAAACAATCTGCTGGCATTTCAATCTAGGCCAGCGCGGCATCATCGAGCACCAATTGAATGGATTTTCGTCCGTTCCAGATGTTCAGGTTTAATTTTCCTGCCAAGTGAAACCGTTTTCCCCCATGCGCAAGCAAAGCAGGGCCAAGCGCCGTTTGAAAGGCATTAAATGCAATGCCTTCAAGCGCCGCACCCTCGGGATCTTGCGCGCGAAACTTTAGGTGCTGATCCCCAACGCGCTTTGCAAAAGACAGACGCATATCGCTAAAGGCAAAGCGCGGCGTAGGAGCCCCCGATCCGAAGGGCCCAGCTTTTTCCAGATCTTCATAAAGCTCAAGGGACGCTGCAGAGGCCATAAGCAACGCATCGAGTTGTAAATCTTTTGCGCCCCCTGCGGCGCTGCCTAGTTTTGCAAGCAAGTCAGACAAACGCGCCATTGCCGGGGCCAGTTGGGCTTCTGTTAGGCTCAGACCAGCCGCCATTTTATGTCCGCCGCCCTTTTCAATCATTCCTTCTTGCACCAATTTTTGAATTGTCGCGCCTAGATCAACACCGCTGACGGATCTGCCCGAGCCCTTGCCCGAATTGCCGTCAAATCCAATAACGATGGCTGGGCGATTGGTGGCTTCTTTTAGCCGTGCGGCAACAATTCCCACGACGCCTGGATGCCATCCTGCGCCGGCGGCCCAGACAAGGGGGCCCTCTAAACCGCGCTCGCTGGCTTGGTCGATCGCCGCTAAGCGCACGCTTTCTTCCACGTCTCTGCGATCTTGGTTCAGCTCTTCCAGGCGCTCAGCCAGGGCTTGTGCGTGAGAGGGATCATCGCAAATAAGTAATTTTGCGCCCAAATCCGCTTGTCCGACGCGGCCGCCCGCATTGATGCGCGGGCCTAAAACAAATCCAAGATGATAACTGCTGGGCGGGCTTTGTAAGTTTGCGCAATCTGCAAGGGCCGTCATGCCAAGGCGTTTGCGCTGCGCCATAATGCGCAGACCTTGGCGGACAAATGCGCGGTTCACCCCGATTAAGGGGGCAACATCGGCAACCGTCGCTAAAGCTACCAAATCGAGCATTTGCATCAAATCTGGACCTGGTTGATCTATTTTTCGCAATTGTCGACCCGCTTCTACAAGGCATAAAAATACCACAGAGGCAGCGCATAAATGCGCAAGGTCGTTGTCTTCATCTTGGCGGTTAGGGTTTACAACCGCGCAGCATTGGGGCAGCGTCTCTGCCCCCAAATGATGATCTAAAATGATCACTTCGGCTGGTTGCGCGGCCTGCACAGGGGCATGGCTCAGCGTTCCACAATCAACACAGATAATCAGATCATGATGTTGACCCAAGTTTTGCATTGCTGGTTCATTGGGGCCATATCCCTCTTCAATTCTGTCCGGGATGTACAGCGTTGCGGCTTGGTCAAAATGTTTTAGCCACGTGATCAACAAAGCTGCCGATGTGGCCCCATCAACATCATAATCCGCAAAAATCGCGATCCGCTGTTTTTTGAGCATCGCCTCAATCAAGCGGCTGGCCGCCTTATCCATGTCTCGCAAACGTAAGGGGTCTGGCAATAGGTCACGTAATTGCGGGTTCAGATAGGGTTTGGCCTCTTGGTCAGAAATATTATGTCGCGCCAACACCGCAGCGACGGCAAAAGGTAGGTCATGGTTTTGTGCAATTGTTTCAGCGGCACGGCGCGTCGCGTCTGATGGCCCCACCCAGGGGCGACCGGAGATCGAAGACTCAACGTTTAGAAAGGCCAAACCATCTCCTTTAATCGCGCGGCTCCGTTGGAACGCGATAGCTCATTCGGCGCACAGAGCCGGTTTTAGAGCGCATGAGCAAGGTTTCGGTTGTGCGAAATCCAATCTCACGCTTTATCCCCGGCAAGAGCGAACCGCCTGTCACGCCGGTTGCCGCGAAGATCACATCTTGGGTGACCATGTCATCGCGCGCATAGATACGATTTAAATCGGTTATACCGGCTTTGTAAGCGCGTCTTTTTTCATCCTCATTGCGAAATAAAAGCCTACCGAAAATTTGCCCGCCCATACATTTTAACGCAGAGGCTGCCAAAACCCCTTCTGGGGCCCCGCCATCGCCCATGTAAATATCAATACCCGTGATGCTTGGTTCTGCGCAATGCATAACACCGGCCACATCCCCATCTGTGATCAGGCGAATGGCTGCCCCCGTGCTGCGCACTTGTTCAATCATTTTTTCGTGCCTTGGTCGGTCAAGGATGCAGGCGGTCAAATCAGATGCAGAACAATTTTTGGCAGAGGCCAGCGTCATAATTCGCTCCGCCGGGCTCATATCAAGATGCAGCAAATCATCGGGAAAACCCGGCCCAATGGCCAATTTTTCCATATACACGTCTGGCGCATGCAGCATTGAACCGCGCGGACCCATAGCGATCACGGTCAATGCATTTGGCATATCTTTGGCGGTCAGCGTAGTGCCCTCCAGCGGGTCCAAAGCGATATCCACCCCAGGCCCATTGCCGGTGCCGACTTCTTCACCGATATAAAGCATAGGGGCTTCATCGCGCTCGCCTTCTCCAATCACCACCACCCCGGCAATATCCAGTTTGTTTAATTGGTCGCGCATCGCGTTCACGGCCGCTTGATCAGCAGCTTTCTCGTCACCTCGGCCAATTAAATCAGCTGATTCCAGGGCCGCGGCTTCTGATACGCGCGCCAGCCCTAAAGACAGCATCCGATCACTAAAATCTGTTTTTGTCATTTTTGTTTTAAGTCCTTTTACTAGGAGAAAAGGGTGGTTTGCTCAAACCGTTTCAATACGAAGCGCCACCGGCAGGGCGGCCAATACATCCGTGTCCGGCAATTCGGCCAAGGCTTTGTTTAAGGCCTGGCGCGAGGTTTTATGCGTTACGATCAAAACAGGGGCGGTTTCTTCGGAATGGCCATATTGGCGCATTCGATCGATCGAGATCCCTGATTCAGCTAGGATAGCGGCAACGCGCGCCAAGGCTCCGGGCTTATCGAGCAATTGAAGCCGAAGATAAAACGGGGCAGGCGTCAGGCTTTGAGTGGTTTGCGCGCGTCGAAGCGATTTGGCAGGTTGCCCAAACGTGCTGATGCGCGTGCCGCGGGCCAGATCGCAAATATCGGACAGAACTGCGCTTGCGGTGGGACCTTCACCGGCGCCCGCGCCCCGCAGCACAATTTGCCCCACATTGTCACCTTCCAGCACCACCATATTGGTGCCGCCTTCCAATTGCCCCAGCGGCGATTGCGCGGGCACCAAGCAGGGGGTCATGCGCTGCTCTAACCCGCGATCGGTGAATTGCGACACCCCTAGCAGTTTGATCCGAAACCCCATATCGGCGGCTTGTTCGATATCATCGATCGAAATTTGCCCAATGCCTTCTAGCTCTACGCCTTCAAAATTTACCTCCGTGCCATAAGCTATCGAAGAAAGCAAAGCCAATTTATGCCCCGCATCGATCCCGCCCACATCCAGTTCGGGATCCGCTTCTAAATAGCCCAGCGCTTCAGCCTCTGCAAAAACATCGGCATAGGACAAACCTGCGGTTTGCATGCGCGTCAGGATGTAATTGCAAGAGCCGTTCATCACGCCTAAAATGCGGATGATGTCATTTCCGGCCAACCCCTCGGTCAAGGCCTTTACCACTGGAATACCACCTGCAACAGCGGCCTCAAAACGCAGCAACTTACCGCCGTTTTCCGCTTTTTCGGCCAGTTTTTGACCGTGATGCGCCAACAGCGCTTTATTCGCCGTGACCACATCTTTGCCCGCGTTCAAGGCAGCCTCGGTTGCCTCTTTGGCTGGCCCTTCATGGCCGCCCATCAATTCAACAAATATATCGACGTCCGGGCGCTTGGCCAAAGCAACCGGATCCGCTTCCCATGCATAGGGCGCTAGATCAATACCGCGGTCTTTCTGCGCGCTGCGGGCAGATACTGCCGTTATAACTATCTCGCGCCCCGTACGCTGGCGCAACAAGGCAGCTTTTTCTGCTATTATTTTTACAACACCGACACCCACGGTGCCCAATCCGGCAATTCCCAGTCGTAATGGAGCGCTCATCTACAATCCGATTTTTTATATAGAAACGACTCCTGCTCTAGCGTTTTCACCGCAGCGCTGCAATCACTCTGTTCCTCATACCGCAAAAGATTGACAGAAACTCATCTGATGCTTTTATTTGAACAATTGTTCATATATTGCTGTGTTATGGCTCGAACCTCTGGATCTCACGCATTAAAAACCGGCCCAAAAGTCCGACTGGCCGCTTTAAAGCTGTTTGCGCTTTACGGATATGCGGCTGTGTCTATGCGTCAGATTGCGGCACAGGTTGGCGTGCAAGTGGGTGCGCTTTACAATTACACACCGGATAAACAATCCTTACTCTATGATTTGATGCATACGCATCTTACTGATTTGTTGCAGACTTGGCGTTCGCAAAAAACGGATACCGCCCCCGAAGAACTGGTGTTGCAATTCGTGACCTGCCATTTGAATTATCATCTGGATAAATCAGAGGCAGTGTTTATCGCCTATATGGAGTTACGCAATCTTTCTGAGTTAAATTTTGCTAAGATTGAAACTTTGCGCAAGAGCTATGAATTAGAGCTGGAATCTATCATTACGGCCGGACAAAGGGCGTGTATTTTTTCGGTTGAAGATCCAAAGATTACAAGTTTCGCCATTTTAGGAATGCTGAAAGAAGTGGGCACTTGGTTTGACGGCGAAGGCCGCTTAACAAAGGATGAAATTATTGCGCTGTACCGTGATCTTGTGCTGCGCATGTTGGGCGTGCCTGCCAGCAAACCGTGATCTGCTTTTCTTTGCTTGTACCAACGATCGCGCCGTAACGCGCAGCGTACGGTTGATAGGCGTCTTATTTCTTGGCGCCTGTCTAGGCTGACCGCTGCGCGCGAACAGATCCGCGTGTTTACGATTTTTCAGCGTGGTTACGATTTCACTGCGCCGTAAAAACCGGCTGTGAAGACGCACTCGGAATTTGGAAACTTGAAAATGGCTTGCTAAACTTGGCGCTGGCACATTTGGTGTTTAAAAAAGGTACCGTTTGAAATTGAACAAGCCGCCAAGCTGGGAAGTATTCGGCGCTGGAAGGTCGGAAACAGACGGAACAATGGTTTGGAAACCACTAAGTTTTAAAAAAACTCAGGAGAAAAAAAGATGCAGGTCGGATTTATTGGTTTGGGAAATGTTGGAGGCAAATTGTCAGGCAGTTTGCTGCGCAATGGCGTATCTTTACAGGTTCATGATTTGGATGAGGCTTTGGTGGAGTCGTTTGTGGCAAAGGGCGCCAAAAACGGAGTAAGCCCGGCTGAAATGATGCAAAGCTGTGACATAGTGATCACCTGTTTGCCAAATCCAGCCGCTTCTGCCGCGGTGGTTCAAGCGATGCTTGCGCATGTAAAGCCCGGTAAAATCTGGTTGGAAATGTCGACCACAGACGAAGCGGAAGTCAAACGACTTGGTGCGTTGGTGCAGGCCAAAGGCGGACAAGCCGTGGACTGTCCTGTTTCAGGCGGATGTCATCGTGCAGATACAGGAAATATTAGTATTTTCGCTGGTTGTGACCGGCACAGTTTTGAGGCGGTTTTGCCGTTTCTTACAAAAATGGGGCGGCGTATTTTGCATACCGGAGATCTGGGATCTGCCAGTATTCTAAAAGTAATCACAAATTATATGGCCACGGCAAATCTGGTGTCTTGCGCGGAAGCCTTAACCGTCGCCAAAGGGGCGGGCATGGATCTTAAAGTGGCGTATGAAGCTTTGAAAATCTCTTCGGGTACGTCATTTGTGCATGAAACAGAAAGCCAGCTAATCTTAAATGGCAGCCGCGATGTGTCGTTCACGATGGATCTGGTTGCAAAAGATATTGGCTTGTTTCAAGAGGTTGCAGATCGGGCTTCGATACCGCTCGAATTGAATCCACTGTTAATCTCTATCTTTCAAGATGGGATTAAGCGCTTTGGGGCGCGTGAGTTATCCCCAAATATTATCAAGCGCTTAGAAGAGGTGACCGGGTTAGATGTGCGCGCAGATGGTTTTCCGGCCGAATTGATTGATGATGAGCCCGAACAGCCCGGCTATGAAGTGCGCGTCTAACCACATAAGGCATCGCGTTCTTTCTGCCATAATTTTTCTTGGGGTTGTGAGAAATATGATATGTGTTGGGCCGGACGAGTTTTATTTTTATATTTATGGTTTGGGGAAGATTGCAGGGTGAAAACGGAAATTAGCTTTCGCGAAAGCGTTGAAAGAATGTTTGATCGAGCAGTTCGCTTGATTGATTTGCCGGCTGGGTTGGAAGAAAAAATCCGGATTTGTAATGCCACTTATACGGTACGGTTTGGCGTGCGGTTGCGCGGTGAAATAAAATCCTTCACGGGATATCGTTCGGTGCATTCTGAACATATGGAACCTGTAAAAGGGGGCATTCGGTATTCTTTAGGGGTGAACCAAGACGAAGTGGAAGCTTTGGCGGCGCTTATGACCTTTAAATGCGCTTTGGTCGATACGCCGTTTGGCGGCTCTAAAGGTGGGCTTTGTATTGACCCAACGCTTTATGAAGAGCATGAGCTTGAGCTGATTACCCGCAGGTTTGCTTATGAGCTGATTAAGCGTGATTTGATTCATCCCAGCCAAAACGTACCCGCTCCTGATATGGGCACGGGGCAACGTGAAATGGCCTGGATTGCAGATCAATATGCTCGCATGAACACAACCGATATCAATGCCAAGGCGTGCGTCACTGGCAAACCGATGAACGCGGGCGGAATTGCGGGGCGGGTTGAGGCCACGGGGCGCGGTGTTCAATATGCGTTGCAAGAATTTTTTCGTGAGCCATTAGACCTTCAGCGCGCGGGGTTGAGCGGGTCTTTAGAAGGCAAGCGCGTGATTGTTCAAGGGCTTGGCAATGTCGGGTTTCATGCTGCAAAGTTTTTATCCCAGGAAGATGGCGCTAAAATTATTGCCGTGATCGAGCGCGATGGCGCGCTCATAAACGAAACCGGGCTGAATGTTGAGGGCGTTGCAGATTGGAGAAATACAACAGGGGGTCTTAAAGATTACCCGGATGCTGTATTTGTGCCAGAGGGGGCCAAGCTGCTTGAGCATGATTGCGATATATTGATCCCTGCGGCTTTGGAGGGCGTGATTAATTTAGAAAATGCAGCGCGGATCAAAGCCCCGTTGATCATCGAAGCGGCGAATGGGCCAGTAACGGCGGGCGCTGATGAAATATTGCGCGAAAAGGGCTGCGTGATCATTCCGGATATGTATGCAAATGCGGGGGGCGTAACCGTCTCTTATTTTGAATGGGTAAAGAATCTCAGCCATATCAGATTTGGCCGGATGCAGCGCCGTCAGGAAGAGGCACGCAGCCTCATGTTATTGGACGAATTGGAACGCCTCTCAACCCAAATGGGCGCTGATTGGAGCATGAGTGCAGATTTCAAAAAACGCTTTGTTCAGGGCGCGGGTGAGTTAGAGTTGGTGCGCTCGGGTTTGGATGATACGATGCGCGCCGCGATGCAGGCAATGCGGGCGCTTTGGCATAGTGATCAAAACGTCACCGATCTGCGCATCGCAGCTTATTTGGTCGCCATTCGCAAAGTCGCAGAGAGTTATCAAACAAAAGGGCTTTAAAGCTGGATCGTGCTTTTTTGAATTGCTTGGGGGCGTAAAAACTCTGTTTCTTTTTGCTCAGTACTAGACTTCGCCTTAGGAAGCTCCGATATTCAGCCTATGAGCCTGCCAGTTGGATTTTTGGATGAGTTGCGGAGCCGCGTCAGCATAAGTGCTGTTGTGGGCAAGAAGGTCACATGGGATCTGCGTAAATCCAATCAGGGCCGCGGTGATATGTGGGCGCCATGCCCATTTCATCAAGAAAAAACGGCCTCGTTCCACGTGGAAGACACCAAAGGTTATTTTTATTGCTTTGGCTGTCAGGCCAAGGGCGATATTATTACATTCGTAAAAGATACAGAAAATGTGAGCTTCATAGAGGCGGTAGAGATTTTGGCCGCAGAGGCTGGTCTGAGCATGCCGGCCCGCGATCCGCAGGCAAAAGAGAAAGCGGATCAAAAAGGTGCGCTTGTCGATGTTATGGAGCAAGCCGTTCGCTTTTTTCGCTTAAGCCTGAAAACAAACGCCGCTGCTGATGCGCGGCGCTATTTGTCTGGGCGTGGGCTGTCTGAAGAGGCGCAAGCGCGCTTTGGCATTGGCTTTGCGCCAGAAGATCGCTCTGCGCTTATACAGCATTTTAAAGCTGCCGGTGTTGCCCCTGAAAAGCTTATTGAGACAGGCCTTTGTATCCAGCCCGAAGAGGGCAGAGCCCCGTATGACCGGTTTCGTGGACGGATCATGTTTCCTATTCGTGATGCCCGTGGACAGTGCATTGCTTTTGGCGGGCGCGCGCTTGATCCGGCTGCCAAGGCCAAATACCTCAATTCTCCTGAAACTGTTTTGTTCGATAAAGGGCGCACGCTTTACAATATGGGCCCTGCCAGAAAGGCCGTTGGACCGGATCAGCCATTGATTGTAGCCGAAGGGTATATGGATGTAATCGCATTGGTTGAAGCGGGCTTTGAGGCCGCGGTTGCGCCGCTGGGCACAGCCATCACCGAAACCCAGCTCTCGCTGTTATGGCGCATGACCCCCGAGCCTATTGTGGCACTTGATGGCGATAAAGCTGGCTTGAGAGCAGCCTATCGATTGATCGATTTGGCGTTGCCGGCGTTGGAAGCCGGCCGTGCTTTGCGGTTTGCCTTGATGCCCGAAGGCCAAGATCCAGATGATCTTATTCGCGAATCCGGGGCTGGCGCCTTGCGCAAATTGTTGCAAAACCCGATGCCGATGGTCGAGCTGCTCTGGCAGCGCGAAATGGCGGCGGGACCGTTTGATAGCCCGGAGCGCAAAGCCGGCTTGGATAAAGCGTTGGCGACAAAGATAAAGTTGATCAAGGATCACGGCCTGCGGTTGCATTATGAAGCGGCGCTGAAAGATTTGCGCTGGGCGTTATTTCGAAACCATGGCAAGCGCGGCGGCAAGCGTGGTCAAGCGGCAAGCCTGCCGGGAAAACCTCAGCAAAGCACCAAGGCCTCAGCGCTCGCCTCAGGTAATGATAGGGTTGCCCATTATATCCATGAGGCGGTGATCGTTGCGGCCGTGCTGGTCTGCCCAGCTGTGTTGAAGGATGTGCGCAGCTTACTCGAAGGCGTGGATTTTGATGATCCAAATTTAGATGCAATGCTCCGCATCATGGTGCAAAGCAAAAATCAAACGCGCTCTGAGTTAGAGGCGCAGATTGCCGCTGCGCTAGGGCCTCAGGTGATCGAAAAACTGTTTTCTGCTGGACATGTGCGCATGGCCGCCGGTTTGCTGAATTCGGATCAAACAGAGAATGCGCGCGCTACAATTTTGGAGGCTTTGGGGAAACTTTCTAGCCGAAAAGGTCTGGCCGCAGAATTGAAAGAGTTGCAAGAGGCCGGAGAGGAGGCCTTGGATGAAACCGCTGTTTGGCGCCTGAAGGAAGCCGCTGAGGCGGGGCATAACTCCTTAAAAGCAATTCAAGAAGATAAGGTTCAATATCAGATGGCGCAGAACGGTGCGCGAATCAACCGCAGTGAAAAAGACCGATTCGATGAAATTTTGGGGGGAATTTCCTTTCAAAAGCCAAAAAACTGACTAAATAGAGAGACATCGGCAAATAAAGTGCTGTACACGGGGTGGCCGAATCATGTGATTCCGTTATTTGATGCCACCAGCGAATCAGTCGCGTTAAATTAGGAGATCCGAATGGCCGCTAAAGACACCGACGATCGCAAGACAGATGATCAGGATGCGGAGATCTCCCTTGATATGAGTCAAGCCGCAGTCAAGAAAATGATCGGTGAAGCGCGTGAGCGTGGCTATATAACATACGATCAGCTTAATCAGGTGTTGCCACCCGATCAGGTTTCTTCCGAACAAATTGAAGATGTGATGTCGATGCTGTCTGAAATGGGCATCAATATCATTGAAGATGAAGAGATCGAAGAAGAAGAAAAAGGAGCCACGGATCTGGTCGCGGTGACAGGCGGTAAAGATGTGGCGCTTGCCTCGGGTGAAACCGAAAAGCTCGATCGCACCGATGATCCCGTGCGCATGTACCTTCGTGAAATGGGCTCGGTTGAGCTGCTCAGCCGTGAAGGTGAAATCGCGATCGCCAAACGGATCGAGGCAGGGCGCAACACGATGATCCTTGGGCTATGCGAAAGCCCTTTGACGTTTCAGGCGATCACGATTTGGCGCGATGAATTGCTAAGCGAAGATATTCTGCTGCGCGAAGTGATCGATTTGGAAACCACCTTCGGCAATCAAATGGAAGAAGATGGTGAAGGCCAAAATGTTCTGGCAACCGGCAATGTCGCGGTTGGGCAGCAAAAAGAGGCCCAATCCGAAGAGTTGGATGCAGATGGCAATCCAATACTGACCGATGATGATGACGATGACGATGATGATCAGTCCAACCTGTCTTTGGCGGCAATGGAAGCGGCGCTGAAACCTCAGGTGCTTGAAACGCTTGATCGTATTGCATCCGATTATATCAAATTATCCGACATGCAAGATTCGCGGATTTCGGCGACTTTGAACGAAGATAGCAGCTTTACCGAGACACAAGAGGCAACATATCAGGCGTTGCGCGCTGAAATTGTCGAGCTGGTGAATGGGCTCCATTTGCACAATAACCGAATTGAGGCCTTGATTGATCAGCTATATGGCATCAATCGGCGCATCATGCAGATTGATAGTTCAATGGTTAAATTGGCGGATCAAGCGCGGATCAACCGGCGCGAGTTCATCGATGAATATCGGGGCCATGAACTCGATCCCAATTGGATGGAACGCATGGCTGAGAAAGCCGGCCGGGGATGGCAAATGTTCATCGAACGCTCTACCGATAAAGCGGAAGGGTTGCGCAATGATATGGCGCAGGTTGGTCAATATATCGGTTTGGATATAAGCGAATTCAGACGCATAGTGGCGCAGGTTCAAAAAGGTGAGAAAGAAGCCCGCCAAGCCAAGAAAGAAATGGTTGAGGCAAACCTGCGTTTGGTGATTTCAATTGCTAAAAAATACACGAATCGCGGCTTACAATTCCTTGATTTGATCCAAGAAGGTAACATTGGCCTCATGAAGGCGGTGGATAAGTTTGAATACCGGCGTGGGTACAAGTTTTCAACCTATGCGACATGGTGGATTCGCCAAGCGATCACCCGGTCGATCGCTGATCAGGCGCGAACCATTCGTATTCCTGTTCATATGATTGAAACCATCAACAAACTGGTACGCACTGGCCGGCAGATGCTGCATGAGATTGGGCGCGAACCAACGCCCGAGGAATTGGCTGCTAAACTCCAAATGCCGTTGGAAAAAGTGCGCAAAGTGATGAAAATCGCCAAAGAGCCAATTTCACTCGAAACCCCGATCGGAGATGAAGAAGATTCGCAGCTGGGCGACTTTATTCCAGATTCTAACGCTGTCTTGCCATTAGACAGCGCTATTCAAGAGAATTTGAAAGAAACCACGACGCGCGTGCTGTCATCGCTCACGCCGCGGGAAGAGCGGGTTTTGCGCATGCGCTTCGGCATTGGTATGAATACGGATCATACGCTTGAAGAAGTGGGTCAGCAATTCAGCGTGACGCGCGAGCGGATCCGGCAGATCGAAGCCAAAGCTTTGCGCAAGTTAAAGCACCCGTCACGCTCGCGTAAATTGCGTAGTTTCTTAGATCAATAAACACGCTATTTGGTCGGTTTTACCGGCCAGATGCACCCAATGCATTTTTGTGAAGATAGGGCAGTTTGGTATGCGCTGGCTAAACCCGAAAAACCGGTAGAGCGGGTATGCTTCAAAAGACTTTCACTATACAAACAAATGGTCCGCGGCTGTATGAGTTTACAGATCAGATCGCTCAGTGGGTGCAAGGCAACGGTCTGGTAAATTTATTCGTTCAGCACAGTTCAGCAAGCTTGTTGATTCAAGAGAACGCTGACAGGGATGTGCGCTCTGATTTAACCGCGTTTTTTGATCGTTTGGTGCCGCCGGCAACCCATCCTTCCATGTCATATTTGACCCACCTTTATGAAGGTGCGGATGATATGCCTGCGCATATAAAAGCCGCGCTTTTACCTACATTCCTAACTATTCCACTGCATGAGGGCCAATTGGCATTGGGTACGTGGCAGGGGATTTACCTTGTCGAACATCGCGCGGCGCCGCATCAGCGTCGGGTCTTTGCCTCTGTCTTGCGCGATCAGCTGCCCGTGCACTTGTAAAGACGCTGCGCTTTTCAAACAAATTTTTTGAGCCCGGCTGCCGTTTCTATGCAGGTGTAGCAGCACGATATTGTGTGGGCGGAGTCTAGGCATTTCATCAACGATCTATCTGTAGTGATCAAAAATGCAGACTACACAAAGCGTTGCGGTTGCCCTATAGTGCTCGTGGAAAACACTCTTTGGCCCGCAAACCCGGGCCAGTCTTATGCCAAAGGATATGCCAATGCGTTGCCCGTTCTGTGGGAATATTGATACCCAAGTGAAAGATTCCCGACCCGCTGAAGATCATGTTGCAATTCGGCGCCGTCGGTTTTGTGCTGCTTGCGTTGGGCGTTTTACCACTTATGAGCGGGTACAATTGCGCGATCTTGTGGTGATCAAGTCGAATGGACGACGTGAAGATTTTGATCGCGACAAGCTCGAGCGCTCAATTCGTATTGCGCTGCAAAAACGACCAATTGAAAATGAACGGATGGAGCAAATGATTTCGGGGATCGTGCGGCGTCTGGAAAGCCTTGGCGAAACCGATATCAATTCAAAGAAAATCGGTGAGATCGTTATGGAAGCGCTGGCGCGCATCGATACGGTGGCCTATGTGCGCTTTGCGAGCGTTTATAAAAACTTTCAGGCTGCCGATGATTTCGATAAATTTGTCAGTGAATTAAGGCCCAATGTACCCACAGAAGAATAGGCAAGAGCGGTGGAAGATCACCAGTTCATGACCCATGCGCTGGCCTTGGGGCGGCGCAACCAAGGCCAATGCTGGCCCAATCCGGCAGTGGGCTGCGTGATCGTAAAAGAGGGACGCGTTGTTGGCCGCGGTTGGACCGCGATAGGAGGGCGTCCTCACGCCGAATCACAGGCGTTACAACGCGCGGGCGCCTTGGCAGCGGGTGCCACGGCCTTTGTCACGTTAGAGCCCTGCGCGCATCAAGGGCAGACCGGGCCCTGTTGTGACGCGCTGATTGCGGCCAAGGTTGCGCGGGTTGTAATTGGTGCGCCCGATCCAGATCCCCGCGTTGCGGGGCGCGGGGTGGCGGCATTAAAAGCTGCGGGCATTGAAGTTGTTGAAGGTGTAGAGGCTGAGGCCGCTGCCTGGGATCATGCGGGCTTTTTAAATCGGATCCTGCGTGGCAGGCCACATATAGCGTTGAAAATGGCGGCCAGCTTTGATGGCAAATCCGCGATGGAAAATGGCGAAAGTCAATGGATCACCGGGCCATTGGCCCGACGATGGGTGCATGGAATGCGCGCCCGCTATGATGCCGTTTTGGTGGGGGGGGGGACGGTGCGCCGTGACAATCCCAATCTGACCGCGCGGGATATCGGCATTGAGCGGCAGCCGGTGCGGGTTGTGGTTAGCAATGGCGTTGATCTTCCCGAAACCCATCAATTGGCGCAAACGGCGAACAGCGTGCCCGTCTGGATCTGCCATGGCCCCAAGGCGGATATCGCGCGTTTGCAGGCGTGGCAAAAGCTTGGGGCGGTGTTGATCGAATGTAGGGCGGATAAAAACAATGTTGACCTTAAAGATGTTGCGCAGCGTTTGGCCCAAAAGGGCCTAACACGGGTTTTTTGCGAAGGCGGAGGGGCGCTGGCAGCGGCTCTACTGAAAGAAGATCTGATCGATGAGCTGATTGGCATCACTGCCGGGCTTGTGCTGGGCGCGCGCGCCCAGCCGGTGATCGGGGATTTGCCCATCAATCACTTAAAACAGGCAAAGCGGTTCGTTGCGCATAAGGCACACGCTGTGGGCCCCGATTTATTGCAAATCTGGCGGCGCTGCTAAGTTCGTTTTGTCCAAATCTCGGCTTAACGCCAAAACGGATTGGGTTTGGCAAACCAACCTTGAAGTTTGGCGGCCACTCTGTTCGCCTGGCTCGGGCGATGCGCGGTGGCATCCAGCAATCGATCCACCACCACTTCAACTGGGCAAGCTCTGCGCGTGACCGGATCAAAGTAGCGCGGGTACAATATGAGGCATCCGTATAAAAATTCAAGCAAGGTAAGGCCGGGTTTGCGCCTTGTGATTCTGGGCCCCAGATCATTGGTTAACCCCCAGCCTGCATAAAAGGGCTGCCCATATGTTGTAACGGAAATACCGCGCAGCAGCGCTTCAAACCCCATTAATGATGTGCCAGTGTGCACCGCATCGCAGCTTCTGAGGGCTTGCGCCGCGCCGCAATTTTCGAGGCAATTATCGGCAAAGCGCAAAATGGTTTTCTTAGGTAAGGCGCCAAGCCTTAAATTGCTTTCCACATCCGGGTGCGGCTTAAATAGGATAAAAGCGTTTGGATTGGCGTTCCTGACGCGCTTTAAAAGCGATAGATTGTCACCCTTTGGGCCACCGCCGCACAGCACAGAGGCATCATCAGCAACTTGTCCCGGCACCAGGATGCAGCTTGTTTTTTGCTGCAGGTTATAGGCTCTATGAAGGTTGTATTTTGTCAGATCATGGTCGATCAACCGTCTTTGCAGCGTTTGGATGCGCCGTATTTGATCCGCGCGAAGCGGCGGCATTTTTAACAATATGCGCTCAAGCCGGCTTTCCTGCGAAGGGTCGTAATAAATCCCAAGATCGTCACAAATTAGGGAAAGCGGCGGCATCAAGTCAGCCCCCAAACCACGCGAGCGCAGAAACCCGTCTTCAATACGCGTGACAGGTTTGCCAGCTGGTTGTTTTGCGCTGGCCCAAACCATCCTTTTGCGCGAGTTTCCTTTTAGGTCTTCGCTGGATGTGGTTTGAAATTTTACGGATTTGTATCGGCCAAAAAAGGCCCGAAAATGCCGGCGTTTCCACAGGCTAATGCCTGAAGCAGACCAGCCTTGGTGATCTTCGCGCCACGTGCGCGCTTCGGCTTCCAAATTGTCTAACGTGGTTTCTAAACTGCATAAGCAGTCCCGATAGGCATCATACCAAATTGGATATTTAATCATTGCCGCCAAAAACAATTGGCGAGAGCTTAGCTTTCGGCTTCGCCAAGGCATAGGTTTGTGATCCACTGTTAAGCCCCATCCCGCATAAAAGGGCTGCCCAAAAATATGGGCGCGGTGCCCCGCTAAAATTGCCTCAAAACCTAACTGGGAAGAAAAACTATAGACTGCTTTTGCGCGTTCCAAAAGATGCCAGGGTGAAGTTGCGCAATTAAAAAGCGTGATCTGTGGGGTATCGCAATGCCGCGCAGAAAAATAACCTTCGCGCAGATTGAGCCGCGTTTCTGGATGGGTTCGGATAATGATTTTATGATCAGGGAAATGGGCTTTTGCGTGCTCAAGCATTGCATCGAAGTCTACTTGCCCGCCGCCAGACGCGCGTACAGCACCATCGCCGCGGATTTGGTCGATCAGCAAAATGAAACTGGGTTCGGGAAGCGGCAAGCGCGGGTCAAAGGCTGAATACTTGGACAGGTGCTGGTCTTGAAGGCGAAATATTGCGTCTTCTGCGCGCTGTAGCTCTTGTGGAACGTTTAAAGGCGCATGCTGCAGAATTTGCTCCAGATCGCTGGGCTGCGTCGGGTCGTAATGGAAGCCCCGTTTGTCGAGCATTATGCCGATCGGGGGCTCTTGGCCTAACCGGGCGGGAAAGAGCGAGCGTAAAAACGCATCTTCGCAATATAAAAGCGGTGCGTTGAAATGCCGAGCTATCTTTTGGCCGCGCCGCGCGGCCGCCGATTTTCCCCAGATCAGAACTTCAGCTTGGGCAAAGGGAAGGCCCAGCGTTAGCTGATATCCTGAAAGCGCCAGAATACGCGCCAGGCGTCGGTTGTGTAAAAGCCCTAAACTATACCAAAAAACATTCTTTTGGCGCTGCGATTGAACCATGCGCCGATTTTTATGAGCGAGGGGGGGTTGCATTGCTTAGCGTTTTAACGAGAGCGTATTCGCTGATTGGTTGATCGTGTTTACAGCGTCTAAAGATCCGGTAACGGCGGCAATAAGCTTGTTCCATTGGGTAAAGGGGGCCTCGGTAACGTAAACGGTATCTTGATCACGGATGGTGAAATCGCGGGCGATAAAGATGCCTGTTGGCTTTGTTAAATCCAAAATATAAACAATTTTAACCTCGCCAGTTAGATCCGAGCGTCCCAAGGCATGATTGGCGGTTTTGGCGGCCTCATTGCGAAACACGAAAATGCCCTGTGGGTCAGAGGTAACGGGCGATAGGCCCCCACCAAGGCCAAGGCTTCGATTGCCGAGATCGTTTGCGTGGGAAATCCAATACGTGCTTGTGTGCCCGTGGATCCTAAAGAGGTGAAGGCGCGTGTGTCGGTCTCGACAAGAACTCTATCTCCTGCACGCAGCGGAATATCGGTGTTCGGGTGGTTATAAAGGTCTTGAAACCAGACCTTTTCCAAAAGACTCCCGCGTAAGATGGTAATTTGCGCCACCTCGGGTTCGATGGTAACGCCGCCTGCTCGGGCCAGCATGGCACCCAGCGTTCGCGTGGGGCGCTCGATGGGGTAGATGCCCTGTTGCACCACGGCGCCAATCACCGATACGGTCGCGCCATCTCCCGAGCTGCGGCGCACTTGCACCTGCGGGTCAGGGGTTTGCACCTGCAAGATTTCCTTTAAATGCTGGCGGATCGAGTCAGGTGAATGCCCAGCTGCTTTGATCCGCCCAGCATAGGGAATGAAAATATACCCCTCGCCATCCACCTGTACCTCGTCAAGGATCGTTGAATTGCTGTTTTGGGCTGCCAAAAGACTGCTTTCCACGCTTTCCCAAATCGTCAGGCCTAATGTATCACCAGGCTGTATCGTATCGGAGCCCAGGATGGCGACTGATTTGAATTTATTAGAAAAGCCCAAGGCAGGGATACTAGCGGTTTTTCGTGCAACGGCGGCATCAACTTCGACAATAAGATTTTCTTCAGTCGGGTTTAAATCGGCAATAATCTCTGCTCGCGTCGGGCCAACTCTGGGCAATTCGCACGCCATAACGCTGCTTAAACAGATAAGCCCCGCGATCTGGCGAGCCAGCCATCTGCGCGATGCGGGTTGAAAGCGATACGACCGTATAAAACCGATAGGTAAGGGGATCATTCGGCTGCCACCAATGCAGCTGCGGAGGGTAGGGCTGCTAAACCATCCTGCTCATTATGGGCGGTCTCACCCGTTAAATAGGCGGTATAGGGATCTAGTGGATGAAACATTTTCTTTGCAAGGTGGGCAATTGCTTGCTGCCGCCCAGCTTTTGAATAAAACCCGCCAGGTATTTGCGATGTCTTTAATAAAAAGTTTCGAAACGCCCGATAGGCCGGAAGATTTGGAGCTTTTGGGTCTGCAAAAAACGCATCAAGCGATTGCTCGGAGACAAATTTATTTTGATTGTAAATCGCTTTTCCCAGCGTTTTTACTGGAATACCTCGCCATAAGGCTTGTTGCCCGGCGGTTGAATTGACGGTCACAACGCTGAGTGCGGGATCTAAGACATGCGCGAGCTTGCCGCCGGGAAGATAGTGAATACGCCTGTTAATATCGAATTTTGCACCTAGTCTTCGCAAATGATACGCGATCTCTGAACGACCGTCTTCCAAAGGGTGCGCTTTGATCACAAGATGATGATGCGGCGCGGCGTTCTTTGCAAAACTTCGAAGAACGAATTCAAGAAAACTAGCGTTCGTTTTGAAGGGAGAGTGGTTTTGAATTGCGCTGTCATGCTGCAATTGCATCAAAATCAAATGATAGGGATGGGTCCGAAACTTTAAGGTTAAATTTGCCCAGAAACGTGCCGCCATTCGCGCTGGCGTAAAAATCAATTGCTTCAGATGAAGCCGAAATTCCTTCCTAATGCTGATCTCTCGATGCGAGGTAAAATTGGGAAATTGATGATTGGCGCACAGAATGCACCAATGATAGACGGCGCCATAGAAAATATGCTCGCGCATATCCCCCCAATGACAGGAGGCAGGCACGGGATCTGGATTGAGAATCAAGTGATCTGGAATAACGGCGCTCTGTGCTAAGGACATTAATTTTGAATTTCCATTGCTGCCGTCGCGCTCATAGGTGATCCAATAGGGTCTTAAATAGCCTTCTTCAAAGATATGAACGTTTATACCTTTGGCATGCGCGGCTTGAATGGCGGTTTTATGGAAGGGGCGCGTGTCGTTATAGATCACAAGATCTGTGATCTGCGTGTCTCGAAATTCTCGTTGCAAAAACCCGCTCCACGCATCGATTGGGAGCGTGAAAGGAGTAAAACTTCGTTTATTTGCCCAAAAGATTTTATCGCCCTGATTAAAGCCAATTTGGCAGGTGGTGTGGCCATAGCTTTCAAGCGCACCTGCCAGCTGCGAAAAAAAAGGTCCATGCGGCCCTTGTAGAAAAAGAAACATACGTTTTTTCTGCAGGTCATTGTTCATGAGCGTGAAATGATCCATATCTATGCAAGCCAAGGGCTGTCGTTCAAATGCGCTAATTTTTTGGCATAATTGCGGCGAAGATAAGAAAATTTGGAGTCACCGAACAATGTTTACTGGGATCATCACCGATATTGGGCAGATTGAACGCGTTGAGCTTCGTGGCGATATCAGAGCCAGGTTAAGAACCAGCTATGACCATGAGACGATCGTCTTGGGTGCATCGATCGCGTGCAATGGGGTGTGTCTGACTGTTGTTGATTTTGGCGTTGGTTGGTTTGATGTTGATATTAGTGCAGAAACGGTTTCAAAAACTAATATTGGGCCGGCTGATACGGCGGCAAACAGTAGATCGGCTTGGGTTGAAGGGGGGCGGGTAAATCTCGAGCGTGCGCTCAAATTGGGCGATGAACTTGGCGGGCATATCGTGTCGGGCCATGTTGATGGTATTGCTGAAATCACGGCCATCACCGAGGAGGGCGACAGCACGCGGGTTGAATTTAAAGTGGCGAAAGATCTTGCGCGTTTTATAGCCCCTAAAGGGTCGGTGGCTTTGAACGGCACCTCGCTGACGGTGAATGAGGTTGGCGATGAAAGCTTCGGCGTCAATTTTATTCCCCATACCAAAACCGTCACAACATGGGGCGATATGGCGGTAGGGGATTTGGTCAACCTAGAAATAGACACGTTGGCCCGATATGTCGCCAGATTGGCCGAAACGCGTTAAATCATAGAGAGCGACGTTAAGATTTTCGGAATTTTTTCTCTAAATTTGAGGAAGCCTTTTGTGGCATAGGGCCAAGAAACAATATCGTACTCGCGCATCACTTGCGTTAACTGAACGCCGTGATTACTTAATAGATGTTTGCATTTTTCAAGCATCTGTGACGTATTCCCTACGGCGGCGTAGGGTGTGACTATCTGCTCTAATTTGTTTTCTAGCGCCCAAGACAAGATCCCCTCGGGGTTGGTCACGTCGCAGCAATTGAGCAGGTTGGGTTTCCAATGCTTTGCCGCTGCATCCAAAGTTGCGTTGTTAAATTCAAGCAATTTAGGGCTCGAAACCAGCATAGTGTCCGTATCAACCGGGCGATAAACGGCCGATGCGATGCAATCGCTATGATGAGTTAGATGGGCAATATTTAGATCCTCTGAATGAAGCAAAAAGCCAGTTTTGTGCCCGTCGAGGTAACGATTGGGTGGGTCTATCATTTTAGGGGCCATCGTGCTCGCGGTGTTGTTCAGCGGCCGCGCGACTTTCGCTAATCCTTTTGGGGCGAACCTGCCATTGGTGAAGCGTTTAATATTTTCGGCGCGCGCCAGATAGGTTTTCCCAACAGAATGCAAGCCCACCACCCAGCGCCAGCTCAGTGTGTTTGAGGCAGCATCGCCATCCAGAAGGTGCCGTAAAAAAAACTCAGCACCCAATTGCCAGGGCAGCTGCAGCGTGTAAACCCAGATTGAGGCAAACCACATTCTTGCATGATTGTGCAGATATCCGGTTTCCACCAGTTCTTTTGCCCAGGCATCAAAGCAATCTATCCCGGTTTCGCCAAGGCAGGCGGCTGCCCAACGATCGCGCAGGCCCGATTGAGTTTGCAAATCATGAGTTAGGTGCTGCACATCGGTGCAGTATTGCGCCCAAATATGAGGTCTGCTTTCGAGCCATCCCTTGAAATATGTGCGCCAAAAAATCTCATCTATGAATTTTCCGGCCGCGTTGAGAGAATGCGCTGACAGCACTTTTCTCAAAACCTCTTCTTCCGTTATAACACGTCGTTTTATATAAGCAGAGAGCTGTGACACATGTTTATGCTGGCCCGAGCCCAAATCAAAGTTTCGCTTTTCTGCATAGGATTTTCCAGCTTTTGGTAAAAAAGAATTCAAAAGCACAAGGGCTTCTTCTCGCGATCCTGAACAAGCCTGCATTGAAAATTGCGAAGTGACCATTCTAGTGAATTAGTCCTAAAGCGGATGATTTCAAGACGATAAAAACAAACGAGTTTTGGTCTTCATTTGAAAAGCATATGACGCTTAAGAGCGACAGATTTCACGTAAAAGCGCGGGTTTTGTCTAAAACGAACGAGATGCTTGCCTCGGAAGCAGGTTTAATATGCGTGAGCTATTGCAGAGCGGGGGTTGCAGCACTAAGACTCGTACTAGTCAGATATCCTTAAGAATAGGCAGGGCAGAATGAAAGATCCATTAGACACATATATGAACAGCTTGGTTCCGATGGTGGTTGAGCAAACCAGCCGCGGCGAGCGCGCCTATGATATCTTCTCAAGGCTTTTAAAAGAGCGGATCATTTTTCTCAGCGGTCCCGTCCATGATGGGATGTCCAGCTTGATCGTTGCGCAGTTGCTACATCTAGAGGCGGAAAACCCCTCTAAAGAGATTAGCATGTATATCAACAGCCCGGGCGGTGTAGTGACCAGTGGATTGTCGATTTACGATACGATGCAATATATCAAACCAAAAGTTTCAACGCTTGTGATAGGACAGGCGGCTTCGATGGGGTCCCTACTGCTTACGGCAGGTGAAAAAGGCATGCGCTTCTCGCTTCCAAATAGTCGGATTATGGTACACCAACCCTCTGGTGGATATCAGGGGCAAGCCACTGACATCATGATACACGCTGAAGAAACATTGAAGCTCAAAAAACGCCTCAATGAAATCTATGTCACGCATACCGGGCAGGATCTTGATCAGGTTGAAACCGCGCTCGAGCGCGATAATTTTATGTCACCTGAAGATGCCAAAGACTGGGGGTTGATTGACGAAATCGTGACTAATCGCGCGAAAGATGACGCGGAATAGGGTTTGGCTTGTAACAGCGCCCGCAAGCGCAGGAGGTTGGAAGCAAAATTTTGGCATTGTAGAGCCGCCATGCCTAGCTTAAGCTAGCGAGCAGTATACGTCGACGCGTAAAGTTTTTGGGATTTTGAAAATCCAAAAGGGTAGAACATGGCATCAAATTCCGGTGGTGAAAGTAAGAATACTCTTTATTGCAGCTTCTGCGGTAAAAGCCAGCATGAGGTCCGAAAGCTGATCGCTGGGCCGACTGTGTTCATTTGTGACGAATGCGTTGAGCTCTGCATGGATATCATCCGCGAGGAAACCAAAAGCTCGGGGTTGAAATCCTCAGAAGGGGTTCCAACTCCGCGCGAGATTTGCGGCGTTCTTGATGATTACGTGATTGGTCAAAGCATTGCCAAACGTGTCTTATCTGTGGCGGTTCACAACCATTATAAACGCTTGAACCACGCTGCTAAATCGGGCGATATCGAATTGTCAAAATCCAACATTTTGCTGATCG
>ERZ802830.1195-NODE-1195-length-25096-cov-9.85392_pt1 | contig 25096 bp, 24 predicted proteins | sample MGYA00345654_ERZ802830 | MGnify/ENA primary metagenome ERZ802830 (study PRJEB30503, sample SAMEA104212375) | marine metagenome | biome: Westerlies Biome; feature: [SRF] surface water layer (ENVO:00010504) within the epipelagic zone...; material: water...
ATTGATGAGGGCAAACTTCCTTCAGTAAGGGGGCAGGTAACAAGCATGTATGGGGATGATTACCTCCAACCCAGAAACTATAAAAACAAAAAAGAGGCTAAAAATATTCAAGAGGCTCACGGTGCAATTGCGCCTGTGGACATAAGCCTAACGCCTGAGGAAGCCAAAAAAATCCTTAGTGATGATGAGCTGAAGCTCTACCAGCTAATCTGGCAAAGAACCATCGCCTCACAAATGAAAGACGCAATATTCGAGCGAACCTCGATTGAATTTGTTCCTGTGGGTGACGAGGATCTTGCAACGTTTTCTTTCTCAGACCAAGAGCTAATTTTCAGCGGTTACTTAGAGGCGACCCAAGAAGATGTCACAAACAATAAGCCGCCGCCAATCAATGAAAACGATGCCATTGAATTTAAGGGCCTAATCAAAACTCAACACTTCACTGATCCTCCTCCTAGATACAACGATGCGAGCATGATTAAAGCGCTTGAGGAAAAGGGCATTGGAAGGCCTTCAACTTATGCCGACATTCTCTCCAAGCTTACTGATAGGAAGTATATTTGGTTAAAACAAAAGCGATATGAGCCATCGGACATGGGGAGGTTGGTCAGTAATTTTCTTAATGAGCGCTTTGGGGGCTACATCAGTGATGAGTTCACATCAAATATGGAAAACAATCTGGATGAAATCTCGAGTGGGCAAAAAAGCAAGCAAGATATCCTTGGTGCTTTTTGGTCCTCGCTAATAGGGGCTGTTGAAGAAGTCAGCGATGTTGTGACCCGAAAAGATGTAAACCCACAGAGGCCTTTGGGTAATCACCCAGAAACCGGTAGGCCCGTGTTTGCAAGAATGACAAAAAATGGGCCTGCGATACAGGTTGGCGACATGGAAAAAGATGAGAAGCTTGAGTGGGCAGCCATAAAAGAGGGTCAGTCCCTCTTCTCAATTAATCTAGAAGAGGCCTGTGTTCTTCTTAACAAGCCTAGCGAGAATATTCTAGGGCATCATCCGGAAACAAATGAGCCAGTCATTGTAAGGGAAGCAAGATATGGGCCAACAGTCCAGCTTGGCTCTAAAGAGGATGGAAACAAACCAAGGTATGTGGGCTTATTGAAAACAGACTCTATTGAAGAAATCACTTTTGAGAGGGCGCTAGATTATCTAAGCCTGCCAAAAGAGCTTGGGTCTGATCCAGAATCAGGAGAGAAAATTTTAGTTACAATTGGTCCTTATGGTCCATATTTCAAACGTGGCTCTAAAAACTTTAGGGGGCGAAAAGGCTTGGATCCTTTTTCAGTTGATTTGGAGGAAGCGCTTGCAAGCATATCAAGCTCTAAAGGCTCTGGAGCGCTTAAAACTTTTGACGACAGTCCAATCAAAATTGTTGATGGAAGATGGGGGGCCTATGTCACTGATGGCAAGAAAAATGCCTCAGTACCAAAAGACAGGGAGCCCGAGGAGCTAGAGCTTCAGGAATGCCTTGATCTCCTAGAAAAGGCGCCCGCCAAGAAGAAAAGGAAAAGAAAATCAAAGAAGGGAACGAAGTAGCTGAGATTCTTAAATCAGGAGGTGTTATCGCATACCCAACTGATACTGTTTATGGCCTGGGGTGTGACCCGCGCAACAAAAATGCAGTAAGCAGGCTTCTCGAGATAAAGCAAAGGCCAGAAGAATTGGGTTTAATTTTACTGGGCTCCTCAACATGTGGCATTGAAGACTGGATAGATATTACTACTCAACAGAAAGAGGTTTTAGTAGGTGGTAGCAAGTTCCCAACAACTTATTTGATTCCAAAGACAAGCGCCGCGCCTTCTTGGATAACTGGCAACCATATGTCTGTTGCTATAAGAATAACCCAAAAAGAGCCGATCCCTTCTTTTCATTCTATCTTGGGGTCGCCGGTTGTCTCTACCAGTGCAAACTTTCATGGGGGAGACGAGCTTAATTCTTTTGAGGCCGTCCAAAGGGTGCTTTCAAGTGTTGTTGACTATATTATTGAGGGCCCTATAGACTCAAGCGCCAAACCATCAAAAATTGTTGATATACTTACAAATGAAGTAATTCGTGGTTAGTGGCGCCTCAAAGTGGATAAGTATGCAGTAATTGGAAACCCTATTGGGCACAGCAAGTCGCCCAAAATACATCGCTTGTTTGGCGAACAGCTGGGCCACAAAATCTCTTATGAAAAACTTGAGGCAACAGAAAAGACTTTCGCTATTGTTGTAGAAGACTTTTTTAGATCTGGAGGAAGAGGGATTAATGTAACCCTTCCCTTCAAGGGTTTGGCTTATGCTTTTTCAGATGTGCTTGGCGCACAGGCTAAAAATTGTGGCGCCGTTAATACCCTGTCTTTTTCTGAGGATGGTCGTGTCTATGGGGAAAGTACTGATGGCCTCGGACTCATCAGAGATCTGGATAACCACAATATAAAAATTGAAGGAAGATCGGTTCTTCTTGTTGGCGCAGGAGGAACCACTAAAAGTATATTGCCATCCATTATTAGCAAGAGACCAAAAAGCGTAACCATAACCAATAGAACAGAAAAAAAGGCTGTTGAGTTAAAAGATGCGTTCCTCCATCTTTTTCAAATTGATTGTGTTTCTGGCGAAAGCATAGATAGAAATTATGACCTGGTGATCAATACAACATCGTCTCAATTATCAAACTCAGTTCCTTCTATCAGCTCTGTTGCCATAAAGGGTGCTGAGTCATACGATGTAAACTATTCTTGGCAACAAACACTTTTTCAAAGCTGGTCAAATGAAAACGGGGCAATGGTTGCTCTTCAGGGTTGGGGGATGCTTGTGGAACAGGCTGCAGAGTCGTTTTCAATCTGGAGAGGTGTTCGCCCCGAAACTACTGCTGTGGTCGCTCGTCTTCAGTCAGAAGTTGAGAATTAGTCACACCAGACATCATAAATGGTTGAATAGTTCGCTGCTTGTTGTGAATAAAAGGCAATAGCTTCATAAAGCTCTTTATTTTCAGAGTCTTTCTCTAATTCTTTCCAAAAATAGTCCGCCACCATCAATAGCTCTGCAATGCTTTCTTTCGTCTCAGAGCACTCCATTTTATTCATTATTTGGCCATCGTTTTTATGCCCTTCAGCGAAGGCTGGCGTTGTTACGAAAAGCATCATAGCTACAATTAACCAATTCTTCATTCTCTCTCTCCTGTGTTTTCTTTGCTCAAAAAGGTCGATAGATCGTCAAACCCGCCGACATGCTTTCCATCAATAACGATCTGGGGGAATGTTCTCGCGCCAGGAAACTTTTCTAAGATGAATTCCATTTCAAAGTCCTTGCCCAGCTCTTGGTACTCAAATGCAACGCTCTTTTGTGCGCACAATAGTTTTGCTTTTTCGCAGTGTATGCAGTCTGTTTTTCCAAAAATCTCGGCTTTCATATTTTTTCCCAGGGGCTATCGATGGATCAAATATAGATGTTTTTTAATAAAATTTCATTACATTCGCATTCAAATGGTTTACATTCATTTTTATGAAAATTGTAAGCTGGAATGTAAATGGCATCCGGGCAAGGATTGATCATATTGTTGCCTGGATTGAAGAAAATCAGCCGGATGTGTTGGCTCTTCAAGAAACAAAGGTTGTGGATGAGCTGTTTCCGCACGAGCCATTTGAAGCCATGTCCTATGTGGTTGAAACATTTGGACAAAAATCATACAACGGCGTTGCGAACATCACAAAAAACCCGTCTGAACACACAAACAAAGGAATAACTGGCTTTGATGACCCGCAAACCAGGGTGATCTCAACAACACATGACGGCATTAGAGTGGTCAATGTTTATGTTCCAAATGGGCAGGCCGTTGGAACAGAAAAGTTTTTGTATAAGCTTGAGTGGTTAAATCACTTAAAAATTATGTTGGACAATGATTTAAAAGAATATCCAAAAATGGTTGTTCTTGGGGATTTTAATATTGCACCAAGCGATGAGGATATTCATGATCCCGATGAGTGGAAGGATAAAATTCTATGCAGCGACCAAGAGCGTTCAGCCCTTGAGGAAATATTGTCTTTGGGCTTTCATGACAGTTTCCGCCTGTTTGAAAAAGGGTCTGGCTTTCACAGCTGGTGGGACTACAGAGCTGCCGCATATCGAAGAGGGTTGGGTTTGAGAATTGACCTTTTGCTTGCTTCTGATGAGCTCAAATCGGCGTGCAAAAAAGGCTACATCGATGAAAAACCAAGGGCGCTTGAAAAACCATCAGATCATACGCCTGTTGTGATTGAAATTAGTTAGTCTTTTCCAAACAAAGGCTTAGCTTGTTCACCAAAAAATCTGCATGTTTTGAGTTAAAAGTCATTGGCGGCCTTAGTTTTATCACATTATTTTTGGGTCCGGTTTTACCAACAAGAACGCCTTCCTTCATCATGTTTTCCATGGTCTCAGCTGCAATAAATGGTTCATTAAGCTCAATGCCTAAAAAAAGCCCCTTGCCCCTTATTTCTTTGACGCATTCAACCCCCTTAAGTGCTTGTTCTAACTCTGATTTGAGGTATTTTCCAACGCTTTTTGCTTGATCTATTAGTTTGTCTTGCTCAAGGATGTCAAGAACGGTCAGTGCTGCTGCAGCTGACACAGGGTTTCCGCCAAATGTATTGAAGTATGCGCTGCCTTCATATGCTTCATCAAGCGCATCGACGATCTTTCTGTGTGTGAGCAATGCAGAAACCGGGTGTCCATTTCCCATCGGTTTTCCCATTGTAAGGACATCGGGAACAACGGAGTCATCTTGGTAACCCCACATGTTGTCGCCCAATCTTCCGAAGCCTGACTGAACCTCATCTGCAATGACAATGCCTCCATATTTTCTTATCTCTTGATAAATTCTCTTTAGAAATTTGTCTGGGATTTCATAAATTCCATCGCTGCTAAAAACACTGTCGGCAATAAAGCAGGCGATCCCATCGCCCTTTTTCTCAAGGCTCTCGATCTCTTCCTTTAATAGTTCGATATAAGCTTGTTGGTCCTTGATATAACTTGCTGGGCCTTCAATTGTTTTTATCCAGTCTTTTCTTAGTTTCTCTGGACAGTCTTCTGGGCTCAGTTGGAAAATTTCTGTTGTGTTTCCATGATATGCATTTGAAAGAACGATGCAGCCTTGCTTCTTTGTATATGTCTTTGCCAGCTGAACCGCTAGATCGTTTGCTTCGCTTCCTGAGCAACAAAAATAGGCAGTCTCTAGCTTATTTTCTGTCGTCGAGGCAAGCCTCTCTGCGAGTTTGACAATGTTTTCATGCAGATATCTTGTGTTTGTGTTTAGGGTGTTGCTTTGTTTTGTAATCGCATCGGTTACCCTAGGGTTTGAGTGCCCCACGTGGGCTACGTTGTTGTAAACATCAAGGTATTTTTTACCTTCGCTATCAAACAACCAAACATCCTCTCCTTTGACAATATGAAGCGGTTTTTGGTAAAAATATGTGTTGCCATTTCCCAGGTGTTTTTTTCTTCTTTCAACTATGCTCATGCTTTTATATTGTCGGCTGCAAAACCTTCAAGCCGCTCACCCATTGTTTCCATTTCTTCAAGCGCTATGCCCTCAAAAACCTCCCAGGTATGGCTTATGTTTCCAAGAATGTAGTCTTTATTTTCTGGGTGCTCTTCTGCTCTCCACTCAGAAATAATGAGGGACATGGCGATCCTGTTATACGCCAACATTGGAACCAGTCTTAGCTCGTCCTCTGTGAGCTTATTTTCAGTGTGGTAACCAAGCAAAAGGTATTTTGAGCCATCATAGAGGGACTCTTCTCTTATGGTTTCATAGGCGCAGGCAACAGATATGTCATTAACCAAGGGCGCATAAAGCATGTCCCCAAAGTCAATCATGCCCGCCATTGAATAGGGGTTTTCTTTGTTAACCAAAACATTGTCTGGGTTCATGTCATTGTGTATGACTTGTTTTCTTTGTTGAGACAAAAGGTTTTTTGTGTTTTTTTGATAATAAACAAGCGCTGTTTCGATTGCTTTTCTTTTTTGCTCGTTTTGAATGCAGCCCAATAGAGAAAAAAGGTTCTCTGTTTGTGCAACATCCCACAGCAACGGGTGGCTCTCAAACGAGTGGGTAAACCCATGAAGTCCTTTGCCAAGTTTTGCCAAAAAATCGCCCATAGCTATATGAAGCAACTTTAGATCTGGGTTTTTGAATTGAATGTCATCCAATGGAACGCCATCAACATAACTAACCATCCTCACAAAGCATTCTTCGCTTCCAATCGTTTTCCGCTCAAGATACTCGCCTGTTTTGCTTTTTTTCGCTCTTGGTAGGCTTAGACTTGTTGAGCTTTCTAGGTGCAGCAATGCTTCGTTTTGAAACTCTAGCACGCCTTTTTTTTCTTTGTGGTTGGAGATCTTGAGAATCGCTTTCTCGCCCCCTGTCGAAATTAAAAAATTTCGATCCCTTTCGCTGACCAAAGGGGTAATCGTCGTATCTTCACTGATTTCCATCCACTCGCTCGCAAGTTCATGTGCTTCGTTTGTGTCACACTGCGGTGCTGGGTGCTCAAGAACAGGAAATGAGAAATTATTTTTTGTGTTCATTCTCTATCTCTTCCCAAATGCCTTCTATCCATTTTTTAATTGTCAGCGCCTCTTCCCATCTGTCTGATAACTCTAGCTGATTTGCGTCCGTTATTGCGTAGCTTGTTGGTGGCCCTAGCTCACATAAAAATCTCGCTGTTGAGTCTTCTTTTTGGCGCTTTTGCCACTGCTCTATACCATATCTCCACCAGCCTTTAAAAATTTCTACCCATTCTTTGTGTTGAGGAAAGCTTAATTGGACCTGGATCTGACCTCTCGAGGCAACCCTGCCCTGAAAGCAATCGGATCGGTCGAGAATTGTTTGAATATACTCCTGATCTCGTTTACTTATGGGTGTCCACATCTCTCTGTCCACCACAAAGTGTGATAAGTCTGCTGTTAGTCTCATTTCTGGTACTTCTTCAATCAATTGAAGCGTGTAATACAAATCATTCAGCAGGCTGTCTCTATGGGTTTCAAATAATATTTGAACCCCCTCTTTGTCGGCCTCTTCCATCCAGTCATAAATTAGTGGAATGGCCTCTTTGTAGTCAATCGGCATAACGCCGCCAATGATGTTTACAAAACAAGCATCAAACTCTCTAGCCAGCCTCAACAATGGCAAAAGGTCTTCTTTTGAGTAAGGAAAAGCATTGACCATGCACCCTAATTCATTCTCAATAAAATGGTGTTTTTTCCTCTGGAACTCGTCTATCTCATGCGCTGCTAAATCTATCGTCGCTCCAGCAAAGCCGCCGGTTTTTATTTTTTTAAAGTTGTGCTCATCTGAAGGCTCCACTTTGGTGGGGTGTCTTTGCTCCATTCCCCAAAGGGACTGATAAACCTCAAGCTTATGCATTCAAATACTCCTTAACCCCTGTCTCAACCAGAGCCTCTTCCAGTTCTTGGTTTTGTGAAACCGACTTATAATGCTCCATTAGAAGTCCGAATGATTTTGCATGAAACTTCTGCACGGAAGTCACCTTGTGCTTAAAGGGCCTTCCCTTTAAGGTTATTGAAAGCTCGTCTTTGTTATTTTTAACTGCATCATTGTTTGCCGTGACCCATGGCAAAAACGTTTCCCCAATCTCTTCTTTTATTAGCGGCAATAGTGTTGGTTTTAGCTCATGCCAACTTTCAAAGTCACCGGTTTCTTTTGGGTCTAGCATCCTTTCGATCCAGTCATTTAGTTTTGGTACATGCTCATCAATAAGCTCGTGTGCTGTGACATCATTATTGGCATTATAAATATGGCCCCAGAGTGCAAAATCCGCAATAGAGGGCCTGCTTCCAAAAATGTATGGTCTTTTCTCTAGGTGTTTATCAAGAAGCTCTATTAGGTTTTTGAACGATTCTTCTATTGATATTCTGGTTACATCATTTGATCCAACCACCCAAAGTCTTTTTGACATCCTAGACTTGAACGTATTTATTGCTTTGTTTAAGAAAAAAGTTCTCAGCCATGTAACTTGCTGGATTGTTTTCGGCACAAAAAGTTTTGCAAATCTTTTGCCGGCTGAATCCAGGTTCTCTTCATAATGCCACCGATAATGGCACATATGCTTTACGGCCCATTCATCGGCATATTCCTCGACCAGCCTTGATAAAAATGCCAATACGGGCTCTTCAGGAACAACTGGCTTGGTTTTAAATTCTTCTTCCATTTTTAGAATGATGGGTGTTGAATCCTGGAGCACCTCTCCATTTGGACAATGTACCAATGGGATAATTTGAATTTTTGCCAACTTTCTGAATGCTTTTTGGTTTTTTAGGCTTCTTTCTATCCATTCGTGCTTAATTTTTTTGTACCTAAAATATGACCTTATTTTTACAGAATAGGGTGAGAGCTCACTGCCATAAATTGAGTATCTTTCTGTCACTTATTTTCCTTGAACAAGTTTTTTGCTAAAAAAAACATTATAGGGGTTAGCTTGGTCTCACTCTCATCTTTGTCTTTAAAATAACTATTCCAAACAAACACGTAATCGTGAACTGGATTAACCATTATTCCCTGTCCCGCCCAACCACCTTTGTAAAGCGTTCCATCCTCAAACACCATGTCCCACTGATAAATATTATGCTTTGCACCTTGTGGAAGATGCTTGCCTAATAACTCTGGTCTGCCTCCGTTTAATAGTTTTTCAATGTGGTCTTTACTGATAATAGGTGTCTCGCTAACTGTTTGATAGCTTGGCGTGAACAACAAACCAAATTTAGCCAGGTCTATTGGTCTAGCAAGAAGTCCGCCGTGCATAACTGGAACCCCAAACCTTGGGGCGAAAAAAGATGCATCAGCCTCGACACCGATTTTCGACCATATCATTTGGCTCACTGCCTCATGAAGCTGAAGCCCCATGACCTTTTCAACCAACCACCCTAATACAAACGTATTGATGCCCGAATAATCATACTGTGCACCCTGCTCTGCGAAACTGCCCACTCTCAGCTTGGAAACATATTCATATGGATTATTTGGTGAGCGCTCATCCCAATATCCATCCCCAATTGCAGCTGAGTAAACATAATAGCAAGCAGACTTATCTATATATTCCTCTGGACAGTTAAGGCCTGTAGCCATGTCCAATATGTTTATGATTTTTATACCCTGAAAATCAGAGTCTGCCAATTCAGGAATATAGTGCTCGATGGTTTTTTCTGTGTCTATCTTGCCTTCTGCCTCTAGTATGCCGACCAAAGATGAAACCATGATTTTTGTGACCGACCAGTGAACAGGTTTTTCGTGCGGTTTCATTCTAGGGTAGCGCTCATAAACAACCTTGCCTTTATGAAGCACAAGGAGTGATATTGCTGTCGATTCATCGCTGTCTAAAAATGAGCTCAACTCCATGGTGCCAGCTTTTGTAGGAACCCTTATAGCGCCGATGTGGTTGTTTGTTTCTCGCTCAAGAAGTTTGACCTGTCCTTCGCGGTGAACCGTGACTGTTGGGAAAATGGTATGAAGGTTTTTAAAACTCCAAAGCATGGTTTCACCGCTCTTAGTCCACCAAATATCTTCTTTTGGAAGGCTTTCAATTTGAAGCCGAGCATAATCTGCCGATGAGATTTCTTTTTTAGCCTCTGTAGCCATTGCACAGAATGAGATGGCTAAATATATTGGGAGCAAAAGGAGTCTTGGCATGCCAATAACTCAAGCCTTGATAGTTTTTTCTGTTCTAAAAAACACAAAAAAGAACCATGTTGAGAGCGCCGAAAGCAAGTGCCATGCCGCATGTGGCTGGAACCATGAGTCTGGGTAACACAATAAATCTGACCATTGGTTAAGCCATATTGTAAAAGCTGTAATATAGGTCGCCATGCCTAGATAAAACCATGGATTATATGTTCTTTCTGTTTCAGGCGCTTGCTTTGAGAAAATTGCTGGCACCCAAAAAAGGATTGTCCACCAATATGTTTCGGGGTCTTGAAGAATTTCCATTGGCAGAATCCCAAAAACAGCCGCAACAACAAACCCCACAAAACCTGAGGCCAGCCTGAATGTTGGTGACCAAAACTTATGTAAGCACTCGGATATAACCCATAAACCTATTGATAAACCAAAAAGGTCTAGGCCAATACCAAGACCGTCTCCAAATGCCCATCTGGTTATGGCGTATGTTGTGACCACTAGAATATAAACACTAACAAAGCGGTTTTCGCTCCAGCCGCCCATACACTTAAGATTATAAATCCAAGGAAAAACGATAAACATCACCATGCTCAAATTGTCTGCCCACTGCCCCCATTCAGTGTGTGTTCCATGCATCAGCATTGATCCTGGGCCCAAATAAATGACTGCGGCCGCAAAAATGCCGGATGTTTTATTTACGCCGTAAAACCTTTGATTCTCTCTTGGCTTCTCATCAGATAAGACTTTAAACATAACAAGGCCTGAAATCATAAAACCAAGGTTGCTTAACGCGTTGGCGGGTTCTCTAAAAATTCCATCAACTATTCTTTCGCACCACCTTGAAACCTCTCCAAATGCGTATCCTGGCTCGATCGAAAGCATCAAACCCATTGATGCGAGAACAATATAGCCAAACAAGAAAGCGATACTGATAACAAAGGCAGTATGAAATGGGCTTAATTTAAAACTACTCATTTATCTCTCCAAGTTTTGCGATTGGGAAATCCGCCAAAGGAATGGAAACTGTCTTTTCCTCTGTAAAGAGGTTTCTGCTCCACTCGCCACCATCTCTCCCAATGCCAGAGTTTTTATAGCCGCCAAAGGGTGCTCTAAGCTCTCTCATTAACGGGGTGTTAACCCACACAACCCCGGCCCTGATATCTGCCTGAGCCCTCATGATTTTTCTGATGTCTGTGGACCAAACATAAGAGACAAGGCCAAATTCACTATCATTGGCTATCCGTAGCGCTTCATCAATGCCATCAAACTCAAGGATTGTTGCAAAAGGCCCAAAAATCTCCTCTTGACAGACCGTGTTTTGGTTGTCGCTTGCCTCCACAACAGTAGGCTCAAAATAATAGCCTTGTTTAATCTGCTTTACCCGTTTCCCCCCACATAGGATTTTGGTGTCCTTAGATTGTTCTGCTTTCTTAGAAAAGGACATAACCTTTTCAATTTGCTCTTTTGATATGAGAGGGCCAATTTCTGTGTTTGGGTCAAAAGGGTCTCCAACCCTTAGGTTCTGAACCCTTTTTACAAATCTCTTCTTAAATTCTTTGGCAATAGGCTTCTCTACAAGAATCCTTGATCCAGCCAAGCATTGTTGGCCGTTGTTTGAAAAAATAGCCACCATGGAAGCATCGAGGGCGCGCTCAAAATCTGCGTCTGAAAATATTATGTTCGCCGACTTGCCGCCAAGCTCGGTGAGAATCTTTTTGAGTGTTCTTCCTGATTCTGAGCCGATTGATCTTCCGGTCTCTGTGCCTCCTGTAAATGCAATCACGTCAATGTTTTCTTCCTGTGTCATGGCTGCGCCCGTAATGTTTCCGCGGCCATTAACCATGTTCACAACTCCGTCTGGCAGTCCTGCTTTTTTTAGTAGGTTCATAAATGGGACAAACCCAAGCGGGGTTAATTCAGAGGGTTTTAATATGCAGCTGTTGCCAAATGCAATTGCTCCTGCAACTTTCATTGTTGCCAATGCCATCGGTGCATTCCATGGAGCGATCAGTCCAGCAACGCCAACGGGCTCTCTCCTCACATAGGTAATGTAGTCTGGGTTTTGATCAAATACTGGGCTGGAGGCCTGTGAAATAAACTCAGCAAAAAACTCAAAATTCATTGCGCTTCGAGGTATTTGCCTGCCATAGGCTTGTGCTATAGGGGCTCCGGTGTTAGTCACTTCCAGTTCTGCAATTTCCTCTTTATTCTCAAGAATGAGGTCTTTGATTGACAACAAAACGGTTTTTCTGTCTTCGACGCTTGCCTTTGACCATGTCCCGCTTTCAAATGTTTTTTTTGCAGTCTCTGCGGCCTTTTTTACCTCATTGGCATCTGCCTCATAAAGCACCGAAACCGTTTGTTCGTCTGCAGGGTGTATGATGGGTATTTTTTTTGCGTTCTCATTGGGGTCAATCCAGTTTCCATTGATAAAACTGGTTACTTTTTTTGGTGTTATCTCTTTAATGTTTGGTCTATTCATTTTAATTAAACCAGTCTTTCTGATTTTTTGGGCTTAAGCCTAAATAGGATAACCCAATTAACGTCATTGCATAGTTTGATGAAACAATTTTTTTGCCTGTTGAGCCAAGCTCAGAAATCAACCTCAATGACGGCATTCCAGTGCCTGAGATCAAAACCGCATCACAATCTTCCTTTGTTAGTCTCACAAGGCCTGGTCTTGCATCATTGGTCGATAGCTCATAGATTTTATAGGTGTCATCGCTGCCAATCTCGACCCTCTCTGTAGCGATAACCTCTACACCATGATCTGCCCAGTATTTTTCAGCATGCTGCTGAAGCCATGCAGGATAAGGGGTTAGGATTCCAATTTTCTTTATATTGTTTTTGTTAAAGTATTGTTTAATTGCTTCAGTAGCAGTTATTACTTGAGCGCCATCAAGCGCCTCGCTCGCTAACCTCAAAACATTCTTTTCCGTTTTTTCGTCCGTCAGATATGAGCTTGCGGTGCAACCAAAAAGAAGGCTGTGAACCGATAGTCCTGAAAACTGGCTTTTTATGATCTCAGGAAGCGATGTCAAATACTCAATTAACCTTGTTTTTGGATCGCTGCTTTCGCTTAAAAGTCTCAATGTACAATAATCGACATCGTTTGGCAGAATCCTCCTTACTTCTGCCTCTATGGTGGGGTTTGCTTGAGGTGTTGCCACAGCCAATCTTCCCTTGATTGCATAGTCTTTCATGTTTAATGTGTGTTGCCTTCTGCTTCTCTTAAGCTTTTGATCATGCTTGATTTCATTAAAAACTCTCTTGCGCTCTTTGGATCGCTTGCTATTTTTTTAAGCCTCGCTAGCTCGGTCTCCCTAAATTTTTTGTTTCTCTCTTGCATCCTTGATCTGTTTTTATGTGCATTTTTTAAGATTTCATTTTCAGCTATTTTTTGCCTTTGATCACTATACAGACCGAGCCTTGTTAAAGGGAGCCCGTCTAAAAAAATGTCCTTTAACCTTTCTGATAAGCACCATCCATCATGGATTCCCCCATTCATCCCCATTCCTCCTGAGGGACTATTTAAGTGGGCTGCGTCTCCAGCAAAAACAACTCTTCCATGGACATATTTATCTAATATTCTTTGGTGTATCTTATACGGTCTAACCTCAGTGACTCTAAAGTCTTTTTCGTCTGGCACTATTCGGCTCAACTTCTCATTGATGCTCTCTGATGTGATGGCCCGATCAATGGTTTCGCCAGTGTCTGGGTATAAAGAGCAACGCCAGATGCCGGGTAGTCTTAGGAGTGAGTAGGTTCCCCAGTTGCTCCACACATAGTTCACATTTGAAAGACCGCTAATGTGCTCATGAAAAGGAAATTTAGTCGCCGCCAATATTGTGGTTTCTGGATATGTCAGGCCCTTGAGCTCTAGCCCCATGATTTTTCTCGCCTTGCTGCTCCCTCCGTCTGCCGCGATCAAGATTGGTGCCTCAATTTTCTGTTTGGTTTGTTTTTTGTTTGTAACGGTTATTTCAACAATTTCTTTTTTTTGGGTAACATCTTGGAGCTGATGTCCCATTCTCAGGTCAATGTTGTCGTCCATTTCTACTTTTTTTGTTGCGATTCTGCAGAGTTCTTTTTGCTCTGCCTGGAGCCTGAAAGGGTATTTTGTATCTTGTTCTATGTGGCCCAGATCAAATACCGCTTTTTCACCTGTCTCATGGACCCTGAACTGCCAGTGTTTGGTTTTTAAACCAACTGATATGAGTTCTTCGGCAACGCCAAGCTCATCCAACATTTCAATGGTAGGAGGATGAAAGGTGCTTGCCCTCAGCTCATCCTGAATTGCTTTGTTTTTCTCAATGATTATTGATCTCATACCAAGCTGGCTTAACCTTAAGGCTGTGATCAAACCAACAGGTCCTGCGCCAATAATTACAATGGGTTCCATGTTTGTCATAGGGCCATAAGGCTATTGTTTTATATATTTTTTCGTGTTCGCCTTGCCCAGTTCTACGCCCCACTGATCAAATGCATTTATATTCCAAAAAAGGCTGTTTAGTATGGTTTTATTTTCCCATGTTGCAATGAGGTTGCCCATTGTTCTGGGTGAAATGTTTTCCATATCTACTGTTGTAAAACGTCTTTTGTTAACCTGTTTGTGTGCTGGCTCATTTGTTTCTGAGCCGCTTGATAGGCTGTGTGTTTGGCCCAGATATTGGGCTGTATTGAGTTTGTTTTCGTTTTCTCTTGAGGCCAAAAAATATAGGTTCATGTCTTTTGTTCCTTGGAAGATTTGCTGATAAAAAGAGTGTTGCGAAACTGGGCCGTATCCGCCCCAAACTATTGGGTTTGTCTGGTAACCTATACTTCTTCCGTCTTGATCGACCTGCTTGCCGTTGGACTCCATCTCAAGTTGCTGTGCATACTTATAAAACCCCCTCAATGGCCAGTCATATGAGAGTATTGCGCTTGTTTCATTGTCCAAGATATTATTGTGAAGAATGTCTTGTGCAGACAGATAAATGCTGCCGATTTCCTCTGGCGAGCTGGAATTAAGTATATTTTCATCTGCCTCGTTTCCGCCCAAATAAAACTCTGTGCATGCTTTTTCACCCATCTGAATCGGTAAAAGAAGGTTGATCGGAGACCAAATTGAAAACCTCCCCCCTGTGGCATTGCTAAACACCAATATGTTTTTGCTTGGCACTCCAATCTCTTCTGCGCCTTCCTTGTTTGATGTAATCGCATATGTGTCATTTAGATGCTCTTTTTTTGTCACTTCCTCAAAAGATCTCATCGTTTCTATTGTGGAAAAAGACTTAGATGCCAGTATGAATCCGCATTCTGCTAGATTTAACCCTTTTGTTTTTTGTTGTGCCTCAATCGGATCGCTGCCTGTTATAAAAATAATTTTTTGGTTGGCGTTGTAACAAAGCGTTTGTTGTATAAGCTCTGGTCCTAGCTTTGACCCGCCTATGCCAAAAAAAATAATTGCCTCATACTGTTGTTTATTGATGCGTTCGCTCAAATCGATCATTCTTTTTTGTGCTTCTGTGGTCCATGCCTTTCTCAAGGTTTCTTTTTTTCTATACTCAAAATGGTCTACCGCTCTGTTTTCTGTTTTATTTACCTCTTGCCCTGAGTAGATTTCAGCGAACCGCTCAATGATTTTTTGTTTTTCTGTTTGCTCAATAAAAGCCTCTAGAAATTCCTGAGAAAACTTCTGATGGCTAAAATCAATGGTGAGCCCGCCAATTTTTCTTATGGGTGTTGCGTTGCCTGGTTCGGCATACCGCTTGTTGTTAATCATTTTCTCAAATGTTGTCATCTTGATTTTTATTTTTAGGTTTTATTGTTTGTTTAACCTTTTCAATAAACTCAGGTCCCAATAATACGCTCCCCGACACAAATGTAACCCAACTTATGCCGTAAAGCATGGCACCAATACCAACTTTTTCTGCGACTGTCCATTCAGTGTCTGCAGCAATAAAGATCATTATGCCGTAAATCACCCAAGACCCGAAAAAGAGCGTCGCTCCGATGGCCCTTCTCACCCTTGCCTCCAATCTTTTAGTGTTGTTTGGCTGTCTTCCATAGCCTCGGGGGTGATCTTGCTGTTTGCTTCGATTAGTTTTTTCCCCTGCATGAATGTTTTTTGGTCATTAACACACTCCACCGCCATAAGTCTGCTGTTTTTAAAATGGCATACTGAAAACTTGTGATCGTCTTGACTCCCTCTAACCACTTTTAAATCACAGTCCTGAGACAATCCTGCAATCTGGAGCTTTAGATCATACTGTTCTGACCAAAACCATGGTAGCGAACTGTAAACTGCTTTTTTTCCAGAAATTGAAGAGGAAACTATGGTTGCTTGGTCAATGGCGTTTTGAACAGACTCTAGCCTTTGTCGAAACCCATATCTTGAAAAATAATAGCTCGAACAATCGCCCGCTGCGTAAACATTCTCTTTGCTGGTTTTGCAACTCTCATCAACAAGAATGCCGTTTTCACATTCAATTTCTGCCTCGATCGCGATCGCGTTATTGGCCTGAACGCCGACCCCAATAACAACAAAGTCAGGGTTATCGATGGTGTCGTCTGTGAAGCTGATGTTTACAGACCTCTCTGTTGGCTTAATTTCTTTTGCGGCTGTTCCAAGCTTAAAATTGACGCCCATGTTCTCATGGTATTCTTGTAGGAATGTTGCAATCTCATTGCTTGCTGATCTTTTCATGATTCTTTCTTGGGCCTCAAATACCGTTGTGGTAAGGCCCATTTTTTTTGCCGAGGCTGCAACCTCCAATCCTATATACCCTGCACCAATGATTCCAATACTCTTGCTTTCTTCAAGTTTTGCCTTGAGGGCTGTGGCCTGTGGAATCGAGCTGAGATAAATTATTTTTTTATCTTCTTTTGCGTTGATTTTATTGAGTTTGCTTCCGGTTGTGAGGACCAGCTTTCTGTAGCTCATTGTGTCCCCATCTTTAAAGGTTACTGTTTGTTGTTTTGTGTCTATTTTCTCAGCAGGCTTTTTTGTGAGCACTGAGATTTTATTTTTTTCATAGTAGTTTTCAGATTTAAAGAATAGGTTGTCTGCCTTGTTTGTTCCAACCAGAAAACCTTTGGATAAAGGTGGTCGTTGGTATGGAAAGTATGCTTCGTCTGTAACAATGGTTATGCTGCCTTTGAATTTTTGTTTTCTAAGGTTGATGGCCACCATGCAGCCTGCTTGTCCTCCGCCTATTATTAGAACATCGCTCATTTTTAAATAATATCAGGTTTTTATGAGCGGTTTGATCTGGTCGATTAATTTGGACAGTTCCGGTTTATTTTCAATGATCTCTTCTATGCTGAGGCCCTCAAGCTCGTGAGGGAATACAAGCCATCGGTCTGTTTTATGAAGAAAATAGTCGGGTGTTCTGTCTGTCTCGTTGTTGGAGGGCTTAAAATATGGTGTTGCAACTTTAATCTCAGGGGTGTTTTTTTTACATGCCTTGTTGAGGTCTTTAATTATTTGATCAACCGACACCCCTGTATCATGAACATCATCTACTATAAGCAGTGAATCTTCTGATTCCAATTTTCTAATCATATAATTAAGGCCAAAAACCTGAACGCTTTTTTTTCTTTCTGCAATCCCCGAGTAATATGATGTTCGGATTGCGATGTGGTCTGACTTAACACCAAGCACATCGAGAAACTCTTGGACTGCTATTCCTATTGGGGCGCCCCCTCTCCATACCCCCACTATATAATTGGGGCGATAGCCGCTGTCGTAAACCTGCCATGCAAGCTCAAAAGAATCTCTTAAGAGTTGTTGTGACTGTATAAAATGTTTTTCCATTGAGTTTTTGAACGGTGCCTCCGGCTTTGTATCCGGAGGCACTTTTTTACTTAGAACTGTGTCACGAACCTTAGCATTATTTGTCGGGGCGCTATCAGCTCATCTCCTGTGGCTCCAACACCAAAAACATCTGTAAATCTGGCATTGATGCCGTCTTGATCAAACAAGTTTTTGCCAATAATTTCAAAATGTTGGTTTTCTGCGCTTGCTGGATAAAACCCAAGCATTATGTCTAAAACATCATAGTTGGGAACCAGGTCTGTTTGTGAGTTGTTAAAAATTCTATGTTTAAACCCTCCGCGATAAGTGTACTGAAGCGTTCCCTTCAGCTCACCCCAGTTATGATCATTTGACCAGTTGAGCGCAACATTGCCGGTAAAGCTTGGTGTCTTGGCCAGCTCATTACCTTTGACGTTTTGTATCCTTCCTGCACGAGCAACCTGCACATCATTACTGAAAAGCCCAATGCCTTGCGCGAGCAACGCGTTGGTTGCAGCCTCGGACTCCACATTATCTAATGCCAAGTGATTGGCTGTGATTTCTGTGTCGAGCCAAGACATTCTTAAATCAAGAATAACCGAGTCGGACAGAAACGTGGAGAGCTCCAACTCCGCTCCATATATTTCTGAGTCTGGAATATTTCCCACGCCGCCCTCAAAGACCTCTGGGTCTGTAGCCTGGTATTGAAGGCCTTCATAGTTGTATAGGAACGCGGCAGTATTTAGCCTAACCCTCCCGTCTGCAAGATCTGTTTTGAGCCCAACCTCAAAAGCATCAACTATTTCCTCTTGAAATGTTGGCAAGACCACAATCTGTGCAACCACATCTTCTCTGCCGTAGGTTAGGTTTGAGCCGCCTGGTTTGTAGCCTCGAGTAAAGGAGCCATAAAGCATGGTGTCGTCATCAAGATCTTTTTCAACAACAAACCTGCCGGTTACTTTGTTCCCATCGGTCTCAAGGATATCGGTCCCAGAGCGACCATAAAAGTTAGTGACGGCGCTGTACACCTCGTCTTTTGTGTGCCTCAACCCAAAGACTGTTCTTAGTGAGTCGCTATGATTCCAGGTTCCTTGGCCATAAAAAGATGTTGAATCTCTTTCTGGTGTTGAGTTTGTGATAAACCCAAAGTCACCGCTATAGCCGTATACGTCGCTGGTGGTAAAAGGGTCAAAGACACCATCAAAACCAAAGTCGAGCCTCTCTAAAATGCTGATTTCTATCTCGGTGTTTAAATAGAAAAGCCCCGCCACCCAATCAAGCTTTCCAAAAATTGGCTCAGACGAAACAAGGTTTATTTCTTGTGTTATGGTTGTTTGTTTGTTTGTTTCGGGATCGTATTCACTCGGCAACAATGCAAATGGCGGCAAATAGTCAAGGTCATTTCTGTCGTTGTCTCTTCTAACAAGAATGTCGTCAACCTGATAACTGGTTAAAGATTTTATGCTGAAGTTTTCACGGTCCCACTCTAAGACCGCGCTGTAAAGCTGGGCATTTAATTTGTGTTCTGTTGGTGAGTTTTGACGAAGCTGTCTTGGGTCAGGTGTCGGATCTATTATTCCCTTTTGTGCTGATCCATTTCTGTCTTCATCAAAAACTTGGGCCATAAAGTTTGCCCTAAATATATCCGAAGGCTCGTAACTCAGTCGAACCCGAGCAGAAACACTGTCTGCGTCATCTAGATCTTGGCCATTTGTCAGGTTTTCTGTAAAGCCGTCTCTCGAGTTTGAAATAAATGATGCGCGCATTGCTAGGTTTTCGCTTAGTGGCTTATTGATGACAGCCCTTGTTTTTAAAAGACCGTAATTTCCCATTGTTAAGTCCGCAGACCCATAAGTTTCATCGGTGGTTGGTGCGCGTGTAATAACATTAATGGCTCCTCCCGTTGAGTTTTGGCCAAACAACGTTCCTTGTGGCCCCCTTAGAACCTCAATTCTTTCTAGATCAAGAAAATCTGTTTGAAGTGAATAAGGTGAGGCAACATAAATCCCGTCTAGATGGTATGAGACAGACGGGGTTGCAATGGCATTTTGGTTTGTTTCATAGCCAACGCCCCTAATTGTGATTACGGTCTTAAACCCTTCGTTTTTGGCAATATTCACGCCAGGTGCTATCGCGCTTAGGTCGACAAATGTTGATATTTGTCGATTATCTAGGTCTATGCCGCTCAAGACTGTGACAGCTTGCGATAAGTCCTGAAGGCTCTCGCTTCTTTTTTCCGCCGTGACAATGATCTCTTCAAACATTGGCTCGCTGTTTTGTGCAAAAGAAGATAGTGCAAAGATTGATGTGGCTAGAAATATTGCCGCTTTTAATGGGTGATTTTTATTTGTCATTTCAATTCCTTTTATTGCCCCCCTTCGGTTGGAGCAGTTCAATTGAGTTGGTAATAGAAGAAGAGATCATGAGATAAACGAATCCGTTTCTTCAGCTTCCGCCTACTTGCGTCTCACAGGGTTTTAAACCAGATGTACTTTTGCGCGCTATGGAATTTAACCAACATACCTAATAATACTAAGGAACAAATATCCATTCAATCGATCTTTCCTTTTAAAGGCTTATATTTTCTGAAAAAAGAAAGATATACTTTCAAAAATACTTTGGGGAATTTTCTTGTCGGCAAAAAACATGGATGAATTGGTATCTCTCTGCAAAAGAAGGGGTTTTGTTTTCCAATCTGGAGAAGTTTATGGTGGGCTTCAGGGTGTGTATGATTATGGCCCGCTTGGAGTTGAGCTCAAGAACAACCTAAAGCATTCGTGGTGGAGTGCGATGATATTCGAAAGAGACGACATAGAAGGTCTTGATGCGGCAATCCTCTCAAAAAAAGAAGTGTTTAAATACTCTGGCCACGAAGACACTTTTTCTGATCCTTTGGTCGATTGTAAAGACTGTAAATCAAGGTGGAGGGAAGACCTAATTGTTGATGGAAAATGCCCCGGCTGTGGCTCTCATGATCTTACGAGTCCGAGGCCATTCAATTTGATGTTTAAAACACCAGTGGGTCCTGTAGAAAACGAGGAAAGCTTTGCTTATTTGAGGCCTGAGACTGCTCAACACATCTTTACCAGCTTTAAAAACGTACAGGACTCAACCTCAAGACAGATCCCGTTTGGCATAGCTCAAATTGGAAAAGCCTTTAGAAACGAGATCAACCCAAGAAACTTTATATTCAGGCTTCGTGAATTTGAGCAGATGGAGCTAGAGTATTTTGTCAAGCCGGGTGAAGATGAGGCTGCTCTTGATTATTGGTGTGCTGAACGACTGGGTTGGTGGGAAAAACAGGGCGTCAATCCTTCAAGCCTTGAGATCTATAATGTTCCGAACGAAGAATTGGCACATTACTCAAAAAAAACCATAGATATAATGTATCGGTTTCCTCATGGTTTAGAGGAACTAGAGGGGATAGCCAATAGAACTGACTTTGATTTGGGCTCTCACACAAAAAACCAAGATGCTCTGTCGCTGACATCTAAAACAATGGAAAACGACGAGTCTACAATGCGTTTGGCTGTTCAAGATCTTGAGGCAAAAAAATGGTATGTGCCGTTCGTTATAGAGCCTTCCGCAGGGGTTGATAGAGGTGTTTTAGCTATTCTAAATGAGGCCTTTACGGTCGAGGCTGTTGGTGATGGAAAAGAAAGAACTGTTTTGAAACTAAAACCACACCTCTCGCCAATTAAAGCTGCCGTAATACCGCTCAAGAAAAATAACGATGAGCTGGTGCGCCTAGCAAAAGAGATAAAACAAAACCTTCAAGCTCTAGGCTTAGGCAGAGTCTTTTTTGAGAACACGGGAAACATCGGTAAGGCCTACAGAAGACATGATGAGGTAGGAACACCTATGTGCATCACTGTTGACTTTGACAGTCTTGAGAACCAAACGGTCACGATCAGAGATCGTGACTCTATGGAACAAAAAATAGTCAGCATTTCAGAGCTTCCGGAAGCATATATTGGGGCGCTAAAATAATCCCCCAATGATCTACATAAGGTCTATCGTTTATACCGCATTAATGTTTTTAAGTTTTGTGGTTTTAGCGACAATCGCGCTTTTGCCAATGCCGATTATAAACTATGAAAAAAGATGGTTGATTGCAAAAACCTGGGCGAACCTAAACATCTTCTTGTCAAAAAAACTGTGCGGCCTGTCATACAACATATCTGGTCTTGAGAACGTTCCAGGCCAGAGGTGTGTGGTGTTTGTAAAGCACTCCTCTGTATATGAAATATTTGTTCTATTGAAACACTTTAGCCCATCGTCCTGGGTGGGCAAGCATGAATTAATGTATTTACCAATTTTTCGAGGTGTATTTAAAAAATTCAAGCTTATACCTGTAAAGCGAGGGCATGGTTCGAGCGAGGTAGACAAAGTAAGGGAAGCGGGTAAAGAAAGACTGTTATCTGGAAATTGGATAATTATATTTCCAGAGGGAACAAGGATGCCTTACAACGAATCAAAAAGATACGGCTTATCTGGGGCTATCCTGGCCAGCGAAACAGGAGCAAAAGTCCTCCCAATATCACACAATGCGGGAAAGTTTTGGAGAAGAAGGGGGTGGGTCAAAAAACCTGGTTGTATAGAGTTTGTTATAGGGAACCCAATCGAAACCAAGGGGTTGAGCCTCGGAGAAATCAATAAAGCATCAAAAAAATGGATAGATGGTAATGTTTTACCTTAGTTTCTAAGATAGATAGTTCGTTTTCTCTATTAAAAAAGCTTATTTTAAAGGTCTAAATGTCAACATTTCCAGCATTTAGGGCGTTTTCTTCAATAAACTCTCTCCTTGGGGGTACTTCATCGCCCATTAGTGTTTCAAAAGTGAGTCCAGCATCTGCCTCTGCCCTAACCTGTAGCAACGATCTGTTGACAGGATCAAGTGTTGTTTCCCAAAGTTGATCGGGGTTCATTTCACCAAGTCCTTTGTGCCCATTAGTGTTTCAAAAGTGAGTCCAGCATCTGCCTCTGCCTTAACCTGTAACAACGATCTGTTGACAGGATCAAGTGTTGTTTCCCAGAGTTGATCGGGGTTCATTTCACCAAGTCCTTTGTACCTTTGAACATTAAGCCCTCTTTTTGAGCTTTGCACAATTTGGTTTAAGCAGGCATCTATGTTTGGATATTCACTTGTATCGTCTCCGCTTTCGGTAATTACAACACCAGTAAATTGTTTCTTTGCTTTTTGGACCCGCTCAAAGACTTTGTAATCATTTGATCTTAGAAAGGCAGTAGTTATTTTACCTTGATGGGTAATGCCTCCAACCTCTTCGCTTGTGTTAAGGTGCCCCATTCCATCATCGTCATATTCAATTGATATTGATGCTTTATACCCTTTTTCCTTGGCAATTTTTGCTGCAGTTTTTGATAACCCCTTAACCCATAACTCTAGTTTCTTTTTGTTGCCTGCTTCTGTTTTTGTGATTGGTTTATGTTCTGAAATTGCAAGGGCTGCAACGGTTCCTGTTTGCTTTGAAACCCTTTCAACAATGTTTAATGACTGAGAGTAATCCAGTATGGTATTTAGTAGCCCGTCTCCCTCAATGCCTTTTTTCTTGCTCTTTGATCGTACAGTGGTGCCTTTTACGGCATTACTAAGTATTAGTGTGTTGAGCTCTTCATCTGTTAGGACGTACTCCTCTTTCTTTCCTTTTTTTAGTTTATAGAGAGGTGGTTGTGCAATGTAAAGATACCCCCCACTAATTAGAGCTTCAAGCTCTCTATAAAAGAACGTTAAAAGAAGGGTTCTAATGTGTGAGCCGTCAACATCTGCATCTGTCATTATTATTATTTTATGGTACCTGAGCTTTTCAAGATTAAACTCTTCATGAATGCCACAACCTAAGGCCGTGATAAGTGTTCCTATCTCGACAGACGAATACATTTTTGCACGCTGTGCTTTTTCTACATTGAGAATTTTTCCTTTCAGCGGAAGGATTGCCTGTGTTTTCCTGTCTCTTCCCTGCTTGGCAGACCCTCCAGCTGAATCTCCCTCAACTATAAAAAGCTCGCTAAGCGCTGGGTCTTTCTCTTGACAATCAGCAAGCTTGCCGGGGAGCCCGGCGACATCTAATGCGCCCTTTCTTCGGGTCATTTCTCTTGCTTTTCTTGCTGCCTCACGAGCAGTCGCAGAATCAATAATCTTGTTGATTATTATTTTTGCCTCTACTGGGTTTTCTATTAAAAACTCTTTAAGGTGTTTATTAACCACGGATTCGACGACGCCTTTCACCTCTGAGGATACAAGCTTATCTTTGGTTTGTGATGAGAACTTAGGGTCTGGGTGTTTAACAGATATTATCGCTGTCATGCCCTCCCTGCAGTCTTCGCCTGACACCGTCGTATCAACCTTTGAGATTTCTTTATCAATATAAGTGTTAATTGTCCTGGTTAGCGCGCCCCTAAAGCCTGCCAAGTGGGTTCCGCCATCCTTTTGCCTGATTGTGTTAGCAAAACAGTACATGTTTTCCCTATATGATTCATTCCACTGAAGGGCAATCTCAACATTTATATCGTTCATTGTTTTGCTAAAGTTGATAACCGTTTCATGGACCGGCGTTTGTAGTTTATTGAGGTGGGCAACAAAAGCGCTTATCCCGCCTTCAAATATAAAACTCTCCTCTTTTTTTGTTCGATCATCTTTAAGGTTAATAGTTAACCCTGAGTTAAGGAACGAAAGCTCCCTTAGTCGTTTTGCGAGTGTGTCAAAGCTAAAAACAGTATTTGTAAATGTTTTGGGGCTGGGCTTAAAGGTTATAGTCGTGCCAGACCTTGTTGTTTTTGCGCCCTTCTTAAGCGGTTTTTGTGGAACCCCATGAACATAGTCTTGTTCATACGTAAACCCATTTTTGTGAACCCTAAGATTCAGGGCCTCCGACAGTGCGTTGACCACAGAAACACCAACGCCGTGCAGGCCTCCAGAAACCTTGTATGAATCATCATCAAACTTACCTCCAGCATGAAGAACCGTCATGATTACTTCTGCTGCCGATGTTTTTTCTGATTTATGTTTGTCTACAGGTACGCCGCGACCATTATCCTTAACAGTAATGGAGTCATCTTCATGAATAATGACATCAATATGGGAACAGAAGCCAGCAAGTGCTTCATCCACCGAGTTGTCGACCACCTCAAAGACCATATGGTGCCATGTGGTGTAGGCCTGTTCCGTCATCGGTATCACCAATATACATCCCAGGGCGTTTACGGACAGCGTCCAGTCCTTTTAAGACTTTAATATTGGAGGAATCGTATTTCTTGTTGTCAGTCTTTTTGTTTGTTTTTGGCATAAAAAACTACACTTTTGGTGTGTCTTTATTATAACAAATTTCAGCAATTATGCTGTTTTGGGTGTATTGTTTTGCCGTCTAAAATCTCTTTGATTTTGTGATGCTCTAATGTTGTTATAAGTAATTGATTTTTAAGGCTTTTTATGTATTCAGATATTCTCTCAAGCGCTGCCTCATCTAGCCCGGATTCTAGCTCGTCAATTAAAAGTATTGGTCTTGCGCCAGTTTTCTTTTCGATGAGCCTGGAAATTCCAAATGAAATTGACAGTGACATTTGTTTTTCTTCGCCCTTCGAGCTGTATTCTTTTGCTACTTTTCCATCTAGACTTATTAACAGGTCAGCTCGATGTGG
>ERZ802830.1196-NODE-1196-length-25085-cov-15.4461_pt1 | contig 25085 bp, 16 predicted proteins | sample MGYA00345654_ERZ802830 | MGnify/ENA primary metagenome ERZ802830 (study PRJEB30503, sample SAMEA104212375) | marine metagenome | biome: Westerlies Biome; feature: [SRF] surface water layer (ENVO:00010504) within the epipelagic zone...; material: water...
CGTGCTCGCTGGCGAACACGATGCCGAATAGACTGTTTATCGCGGCGTTAGCTTAAGCAAGCGACCTTCACTGCTGGCACGTTCGTCTTCCAACACCCATAGTGCGCCATTGGGTCCTTCCAACACGCTGCGGATGCGGCTTCCCATGTCAAAGCGTTCAACTTCTTGGGCGCGCTCGTCATCGATTGCAATGCGCACAATGACTTTCGACCCTAAGCCTGACGCGAGGGCGTCCCCTTGCCAAGCACTGAACAAAGTGCCCCTAACGAATGAAAGATGCCCTGGAGAAATTGCTGGTACCCAGCTGACTTTAGGCGCCTCGAATTCTGGTCGCGTGTTGTGGTCTGGGATCGGGCGGCGGTCATAGTGGTCACCATCGGACACCTCTGGATAACCGTAATTTTTGCCTTTATGGATTAGGTTAAGCTCGTCGCCGTGCAGTGGCCCCATCTCGATCGCCCATAACTTGCCCTGCAAATCTTGTGCAATGCCCAGGGGGTTGCGATGTCCGAGTGACCAAACTTCACCGTACACTCCGTCGTTGTCCGCCAAAGGATTTTCGTCAGTGTAGTCAACGAACGGATTGTCGGAGGGTACTGTGCCGTCGTCATTTAAGCGCAATACTTTGCCCACATTGGACTGCATATCTTGCGCGGGTGTGAACTTTTGGCGGTCGCCTGAAGTAATCCATAGAAAACCCGCGTCATCAAAGAACAGCCGATGCCCGTAGTGGCCGTAGCCGAGCATTTTTGGGTACTGACGCCAGATGACTTCGAAATTGGCCAGCGTTGGGCGTCGGGCGTCCACATCGATTTGCCCCCGGCCAACCGCAGCGCCTCGGGTGCCGTCGGCAGCTGATTCTACGTAGCTAATGTAAATCATCCCATTGGACACAAAGTCAGGATGCAGCGCGACATCGCCTAGCCCACCCTGACCGCCGTACCCGACGTCTGGTAGTCCACCGACCGGGCGCTTGTTGCCCTTATTGTCGACGATCAGCAAGCGGCCCTTTTTCTCGGTGACCAGCATTTGTTCGTCCGGGAGAAATGCCATGGCCCACGGTTCGTCGAATGCAGTGACCGGTTCAATGTTAAACGGTAAGTCTTGATTGGCATGACCGCTCCAAGCGAGTGTTAGCAACAAAGCCAAGACGAAAAAACGAGTGTTCATTACAGTGTGCCCGCGAAAAAACTTAAGTTTAAATATGCACATGTGAATTACGTGTATGCCATCGATGGTACGTTTTACGCTTAGGGTTTCGTGAGGGCAGGGTGATGGAAAGATTTTCTCAGGCGGCGGACAACAATAAGATGCCGATTTTAACAGTGCTGACCGAGTGGCTCGTGGACGACGCGCGTGTTCTCGAAGTGGGCAGTGGCGCTGGTCAGCACGCCGTTCATATGGCCAAGGCAATGCCGGGCGTCAGCTGGCAGCCCACCGATTGCCTGGACGTTATGCCGGCGCTAACTAACAATGTATCGGCTTACGGTAGCCCGAATGTCTTAACGCCCATTAGCCTTGACCTGTCGTTGAACGAATGGCCCTCAGTGCTGGTGGACTGCGTGTATGCGGCAAACGTTATCCATATTGTGAGCCCCGCATTAGGCGAAAATCTTATTCGAGGCGCGGCCAAATCGCTGGCCGAGGGTGGGCTGTTGGTGCTTTATGGCCCGTATAAATATCGCGGGGCGTTCACAACCCCATCGAATGCCGATTTTGATCAATGGCTGAAGACCCGCGAGCCCCAAAGCGGTATTCGCGATTTCGAATGGGCGTGCGGGCTCGCGATAGATGCTGGCTTAGCGTTTGTGGAGGATCGGTCTATGCCGGCTAATAACCAGATGTTGGCGTTTCGGCGCTAGGCGCATTGCCGGCCTTATGAGGAGAACAAGCCATAAATCTTGAGCGTTCCTTTGCGTTTTGAGAAGCTTTCCTAACCGCTTGCGTTCCGGGTGAATGGCGGGCTAATTTTTGCTTTCTAATAAGATGTTGTGCTTAAACAATGCTCCTATGCGAGTGTGGCCTGAAATCGATGGCATTTGCTTCGTCGTAGTAGCGCACAATGTAACCCTTTGGCGGCACCCGTTCGTCTATTCTAGAAAAGTCCTCTTCGCGCATTTCTACGTCCACTGCCCGCAGGTTATCTTCAATTTGTTCAAGGGTTCGGGGCCCAATAATTGGCGAAGTCACGCCCGGCTGAGCCATGTTCCACGCCAGTGCCAGCTGTGACATCGAGCAATCTTTTTCGTTCGCCATTTCCTTTAACAGATCGAGGACTTCCCACGTTTGCTCTGTGACGCGTCTATTGGCGTTATCCTTGCCGTCTTGCCAACGTGCGCCTTCGATTTGCTGGTCGCGGGTGTATTTTCCTGACAGTAGGCCACCGCACAGCGGCCCCCAAGGTATTACGGCAAGTCCGAAGGACTGCGCCGCCGGCATCACCTCGCGCTCCGCTGTTCTGTCGAGCAAATGGTAGGCGGGCTGCTCACAAATCAAACGATTTAGCCCCAGCTCTTTTGCTACCCATAGAGATTCAACGATTCGCCAAGCTGGAAACATACTGCCGCCGATGTAGCGTATTTTTCCTGCTCTAACAAGATCGTCCAGTGCTCGCAGTGTCTCATCGATGGGGATTACTGAGCTGCACCGATGCATTTGGTAGAGGTCGATCCAGTCCGTTTTCAGCCTTTTCAGTGATGCATCGCAGGCATTGATCACGTGCCGGCGACTTAGGCCCCGGGCGTTTCTATCAGCTGGATTGGCGAAATTGAACTTTGTCGCCAGTATGATGTTGTCTCGTCTGTTGTCGCTTGCGAGTGCTTTGCCGACGATACGTTCGCTTTCGTTGCCGGCGTAAACATCCGCGGTATCAATAAAATTCACGCCCTGATCAATTGCGTGGTCGATCATTCGGAAAGACTCTGTTTCGTCGCTTTTGCCTCCGAACATCATTGTGCCAAGGCAAAGTTGGCTCACCTTTAAGCCTGTTCGGCCAAGTGGTCTGTATTTCATAAGCTATGCTCCCCTTTTCTCATCAAGTTTCCTCAAGCTCAAACTATCATAGCGCACGGGGGCTGCTCGACACCCAAGGGCACACAGGACCGGCGGCTAAAAGAACTGGTAATGGTTGAACAGACTTGCTTTGAGGTGTGGCGCCATCTAAGAAAGGAGTGCGTATGCGCGAGCCGAAAAAACCGCGCGATATAATTTGATCCGGTTTTTCCAGCGCTGCGGTTAAGACCCCTGTTCGACATCGAATTAACAGGGCAATAGGTTGGGTGCTGTCTTTTTAGATAGGCGATCTAGTCATGGTTCGCTGCAGGTGCAGAGTATCGCTGTGCTCGATGTCGTTTTCTAAATAGACTTCTGAGCGTATCAGCACGGCGGGCATTGCAGAAAAGTCAAAGTTCAAAATATGTTGATGAGACTGCGTGGTATCTTGCATATTCGTGGCATCAAAATACTTAAAGGAAATTTGGTCCGAGTCGAATTGAGGCTGCATTTCCAATCTTGGCTGATTTCCCTGTGGGCAATAGTGCGTGGCTATTAGACGCTCGTTATCCATGTGGTAAACAGTAAGTGAATGTTTGTTTTCACCCGCAAACCAAGTTTCAAGCAAGACTGAGTCGTTCGCTGTTTTTTCGAAGGTAATTTTCAATGGTCCGTCGGAGTCTGCAACTTTCCATGATCCCTCCAACGTCGACAATCTTTCTAGTGCATTAAGGTTGGGCTGATTCGCGTTAGCTGCCCATACAAAATCGCATGGCCAAAGCATGATTACGGCCCAAACAAACCAAGTTAAAGCAGCCAATTTAATTTCCAAAAAGCCGGTGTTTCTAGGATATCTAACGGGCGAAGTAAGTGCTAGGAAAATATCGAGGGCGTTGGCTTAGGTAAAAGTCTTGGCTGCTTGTGGCGCGTCAAAATGCAAAAGGGCATGCGCCGACCTATCACTGCATGGCTCGAGCGATCATCTGGATAAGCGCAGAAAATACAGGTCGTTATTTAAACTAAGCGATTGCCTAGAGGCTTAGATATCTTGTTTTTCCCGATCCCGGCGGGCTAACGCGCGCACAATTCGCGAATGAAGCTGTATGTCGAGTGGGTAGAACAGAATCACCAAGGCTGAAAGAGCGCTGGCAGCTGCCGGAATTAAAAAAGCGGACGCGCGTATACCTTGCAATGTTTCTGCAGATTGGTCGATTCCGGCGGTATAACCAATTGCACTTAGCAGCAAGCCGATCGCGCCAACGCCGAGCCCCGAGCCTGCCTTGCTGATTAATTGGCTAAGTCCAAATACGATCCCATCGTCACGCACGCCACTTCGCCACTGACCAAACTCGACGGTATCGGGCAACATGGACCAGAACATGACGGCTACTGCGCCGCCCATGACCCCATTGCAAAAAGCCAACGCAGATAATGTGGCGACAGCTTTCACGTCGAAGAAGAATAGCGCCAGATTTAACATTGCGGCGCCGCTTGCTCCGATGACCCACACCCACCTTTTAGAGCAGTACCTTGCTGTCAGGGTCCATAGTGGAATGCCAACTCCCGCGCCCAGAATCCCAATAGACAAGACATCAGAAACACTGTCTGCATGGCCGGCGTAGTAGGTGATGTAGTAGACGATCGATTTTCCGCCGATGGCGGAGCCAATAACTCCGATCAGCGAGGCGCCGCATAAAATCCAGAACGCATAATTGTGGCGCAGAAAAGACAGCGTTTGCTGATTGGTTACGGTTTTGGTGTTGGCTAGACTGACTTCTTGCGAAGTGGTCAGGAAGATGATCACCATCATCACCGAAGACAGCAGGCCATAGACGACAGCGACCTGCACAAAACCCTGTTGCATGTCGCCGTTACCAAAATAGCTCGCCAGCTTGAGCATGCTCGCTGCAGTCACTATGCCGCCGGTCATGGCCGCCATCATCCTGACACCTGCCATGGTGCCGCGTTCCTGACTGTTGTGGGTTAATGCTGCGGCCAAAGAAGAGTAGGGCACTGAGGCAACGGTATAGGCTGTTCTGAAAATCATGTGGGTAATGAGGCAAGCGATTATGACGTGATCTGGGAACCACAGGGGTGCAGCAAACATGCTCACAAAGCTGAGCCCCATAAATGGTGCGCCAAACAAGATGTATGGCCGGAATTTGCCAAAGCGGGAACGCGTTCGTGTGACGATCCAACCCATCAACGGGTCAGAAATGCCGTCCCATACGACCGGCAGCATGATGATTAGCCCTGCGATCGCCGGATCGATATTCAGAACATCGGTGTAGTAGTAGAGTAGGTACAAGTTCAGACCGGCAAAATACAGATTGAAGCCGAAATCCCCTGAGCCGTAACCAATAGTAGTGACCCAGCTTACTCTCTCGGCAGGTTGCCTTGCTGGCGTTGCTTGCGGGTCGATGTTTACGGTTTTGGTTTCATTCACGTTGATTTGGCGGTGCGGATGAACATTGAGGTGAGCATAAGGCGATCGAAGGTAAATTTCTTGCGAATTGCGCGGATCTGCCGAATCGCCCGCCCAGCGCCCTCACGCTAGAGTTTTGTTTTCGCTGTGCGCGGCTCCGCAAAAATAGCTACGAGGTGACGTATACCGGCAACGCTCACTTAGCCCAACGCAGAGCGCTGCGGGGGGTGGCAATTCCAAAGCGAGCTACCTAAACTTTTTATAACCGGGGAGAAAAATCATGCAAATAGACGAATACGAAACGCTGTCTGTTGAACGAGACGGACCTATCGATACGCTGTGGTTGAATCGACCCGAAAATCTCAACGCCATTACCACCCAAATGGTGACGGAGCTGCGGCATTACTTTGATCACCTGTCCGAAAACGATCAAACCCGAGTAGTCCTCATGGGCGGGCGGGGTAAGGCCTTCTGCGCTGGGCTGGACATAAAGTCTGCTAGTGATCCATCCCTGCCTAAACCCTTTGGCTCAGGTATGGGGTTTCAAGGTTACTTGGCCGACGTTTACATCAAAATGCGTCGCTGCCCCCAACCGATTATCAGCATGATTCAAGGACCCGCGTGTGGTGGTGGCTTTGCTTTTGCCCTAGCGAGTGACGTTCGAATCGCTGCGGATACGGCAAAAATGAATGCAGCTTTTATCAAGTTGGGGCTGTCGTCGTGCGATATGGGAACGAGCTATTTTCTTCCGCGCTTAGTGGGAACCTCCATTGCCTCAGAGTTGATGCTGACTGGTAAGTTCATTTATGCAAACCGATGCCTGAGTACTAATTTGGTTTCGGAAGTGGTGGCAGAGGAGGCATTGCTTGAAACCGCGACGCGGTATGCGAAAGAGATGTTGCTCGCATCACCCATGGGGTTGCGGTTAACTAAGGAGGGTTTGAACGTAGCCATTGACGCGCCAGGATTAGAGGCAGCAATCGCCATAGAAAATCGGAATCAGGTGCTGTGCTCTCGCACTAAAGACGCCCAAGAGGGCATGCGCGCCTTTATCGAAAAACGATCACCGGTCTATCAGGGGCGCTAGCAAAAAGTAACCCTGTCCTGGCAGAGTAATCTTAGCGATATCGTTTTCCCTAGGGGGTTAAGGGCGACCGACGACAAGCTGCGGCGATAAAGTTATCAGACTGTTAGTCTGCTTGAGGTCGCGGCAATATAGTTAACGGATAGGGCGCATAACCTTTGCGATATGGGCAGCGGGCATGCGTTTCGAGAGAGCAATGGCGAATGCGCTGACAAGGAGAGCAGTAATGAAATTTCGACGGTTAGCTGTTTTGACGGCTTCGACTATTTTGGTTGCGGCGTGTGGAGGTTCGAATCAGCCCAATGAGGCGCAGCGTTCAGCACTGGCGAAGCCAATATTTCCAACTAAGTACACTATCGTTGAGCGCACAACGGCAAACCAGCCCGATCAACGCGCTGCAGATGTTGCTCGGCAGAAGCAGCCAAAAGATCGCAACGCATATTTTGGTGACATTCATGTACATACAACGTATTCATTTGATGCCTACGCTTTTGGCACCGTAGCCACGCCTGATGACGCGTATCGGTTTGCAAAAGGAAAACCGATCAAACACCCGGCAGGCTTTGATATGCAGTTAAAGGAGCCGCTCGATTTTTATGCGGTTACCGATCACGGGTTTTTCTTGGGTGTAGCAGCGGTTGCCGCCGACACGACTACCGATTTCTCTAAGTATTCTTTTGCGTCAATAATGCATGATCTGAATGCGCCAGATAACACCGGGCCTTTCAGCGTATTGGATCGTGTGCGCGCCTTCGGTATTGGTCGAAGGTTAGCCGTTGCGATTGTTGATGGAGACCTCGATCTAGAGGAGCCACTGGAGATAACTAGAAGCGCTTGGGCAGATTCCGTCAGAGCGGCGGATATGCATAACGACCCAGGCCGGTTCACTACTTTTGTCGCCTACGAGTACACGTCTACAACGACTGATGCGGGCAGTCTGCATCGAAACGTGGTTTTCGAAGGCAGTGATCGAGTCCCAGAAGAGCCATTTTCTCGAATGCACTCTACAAACCCCGAAGACTTGTGGGATTGGATGGACATGCTGCGCGCAGCTGGCGTTGAATCACTGGCGATACCGCATAACTCCAACAAATCCAATGGTGATATGTTTAAGTTGGAGGACTGGGCGGGTAATCCATTGGATGACGAGTATGCCGTTAAGCGTATTCGTAATGAACCGTTGGTAGAGATCACTCAAATAAAAGGCACGTCAGAAACTCATCCGGTGCTGTCCAGTCGTGATGAGTGGGCGGGCTTTGAGTTAGTGAGCACCCGTGGTGGCGGAATGGGCAAGCCGATGCCCAGTAAGATCCAAGGCAGCTATGTTCGAGAGGCTTGGAGGCATGGTCTTGAGTTAGAAGCTCAGGGGATTACGAACCCATTTGCCTTCGGAGTGATTGGTTCGAGCGATACCCATACGGCTGGAACTCAGTACGAAGAAGCCAGTTTCACCTCTAAACTGGGACTCTTGTCGGCGACGGCGGATTTGCGCGGCTCGGTCCCGCTAGACTTCATAGAGAACGCTATCTTGAATTTTCTTCCTGGGCAGCAGGTAGTAACCGTGGGCGGCGAGAGTTTTACAACTTCGCAGCAAGAATTTGGGGCCTCGGGTCTTGCAGGCGTTTGGGCTGAAGAAAATACGCGTGAAGCAATTTATGCAGCCTTCCGGCGGAAAGAAACCTTTGGCACCTCTGGCCCGCGTATCCGGATCAGGTTTTTTGCAGGATACGGTTTGCCAGATAATTTACTAGAAACTGCGGAAGGCGTTGCACGAGCCTATACCGATGGTGTCACCATGGGCGCTGATCTGTCGCCAGACATGGCGGAGGGCAAGACTGCAGCCAATGCGAGCCCGAAATTTGCGGTTTGGGCCCAGGCAGATGCCAATAGTGCGCCGCTGCAGCGAGTGCAAATAATCAAAGGCTGGATTGATGTGGCGGGCGCAACTCATGAAAAAGTCATCGACGTCGCCTGTGCTGGCGGCGTTGCAGTAGACGCTAGCACTAACCGCTGCCCGGACAACAGCGCGACTGTAGATTTAAGCGATTGCAGCACCAGCGCTAGTACTGGTGCCGCAGAGTTGCGCACGGTTTGGACTGATTCGGAGTTTGACGCAAACCAGCGCGCGTTTTATTACGCGCGTGTATTAGAGAATCCGACGTGTCGGTGGAATACTTGGGATGCAATTTATGCCGGCACGGAGCCTCGGTCTGATCTGGCCGCCACTTTGCAAGAGCGCGCCTGGTCGTCACCGATTCAATATCTACCGTCCGACGACGCAGTGGAGGTCGCCTTTTGATGCAGGCAAAGGGCTAACGTCCGCCAGTCGCTGGGATAAGAATGTGAAAACTGCAGACAGCTGGCCCGCTGAATATTGTTATCTCAAAAGACGACGTCCGGATAAGGCGGATGTAGAAGTTGATCGGAAAGGCATCCACGTTAGCGCTCTAGGTTAAGCTTACCGATGTGAGGGTAATATTCCCTTGCGCATATTATTGCTGGGCAAATAGTCACGAAAAACAGGTTATATATGTTTGGGTCAAATAGTAGAGAAAAAGACGATTCGGCAGGAACTGCACCTTCAGAAGGCAGAGAGCTGGATCAAAGCACGGGTTTCGGGACTAACCGTTATCGGACCTACGTCCTCTCAGCCCTAACACTTATCTATATTTTGAATTTTGTCGACCGCGGTCTGCTCGCCGTAGTTGGCCCTGAGCTTGTGCCGGAACTTGGTATTTCCGATACCCAATTCGGTCTTCTGACCGGTTTCGGGTTTGCCCTGCTCTACACCATAGTGGGTATTCCTTTGGCCCGGTATGCAGATGCGGCTCACCGCGTGTGGATTATGACCGTCTGCATTGCTCTTTGGTCTCTGATGACGGTGCTGTGTGGGCTCGCAACCGATGTCACCATCGGCTCGGTCACGATCGGTGCTTTTTGGATTTTGCTGATGTGCCGGGTTGGTGTCGGTATTGGCGAGGCCGGTTGCACACCGCCAGCGAACTCGTTGATTGCAGACTATTACGCGCCGCGTGACAGATCTCAGGCCCTGGGTGTCTACTCCATGGGTGTAACGCTGGGCACTATGTTTGCCAACCTGATTGGTGGCTGGGTGACGGATGCATTCGACTGGAGAACTGCATTTTTTGTTGTGGGGCTGCCAGGCGTGTTAATTGCTGTTGTTTTCAAACTGACGGTGAAAGAGCCGCCGCGTGGTTATACCGACCCGAAGGGAGTGCAATCAAAAGAGCCTGTGGAACTGCGCGAGGCGATTCGCGAATTGATGACCAAGCCGGCCTTTTGGTGGATGACGGCTGGTGCAACTGTTGCGGCATTCTGCGGCTATGGGATTTCGTCGTTTCAGTCCATATTTTTGGTGCGTGCGCATGAAATCACAACGGGTGAGGCGGCCATTTGGATTAACGCACCCGTGTCTATGTCATCTGCCATCGGCACGTTTGCTACAGGGTGGCTTGCGACCAAACTGTATAAGAAACATCCGGGTGCAATTGCTTGGGTACCCGCTCTGGGACTGGCGTTGTCGATTCCTTTCTACGTGTTTGCCTTTACCACGCAGAACCTGCTTTATGCCGCTTTAGGCTTGATCATTGGCGGATTCGTCAAGTACGGCTACATTGCTGCTCAGTATACGATCGGTCAGGGCGTTGTCAGTATGCGTGTTCGCGCCACCGCAACCGCGGTACTGCTGTTCATCGCAAATTTAATCGGTTACGGATGCGGTCCTCTATTTATAGGCTTCACATCTGACATTTTCTTTGTATCCGGTCTCTCGGAGCTTGGCGTTGCAGCAGAGGAATTGACTCGAAATCAGTGCCACCCGCGGGCGATCGGCGAGTTAAGCCAAAGCCTGCAGAACGTCTGTGGTGCGGTCTACGCCCAGAGTTTGCAATCGGCGATGGTTATTATGGCGGTATTATACGGTGCGAGTGCACTGTTCTTCCTGTTGACTTGGCGTCGACTGGACAAAGATATGGTAGATAGAAACTAGCGCGTCATTAAATTTGAATGATGGGATGTTCGAGCGACACATAGCGACCGCAAATCGTTCAATAATGTGCGTTTTAGGACTTATTTTTACTAGGGTCAGGAAATGCTACTTATTGCCTTAACGGTACTCCCAGCGCTTGCCATTGCGCTCTACTTTATTCGCTCGGATCGGTTTATTGAGCCTGCGAGTACTATTCTTTTTAGCCTGTTCTTGGGTGTTGCTATTTGCTTTCCAGCAGGTGTGCTCAACACCTTACTGATTTGGAACCAAGAAGACCCTGATCGTCTCGGCTACCTTGCTGCCTTTACAGAAGAACCCCTTAAATTCTTGATGATTTTCTTTTTTTTGCAAGGCCGCACAGAATTTGATGAGCCAATGGACGCGCTTGTTTATGGGACTGTTGTTTCGCTCGGCTTCGCGATTTTAGAAAACTTTGGATATGTATATGGCGCTGGCTCAGAGACTTCGGCCTATTTTGTGGCAATGCTGCGGGCGTTCACAGCTATCCCCATGCATGCGGCCTGCGGTGTGGTGATGGGCTACTACTTCGGCAGGTATGTGTTCTCTGGGTCAAGGCGTCACTTGTTTTTGAGCTTGGCCATTCCTATTTTTTTTCATGCAAGCTATAACTATCTTGCCTCAATCGATTCTCTTTTTTTCCTTTTGGTGCTGTTCGTGCTCGTAGTCTATTGCGTGCGTTTGCACAAAATCTTTGTTGAAGAGCAAAAGTTAAAGGCGATGGAATCAGAGAGGAAATTGATTTAGTGGCCTCTGCGATGCTTATCATCGTGAGTTTGTTGGCTGGTATCGCGGCTTTCTCTGTTATTGCGCATAGTATTTGAGTGCGCAGGACGCTTCTGGAATTATTAGCGGCTTGGGGGTTTCTAGTATCGGAAGAAAAGCGTCCCGCTGAATGTTTGTTCCTGCATGCATCGCGGGCTAGGAGGGGTATTGAGTGAATCTGTGAGCGCATTTCAGGGTTTAAATGTTTTGGATGTTTCCGATCGTCTTTCGGGCGCCTTTGCGGCGCGTTTTTTTGGCGATTTTGGTGCCGACGTATTGCTCGCTGAGCCGCCGGGCGGGCACTGCCTGCGGCACGAGTTGCCTCTGGAAGAAAGCGCGAATACCAACAACCCAAGCTCAGACGGCACCAGCCCATTGCACGCTTATGTGAATTGGAATAAGCGTTCGCATGCGTTTGCTGAGATTGCTGATTTACGGCCGCTGGTTGCGGCGGCAGATGTGATTATTTGTACCCAACTGGAAACAGCGGACGTTGTTGCTGCTTGGTTGCGTGCGGACGCGGTGATGTTAGTGGTTACGCCTCACGGGGCAACGGGCTCGTTGGCAGACTGTCTCGGTAATAATCTAACCACTAGTGCGCGCACGGGTTGGTCCTATATCAATCGTCTGCGGGGCGAGGCGCCGCTGCAGATGCCTCGGTATCAGTCGGGCTATGTGGGCGGTATTGCCGGCTTCATTGCCGCGGCAGCCGCCCTGCGCCGTCGTAGTGATGACGTGAATCCGGAGCGGGTGGATGTCAGCGAGGTAGAAGCGTTCGCGCATACCGTACATCCCTGGGGCATCATGTCGATCTATGCGGGTATGGACGACTCTTATGGCCCAGTTGGTTGGCGGCCGCGGGGTGCTCCGGGGCCTTTATGGGACTCCAGCGATGGGCGCATGCATCTGGCCATTGGTGATTTCCATCATTGGACCGAAGCAATGGATATTCTGGGCTTGCCCGATATCGCCCGGCAGCCGGAGTTAATCCCTGATTTAGGGCGGCATGGTCAGAATTTGCAGCCGGTTTTTTCGGCGGTCGCTGAAACGCTCCCTAAGATGGATCGATGGGACGTATTTTTTAAATTGGCGGACCTACGTTGTGTCGTCGGAGTGATGCAGGACACTGCGGATTTGCTGATTGATCCGCAGTTCGCAGCCCGCGAATACTTGGTGGAAACCGAGGTGGACGGTAAATCGGTGGTTACTGCTGGCGCCCCCTTTAAGCTCTCCCCTGCACCTTGGAAATTAGTTCGGCCTGCGCCGACAGCAAGGAATGAATACACGACGTTCAACTCGCCCTCCCGGTTTCAGTCTATCGAAACGGCTAAAGTCGGGCAGCAAACGTCGCATGCAAGCTTGGCTAAAGGTCGTGCGGAATCGTCTACGTCTGAAGGGAGCGCGAATAACCCGGCGCAAGGCGCGGGTCCGCTGGCGGGCTTGCGCGTGCTAAGTTTGGGTCAGGCCTGGTCGGGCACTTTTGGATCGGAGATCTTTTCACTGCTCGGTGCTGATGTGGTGCAACTTGGTGGCCTGCAACGTCCAGATGTGTGGCGTCGCGTACGCAACGAAGTGCCAGCTGGAGTTTTTGATCAGACTCGCGAGCAGCACCCCTTAAACACCTCGTCTCTCTATAATGCGGTGAATCTGAATAAGCGTGAGGTGACCCTCAACTTAAAAGACCCTCGAGGCATGGACCTGTTTTGGCGTCTTTTGCCCAAGTTTGATGTCCTGCTAGATAATTTCCGTGCGAGTGTCATGCCCTCGTGGGGAGTGACTTTAGAGAAACTCCATGAGCTACGCCCCGGCATGATTTGGGCGTCTATTTCCGGGTATGGAACCAGTGGTCCTTTTAGTGCCTACCCTGCAAACGGTGCCAGCACCGAACCTATGTCGGGTTTTTCCTCGCTCCATGGCTATGCTGGCGACCCAGGTATGAACACCGCAGGTCTTTACCCCGACCCGCTGTCAGGATACATGGTGGCAAGTGGGGTGATGGCCGCATTGCATCAACGCGATCGAACCGGCGAGGCTCAGCGCGTTGATCTTGCCATGATGGAGGCGATGACCGCGGTCTGTGGTGACGCTTTGATGGAATATCAGCTTACCGGTGAGGTGCCCGGGCCTGCCGGCAACCGGCACCTTCGAATGGCGCCACACAACTATTTTCAGTGTCAGCACGATCAATGGCTGGCGCTTGCAGTTGAGTCAGAGCAACAGTGGCATGCTCTGGCGAATATCGTTGGCGGCGCTTTGCGAGAGTCAGTATGGTCATCAGAGGCATTCCGCAAACAGCATGAGGAGCAATTGGAAACTTTGCTGGCGGCGTGGTGTTTCACCCAAGATGTGCACGACCTAGAAGTACGTTTGTGTCGCGCGGGCGTGGTCGCGGCTCGAGTCATGCCTTTGCATGAACTTTATACGAACAAAGGCAGTGCTTTGTGCCAAAGTGGCTTTATCCAGAGTGTTCATCATGCCGAAGGCGGACCGTCTTTGTTGCCATCCGAGCCTTGGCATTTTTCTGCTTCAGCGCCGCTGGACTTAAAGCCGTCACCCCGAGTGGGTGAGCACAGCCGCGAGGTTTTGGTTGAGGAGCTTGGACTCTCAGAGGACGACTACAACGCATTAGTTGCAGCTAAGGTCACGGGCACGTTGGGCTACTACTAGTTAGATTAGAAGAAAGTAATACGGAGGTTCGGCATGAGTTTTAGGGGGATTTTGATTGCAAATCGCGGTGAGATTGCGATTCGCATTGCGCGAGCTGCGCAAGATTTAGGGTTACGCACCGTCGCGGTTTACTCAGACGACGACGCGCTCAGTTTGCATACGCAGATCGCGGACGAAAAAATTCGGCTGGAAGGCGCAGGTGCTGCAGCCTACCTCAATATGGAGGGCGTTATAGCTGCTGCTAAGCAGGCTGATTGCGACGCGATCCATCCAGGCTATGGCTTTCTCTCCGAGCAGGACGCTTTTGCCCAACTGTGTACCAATGCAGGGATTAAGTTTATAGGTCCCAGCGCTGAGCACTTGAGTTTGTTTGGAGACAAGGCGCGTGCCCGTGCCGCGGCGATAGCGGCTGGTGTGCCGGTGATGCCTGGGCTCGATCGCTCGGTCACCCTAGCAGAGGCGCAGGCCTTCTATAAGGAACATCCCGATGGAATCATGATTAAGGCGCTGGCCGGTGGTGGCGGTCGAGGTACTCGTGCTGTGACCGAAAGCGATCAGTTAGAAGCTTTATTTGAACGATGCCAGTCCGAAGCCAAGGCTGCGTTTGGCATTTCGGACGTCTATGTCGAAGCATTTATGCCTAAGGCTCGCCATGTTGAAGTGCAGATCATCGGTGACGAACTTGGCTCGGTGAGCAATCTTGGCGAGCGCGAGTGTTCCGCGCAGCGGCGTAATCAAAAGGTCGTAGAGATAGCGCCCGCACCGGCGCTAGACGATGCGCTGCGGATTCGCATTATTGAAGCCGCCACTAAATTTGCGGAGCAGGAGAGCTATCAAAGTCTGGGTACTTTTGAGTTCCTTGTGAGCACTTCATCTGAATCTCCCGAATTTGTGTTCATCGAGGCGAATGCTCGGCTTCAGGTAGAGCATACGGTTACCGAGGCGGTTACAGGCTTTGATTTGGTCCAAAGCCAGATACAGGTAGCTATGGGCGCAAGTCTTGAATCTTTGGGTTTAGCTGCGCCCGCACAACCACGCGGATTTGCCGTTCAAGCGCGAGTAAACATGGAAACGCTGGGCGCCGATGGTGGTGTTTTGCCTAGTTCCGGAACTTTGAATGCCTATGAGCCGCCGAGCGGCCCTGGTGTCAGAGTAGATGGCTTTGGCTATGTGGGCTATCAGACGTCGACGGCGTTCGATTCTCTGCTAGCGAAGGTGATTGTTGGACATAGCGCGCCGAATTTTACGGCTGTTTGTGCGAAAACTCTGCGCGCGCTAGCCGAGTTTCGGATTGAGGGCGTGAATACCAACATCGAATTTTTGATGAACTTAATTAGCCACGCTGATTTTCAAAGTGGCGACATTCACACCCGATGGGTTGATGTAAACATGGCATCGCTGGCAGCGCCGGCGCAGGCACGGCAGCGGTTTTTAGGTGCTCAGGCGGAGCCTGTGGGAAGTGGCTTTGCTGGTGCCAAAGTCGATACATCAGATCCGTTGGCGTTATTCGCCCATGATGCTGAAGTTAAATCTCGACAAAACGCCGTAGCCGAGGTTGCGCCGGCCATAGCTGGCCCCAACGGTTCCAGCGCAGTGAGTTCGCCTATTCAGGGCACAATTGTCAGCATCGATGTTGCTGCTGGGGATGAAGTGCGCGCAGGTCAGCAATTAGCGGTGGTTGAAGCCATGAAGATGGAACACGTCATTGCTGCAGAGCACGACGGCATTGTGCGTCAGGTGACCATGGCTGCCGGTGATGTGGTGCGCGAGGCGTATCCCATCGTTTTTGTTGAGGAAGCCGCGGTGACCGGTGGTCAGGTGGCTGAATCAGAGGCCGTTGACCTTGATCATATCCGCGACGATTTGCAGGAAAACTTTGATCGCCACGCTTTTACACTTGATGAAAATCGGCAAGAAGCGGTGGCTAAGCGCCATGCGCGTGGTGGTCGGATGCCGCGGGAAAATATCTCCGAGTTGATGGATCCTGGTTCGTTTAAGGAGTACTGGCCGCTCGTGGTCGCGCGTCAGCATAAGCGTCAAGACATGGAGACCTTACGTGAGCGTACTCCAGGAGACGGGGTGGTAGCCGGCACAGGCACTATAAACGCGGATCTGTTTGGTGACGAAGCCGCACGCGCTATGGTAGTGCACTACGATTACACAGTGCTGGCGGGGACTCAGGGCGCGCGTAATCACTACAAGCAGGACCGGATGTTTGAGTTAGCCCTGCGGTTTCGTATGCCAATCGTGCTTTTCGGCGAGGGCGGTGGTGGGCGCCCGGGTGATGATTCCACTGGCCCTGCGGTGGCGTTTGATACCCATACGTTCACTCAGTTTTCGAAGCTCTCTGGCGCGGTGCCTATGATCGGTGTAAACCACGGCCGCTGCTTTGCTGGCAATACCGCACTGCTCGCCTGTTGTGATGTGATTATCGCGACCAAGGACTCGACCATTGCCATGGGCGGTCCAGCAATGATCGAGGGTGGCGGCCTCGGTATTTACACGCCAGAGGAAGTGGGTCCGATGTCGTTTCAGGTGCCAAACGGTGTGGTCGATATTTTGGTCGACGATGAGGCGGAAGCGGTGCGAGTGGCCAAACAGTACTTGTCTTATTTTCAGGGTTCGGTAGATACATGGGAGGCGCCAGACCAGCGCAAATTGCGCCATGTCGTGCCGGAGAATCGTCTGCGTCTTTACGATATGCGAGAAATCATCGCTACGGTGGCAGATATAGATTCCGTACTAGAGGTTCGCGCCGGTTTTGGGGTTGGCGTGATCACCTGCTTCATAAGAGTAGAAGGGCGGCCAATGGGGGTAATCGCTAACAATCCGCATCATCTTGCTGGTGCAATCGACTCGGATGCTGCTGATAAAGGCACACGCTTTATTCAGCTGTGCGACGCGTTCGATATCCCAATCCTTAGCCTGATGGACTGCCCTGGAATGATGGTTGGCCCAGATGTTGAGGCGACCGCGCTAGTACGCCACTGTGTACGCATGTTCAATGCGGGCGCCAATTTGACAACGCCCCTTTTTGGTGTGGTTGTGCGCAAGGCTTATGGGCTGGGGGTGCAGGCCATGTGTGGCGCTAGCGCCTTGGTGGGATTTTTTACCGTTGCTTGGCCTACGGCAGAATTTGCAGGCATGAATATAGAAGGCTCGGTTAAGTTGGGTTATCGCAAGGAATTGATGGCGATAGAGGATCCCGACGAACGCGCAAGCGAGTTTAATACTCGAGTGGATCGAGCTTACGAGTCAGCCAAAGCCGTCAACGCGGCAGCGGGTGGCGGTATTGATGATGTAATTGATCCTGCCGAAACACGTTCTTGGGTTGCTGAAAGCTTGAAGCGAGTGCCGCCCAAGCCGCCGCGCACGGAGAAGAAATATCCTTACATCGACACGTGGTAGGTCGCCAGGAATACTGGATGCAGTTAAAAGATCAGCGGTTACCGCGCCGAGCAGTGCCCCTATTCAATTGCTTAGGAGCCCGCGTTATTGCGTAGCATCACCCCGTTGCGTATTCCGGTTAACTCGTTGTTTTCTAAAATGACCTTGCCATTAACCAGAGTTTGGCGATAGCCCACGCCGCGTTGAATAAGTCTTGGCGCATTTCCAGGGAAGTCCTCCACTCGCACCGGTTGGCGCTCTTCCACTCGGTTGATATCAAGGACGTTAATGTCCGCTTTTTTGCCTACAGCCAGTGCGCCCCGATCGGCCAAACCCAGTACGCGGTTTTGCTTGGCGGTTAACATGTGAATGGTTTCTTCCAGAGAGTAGGTGCCGGTATCTCGGTACCAATGTGATATGAAGAAACTGGTCCAGCCTGCATCCATAATCATACTAACGTGAGCGCCTGCGTCGCCGACACCGGGTACAACCCAATCAGCGCCCATATAGTTAGGCAGCACAGTTAGGTCTTCATTAACGAATCGAACGTGGAAAAAACCCTTGCCCTCAGATTCAAGCTGTAAGCGCAGCCAGGTTTCCACGGGATGTTCGCCAGCTGCCGCGGCGATATGCGCTAAGGATTGATCCGGCTGGTGTGCGTAGTTAGGTCGGTCCTCGTTGCCCATCCAGAACGTCTTCGTGCAAGGTAGGCCAAACTTCGGTGAGGACAGGGTCTGGCCGATGTGCTCTGCTAGCTCCATGGCCTTGCCGTCTTGAATGAGTTGCTCCCGGAAAGCCTGATCTTTGATTAAAGCGAGTCGCTCGGATACCGGAGTGCGCTGCAATTTTTGCCAGCTCTCACTTTTTGATCGAAGGCTAAACAGTATGACCGTGTTTAGGCCGGACAAAAATCCTGCGGCGCGAGGTTGAGTGGTCCCGGTTATATTTAGACCGGCCGCGCGCATTGAGTCGATTGCAGGTTGATAGGCACTGGCGCCGTCCGCGCCGGGCAGCCAGGGCGCGCTAAAGAGCATGTGAGTGCCAGCTGCTTCTAATTGCTTATGCATAATGCGCATTTCTTCGTCTAACGGATGTGCTTCGATTACGCTTTGCATAATGCCGCCGGCGGCCCCAACTTCTTTCGCAATTGCAACCAGCTCCTCTTCCGGAGCAAAGGTGCCTGGAATGCAGCGCCCATCTGGAAGTCGGTGAGCCTTTAGGCGATTAACAGAAAATCCGACCGCGCCCTGTTGTATAGATTGCCCGGCAAGTTTAGCTATTTGGACGATGTCCTCCGCTGTTGGAGCCTCTTCAACAGCGCGTTCACCCATAACGTAGAACCGAGTGGCAGCATGGCCAACTAAAGCGGCGACATTGACTGCAGGTTTACATTGCTCAATTGCGTCGAGATATTCGCCGAAACTAGACCACTGCCAAGAGAGTCCGGATAAAATCGCTTGGCGTGGAATGTCCTCTACCGACTCCATCATTGCCGCCAAGAGTTCTTTATCCTCTGGACGCACAGGTGCAAATGAGACCCCGCAATTGCCCATTAAAATCGATGTCACGCCATGCCAAGATGCCGGGGTGACTAATGGATCCCAGCCAATCTGCGCGTCCATGTGAGTGTGTAGGTCGATAAAGCCAGGGGTAACAACAGCGCCTTCAGCATCTATTTCCCTAGCCCCGCTGGCGTCGACTTTGCCTAATGCAGTGATGGTATCAGCGTCGATGGCGACATCGCCTAAATAGGCGGGATTGAGTAATCCATCGACGATCAGGCCGTTGCGAATAATGAGGTCGTGCGCCATCGGTTCTTCTCCCAAATATTAGGTGGCTTTAGTCATCAGCATATTGCGGCAATCGAGTGTTCGCCCGTAAAATCGTTCACAACCAAGGATAACCTAAAATGAAAGCAGTAGTTTATAACCAACCCGGAGGTCCCGAGGTGTTCCGTTACGAAGAAGTAGCGGATCCACTGTGTGGTCCAAAAGAAGTCAAAATTGACGTTAAGGCCATCTCGATTGAAGGGGGTGACGTGCTCGCCCGCGCATTTATCGATACCGGTGGTAAAGATCAGGTAGTCGGCTACACCGCCGCGGGTGTAATTGCGGAAGTGGGCGAAGAAGTGGACGGTTATAGCGTGGGTGACCGCGTTACCACGCTCGGTGGGGCTGGTTCCCACGCCGAGCAACGCGTGGTGTCGAGTTTCGCTTGTTGGGCTTTGCCGGACAGTGTCTCCTTTGAGTTAGGTGCGTGCATTCCTGTGACCTATGGCACCGCGCATGACGCATTGTTTGAATTTGGTCGTCTTCAGGCGGATGAAACTGTGCTTGTGCAAGGTGGCGCGGGCGGTGTCGGGATCGCTTGCATTCAACTGGCAAAACAAGTCGGCGCAACGGTTTACGCCACTGCCTCGTCCGACGCACGACTGGCGCGTCTTGCGGATCTCGGTCTCGACGAAGGTATCAACTATGTTACCCAGGATTTAACCCAAGAAATCATGCGTCTAACCTCACGCAAGGGTGTGAATTTGGTGGTCGATCCGGTTGGCGGGAAGGTGCTTGAGCAGAGCATTGCTTCGGCTGGGCGTCGCGGACGCATAGTCAGCGTAGGTACAGCCAGTCGAGACTTCAGCAAAATCGATATCGCTGGTCTTGCACCGGGAAATAAGAGCCTCACCGGGGTATTTTTGGGCGCCGAGATGGCGACGCCCCGTGCTCAGGAAATGATGCGCGGTCTGCTCGCACAAATGGGCTCCGGTAGCCTGAGTATGCCGATTGATCAAACTTATCCTTTATCTGAAGCGGCTGCCGCCCACGCTTACATCGAATCTCGACAAGCCGTAGGGCGCGTGATACTGATACCTTAAAGAAATATATTGAAGACGGGGGGAACATGGCGCTTGCAGATTTCTCGCTAGCAGGGAAGAAAGCCATTGTAGTTGGTGGTCGACGTAATATGGGTAAGGGCTTCGCTCTTGGTTTCGCCGAAGCCGGCGCGGATGTAATCGTTACCGACGTGAATAAAGAAGATGGGGCGCTGCAGTCTGTTGCTGACGAGATTAAAAGCATGGGGCGGCGCTCGCTCGCAGTTAAAACTGATATCTCCAAAAAATCTGAAGTCGACGCTCTTGTGGCGCAGGCAATGGATGAATTGGGCGGTATCGATATCCTTATGAACGTGGCGGTTCGCTATCACCGTAAATCTCTCTTGGATCTTGATGATCAAGGCTGGGATGAATTAACTGACGTTAACTTAAAGGGGTATTGGAATACGCATCAGGCCGTTGCGCCGATCATGCAGGCCCAGGGCAGCGGCAGCATTATCAATCTGACCTCTCGCGGCGGTCTGAAAGCGCACGCGGATAAAGGTATGGGTAACTACGCTATTCTCAAAGCGGGTATTGCTATGATGACACGCCAGTACAGCCGTTATCTTGGCCCATCCAATGTCCGCGTTAACGCTATTGCGCCGTCGCTGGTTGAGTGGGAACAGCACCCGGCTGGCGACTTTTATCGCGACAATCCGGATCGAGCGCCCAAACAACCCGCACCGCCGCGGCCGGAAATGAGCGAGCAGGAAAAATTCGAGGCTTGGTCCACCGGGCCAGAAAGCCTGCCGTTGGGGCGCGTGGCGACCTTCGAAGAAATGGCAAATGCCGCGGTATTTTTGGCTTCTGATGCGGCGAGCTATGTCACGGGAGCTATTCTCTGCGTCGACGGCGGCTATATGGCTTAGTTATTGAGGCGAGTTGGTGATCCATTGGCAGCACTTGCTAACAGCTCGTTTAGCAATGCAGCCTTGATAGCCATGTAGAGTTGACCAGTAACGCATCGCAAAAAGAGGTTGAGCATGGGCGAAGATTGGGAACTTAATCATGTAGGCATGACCATCGGTAACCGTAATGCCACCTTGCGGCATTTCCAATCGATGGGTGTTGGCGTGAGCGTTGGGCCGCAGCCTTTACTGCCCTTTGAGTCGGGCGAGGGTTCGCTGACTTTCTACCGAACCCTTGACGGTGATCCTGTAACAAACACCTATACGACCGGGGGTGCTCACACCTTTAACGATGGCGAAAGCCAAATTGGCGACTGCCAGCTGGAGTGCTATCCCATGCGCCCTGGCCCAGGCATGTTTCTGAGTGAGTATTTGGCTCGGAAAGGCCCGGGTATAAATCACATATGCTTCAATACGCCCTCTGTAGAAACGGATACCGATTTTTTTCTCGGAAAAGGCTGTGACCTAATGTTTAACGCTTTGGTCAATGGCAAAACCGTCGAGAATTACCTCGATACTCGAAGGCATGGAGATTTGATGATTTCTCTGCGCCCGCCCGCCACCGACTGGGAAAAGGCCTGGAAAGCTAACAATGAATCACACCCCCTGGTTAATCCGTGGCGCTTTCTGGGCGTGGGTATTGGCGTCAAAGATCTTGCTGCCACGGTTGGCTACTATGCAGAAATCGGTTTTCCGGAGGCCAGCGATGTCGTCAGTGATACGAAGATAGGCAGCCGTTCCCAGAGTGTTACGGTAGGCCCGTTGGTGTTCGATTTTTTCGCCGCCGCAGCAGATACCAGCATCTATGCCGAGTCTTTAGGGTTACGGGGTGACGGGGTGAATGACATCGCGTTTGCTGTAACCGACCTAGCTGAAGAGACTGACCGCTTGCAGGCAAAGGGAGTAAATTGTTTAGCTACGAGTGCCGATGGCTGCAGCAGCTATTTTGATACGCGTGGAGAGGGCAACATCATGTTGCGCTTGGTCCAGTATTAGATCGCTTTAACGTGAAGATTAGTGCCCAGAACTTTCGTGAGCAGAAGCAATCCAGCGACTGTCAGATTGGCCGACGCTAGTATTGAGAGCTGTAGAAGTTGGCCAGAATCGCAAGCATTTTAGAGGTCAGTAGCGCCAATAGTTAAAGGATCCCGGTAAGATTCACTTAGTCAGCATGGGGTAGACCTAAGGGGAGCACTGAGGTGAAGCCTGAAGAGCTGAAGGTGATGCGAGCCGCTAGGCCTTTTCCATTTTTACAAACAGACTCGATTTAGGCATTGTTGGGCCCAGCTTTAGATATTATTTTTGAAGGTCGTATCTTTCATCTTTTCAGAACATATTTATTAAACCGGAAGCTTTACATTAATTATGGATGCATTAACGCAAACAAAAATCCTCTCGCAGCTTTCCAGTCGATTCATAGAGAAGACAAGCGCCTCGGCGAAAAATGCCGTTAAGGTTCCTGTTCATGAATTTACGGATAGAGAGCGACTGCGGCAGGAGAAGAAAACATTTTTCCGCGACACGCCGCTTTTGCTGGGCTTAAGCACTGACTTACCGGAGAACGACAGCTACCTCGCTACAAATGAAACTGGGCAACCGCTTTTGCTGACGCGAGACGCAGATGGCAGATTTCGTGCATTTTTGAATGTCTGCAGGCATAGAGGTGCGCAGATTGCCGAAATAGGCCGGGGAAGGAAGCGACGCTTCACCTGTCCTTTCCATGCTTGGAACTACAGCAATACCGGCGAACTGATTGCGATAAATCGAGAGTCCAGTTTTGGTTGCGTAGATAAAGACGGCTTAGGTCTAACCGAACTGCCCTGCCTTGAGGCCAATGGCATGCTTTGGGTTCGTCCGACGGTAGGAAATTCATTCACTGAAGCCGACGTCATGGGCGGTCTTTCCGGCGAGTTTGAGAATTGGCTGAAGCACGAGCATCTTTTTTCGGAGGCCCAAGTCATCGAGGCCGACATCAACTGGAAATTAGCGATCGATACTTTTGGCGAGAATTATCATTTTGATGTTCTTCACAAATCGTCGTTGGCTAATGACATCGTGGGCAACCTGCAGACCTGGGACCGTTTTGAGAGAAATGGGCGGATGGTCTTCGCCGGTAAGGAGGCCTTTCAGTATCTGCATGAACAGGAGATACCGATAGAAAAATGGCCCTATCGCGACGTAACCCTTAACGTTTATTTTTTCTATCCCAACTGCATCTTTTTGGTCGACAGGGCGGGCATCGATATTCTCAAGATGTATCCAGATCCAGAGGATCCGGCAAAATCAAAAACCCACCACAGCTACTATATGCGTCCGGAATTGCTTGACCACCTGCAACAGGAAGGCAGAAATACCCTAGAAGAAAGCAGGTTCGTGGGATTCAATAAAATCGTCGTCGACGAGGATTATGCGGCAGCAACGACGGTCCAAGCGGGCGCTGCGTCCGGAGCACAGGACCATTTTGTTTTCGGCAAAAATGAGCCTGCGTTGCAGCACTATCATAGTCGTCATCGCGAGGCTTTGGGTTTGGCGCCCCTAGAGGCTTTGATGAACTAAATCTTATTGTCCTGGGGAGCACGGCATGGCGACAGCGGAATTTCGGCGCGAACGAGAGCGCACGGGCAAGGTCCCCCTGAAGACCAAGATAATTTACGCCTTGGGAGAGATGCCTGGCAGCCATATGAATGGTGCAATAGGCGGTCTGCTGGCGCTTTATTACAATCAAATTCTCGGGGTTTCGGCCAGCACGATCGCCATTGGAATGGGGTTGGCGCTTCTTCTCGATGCAGTTTCAGACCCCATCGTGGGTGCTTACTCGGACAACTTTAAATCGAAGCTCGGACGCAGGCATCCATTGATGTACGCAGCCGCGGTGCCTCTCGGTATATTTATGGCTCTGCTTTTCTCGCCACCGTCAGGATTGGATGAGGCGGAATTGATCGTGTGGCTGCTCAGCTTCCTGATACTTAGCAGACTCACGTTTACTTTTTTCAGTGTCCCGTGGAGTGCGATGACGGCAGAGTTGACTGACAGCTACTCTGAACGATCCGTGATCGTCGGTTGGCGCCAGCTTGTTGGCTACTCTTTAGCAGGCTTATATACATACCTTGTCTTCAACTTCGTATTCAGCGAATCGGAGGCGTATGCGCAGGGACAGCTAAACCCTGAAAACTATGCCTTCTTCGCGCCAATGCTTGGCGGACTAATTACAATGTGGTGTTTGATTACTACTCACTTCACTCGAGACCAGATTCAATACTTTTATCAAAATCAGCATGCTGAGGTTTTCCGTCTAGGCTATCTCCTCCGTTCTATTCGATCGGCGCTAAGTAATCGTAATTTCGCATTGCTCTTGACGGGAGCCCTCGTAAATTTTGGAGTAATCGGCGTTCTAGGTTTTTTCGACATGTATGTGAACACCTATTTTTGGGAATTAAAAGGCGAAGATCTTGGGCTGATCTCGTTGTTTGCGCTTATCGGCCCCTTAGGTGCTGTGCTGCTGGCAATCAATTTTCAAGGACGTTTTGAAAAACACCACGCGCTGGGGTTAGCGTTAGTTGGCGGCATGATTATGAGCATGGTTGGGGTAACCGCTAGATTGAGCGGGCTTTTCCCTGAATATGAAAGTCCGGTTTTCTTACCTGCAATTACGATGATTGCGGCGGCAAACGCGTTCTTTGCAGTGCTAACAGCAATTATGTTTCTCTCGATGATCTCTGATTTAGTTGATGATCAGGAGTTAAAAACGGGGCAGCGTCAGGAGGGAGTGTTTGCAGCTGGCGTCGCTTTTTCTACGAAGGCCGTCGGCAGCCTTGGAGTCATCATCGGTGGCTTCTTATTGGAGTTTTTTATTGGTTTTCCTGCCGGTCAGGGGCAAACTGAAATCAGTGAAGATGTCTTATTCCGCCTCGCGATAACCGATGCGATTGTCGTGAACTCGCTGTTACTCATTCCTGCTT
>ERZ802830.1197-NODE-1197-length-25085-cov-15.0596_pt1 | contig 25085 bp, 26 predicted proteins | sample MGYA00345654_ERZ802830 | MGnify/ENA primary metagenome ERZ802830 (study PRJEB30503, sample SAMEA104212375) | marine metagenome | biome: Westerlies Biome; feature: [SRF] surface water layer (ENVO:00010504) within the epipelagic zone...; material: water...
TGGGTTGGCGCCGCATTAATTGAACGGTTAGTCGACGGCTTCGTTTAGCAAGCGACAGCACCGACCAAAGTTAAAATTACTGCTGGTAGTAATGCCTTCCCGTTCTAGTCTGGTCACCGCAGAACTTTTGCCCGAAACCCATGACATATTCAGTAATGGTTGCCATTATCACACCCTTGTAACGACCGCCAAGGGCAACACTATGCAATTGCAAACCCGAATTCGCTCGACTGTCGCAGGGTTGCTGAGCTCTACGAAATTCGCGGCTCTAAGCCGGCACATTGCTCGGGGCAGACGTCGGATGTCAGGAATGGCGCCCACGGTCTATTACTTTCATCAGGTGGACGATCCTCATAGCCACTTGGCGGTACAGAAACTAAACCAGTTGCGTCAGCAGTACGCCCTGCCGTTTATCACGCACCTAGTTAGCGCATCAGCCGACGACTTCAAAGGCAGCGCTGAGCACTTCCAGCATTGGACGCAGCAAGATGCCTTAGCGATCGCCAAGGGCTACGGAACCACACTGGACATCACGAACACTCCAACACCGGAGCAAGTTTACCAAGCCAACTCGCGACTGAGCGCACACCTAAACATCGACACCTTTGCCGCTGAGGCTTACGCTACAGGCACTGAGCTATGGACATCCGGCAACTTAAACGAAATTGACGCTGCGCGCACAAGCGACACCGAAATCGCCCTCAAGAACGGCAACGCCTTACAAGCAAAACTCGGCCACTACGCAGGCGCCATGTTTTATTTCGACGGCGAGTGGTATTGGGGCCTTAATCGCTTGCACCTATTGGAACAACGGCTCATCGACGAGGGATTTGCATCTGCAAACGCAGCGCCCTGTGTGACCCTGCCTGAAGCACGCGACACCAGCGGCCTGAACGCCAAGCACATTAGCCTTGAATACTTCCCGTCGCTACGCAGCCCCTACACAGCGATAGGTCACAAGCGCGTGCTTGAACTCATTGAGCGCAGTGGCGTCAGCGTGAGATTACGTCCCGTGATGCCAATGCTGATGCGTGGTGTACCCGCCCCTGCGGCCAAACAGCGTTATATCATTACCGATGCCGCCCGTGAGGGCCGGTTCTATGGCGTTCCCCTCGACCGCATTGTCGACCCGTTCGGCGACCCGGTAAAAGCTGCATTTAATCTATATGCAGGCGCGGATGCACTCGGCCAAGGTATGGAGTTTGTTACCGCCTATCTGTCCGCCGCTTGGCAGCGGGGTGTCGACATCACCACCACAGCCGGCCTTCAGCAAGTGGCCGTTGAAGCAGGCATCGATTGGCAAGCTATGGTCGACGCCGCGGCAAAGGCGGATTGGCAAACGCTGCTCAACGACAACCTAAGCGCGCTCACCAGCGCCAATTTGTGGGGCGTTCCAAGCTTTCGAATCAGCGGTGGCAATAATTCAGAACCCTTTGTTTGCTGGGGTCAGGATCGAATCTGGCGCGTTGAAGATGAAATCGCGCAACGCGTTAAGTAATGCTCCAAGCGGCGCAGCAGCATATAACTGCTGGTCTACGCGGCCAAAGCGGGTTTTAATTTATCGATAACAGCAATTAAGCCAGCATTATGAACCTCACTTGGTCTCATGCAGTCATTTACGTTCAAGACGAAAATATCATGTTGGATTTCTATACCAACGTGCTTGGTTTTCAGATCACCGACCGCGGCCCATTAAGCGACGGCGCGCCCGACATCATTTTTCTGAGCCAAAACCCGACAGAGCATCATCAACTGGCTATGGTCCCAATTAGACAAAACACTAGCGCCTCCAACTCGGTCAATCATTTCGCCTTTCGTCTCGTGGAATTCACAGATCTAAGGCGTTTGCATGATCGCCTCCACGACACGGACGGGATTAATATCAGCCCAGTGTCTCATGGCAATACGTTATCGCTGTATTTCAACGACCCTGAGGGCAATGGATTAGAAGTGTTCTGGGATACCCCTTGGCATGTGGCACAACCTCAGGGTCAACCGTGGGATATCACAATGAATAAAGACGAGGCACTGACTTGGGTCGAAGCGAGCTTCGGCAAAGAGGTCTCTTTTCGGCCCCAAGCAGACTACTATGCCGAACGCCGCACCACCTAACCTAGACCGCAACACATTTCGAGACCAACATGACTCTGACTCTAGCTCGCGCAAAAGGCAAAGCAACTGATTTAATAGAAACCACCATCGGCCAACGACTCAACAAGATCGCAGCCGTACAGCCGGAACATCCGGCCCTGATCATGCCTCACCAAAGTATTCGTTGGAGCTACGCTGAGTTTTTAACACAGGTAAACAAACTTGCCACCGGTTTACTGGCGCTGGGCCTAGACAAGGGCGATCGTGTAGCGATCTGGTCACCTAATCGGTACGAATGGGTGCTGACGCAATTTGCGACCGCAAAAATCGGCGCAATCATGGTGTGTATCAACCCAGCCTATCGGCTCTACGAGCTCGAGTACGCACTGAATAAAGTCGGCTGCAAAGCGATTATCAGCGCCGAATCATTCAAAACCAGTTATTACTTAGAGATGCTGCAGGCCTTGGCGCCTGAGCTTGAAAACTGCGAGGCCGGCGCGCTTGTCGCGGAAAAACTGCCTCATCTCAAACACGTGATTCGAATGGGCAGCGAAAAAAGTGCCGGCATGCATAACTTTAGCGCCGTATGCCAACTCGGGAGCGCCGCTGAATTTTCGCAGCTGGACGTTATCGAGGGCCAGCTGCATGCCAATGACCCCATCAACATCCAGTTCACCAGTGGCACTACCGGCAACCCGAAAGGCGCAACCCTCTCCCACCGCAATATTCTGAATAACGCTTATTTTGTAGGCCAGAACATGCACCTGAGCGCAGCTGACCGGCTGTGTATTCCGGTTCCGTTATACCACTGCTTTGGCATGGTAATGGGCACTCTGTGCTGCGTCAGCCACGGTGCCACCATGGTATTGCCCTGCGAGGCCTTTGATCCTCAGCCAGTGTTGCAAGCTGTGCAGGACGAACAATGCACGGCATTACATGGCGTACCTACTATGTTTATCGCCGAACTAGATGATCCTAACTTTGCACACTATGACGTCAGTTCTTTACGCACTGGGGTCATTGCCGGCTCTACTTGCCCCCGCGAATTGATGAAACGGCTGATCAGCGATATGGATCTTGCAGGGATCGTGATTGCCTACGGCCAGACCGAGTGCAGTCCTGTGGATACGATGACCGAGATGGATGATCCCTTTGAAGCGCGCGTCAGTACCGTTGGCCGGCCCCACAGCAACTGGGAAATAAAAATATGTCGCGAAGACGGCAGCATTGCAAATATCAATGAAACCGGCGAAGTCTGTGCCCGTGGCTACGGGGTTATGCAAGGTTACTGGGACGACCCAGAACGTACCGCCCAGACTATCGACACCGATGGTTGGCTGCATTCCGGGGATCTTGGCGAAATGGACGCTCAGGGCTATGTCAAAATTACCGGCCGGATAAAGGATATGATCATCCGCGGCGGCGAGAACGTCTATCCGCGAGAGATCGAAGAGTTTCTGTACACCCATCCGGATATTCAAGAAGTCCAAGTCTTTGGTGTACCCGATGCCAAGTACGGCGAGCAGGTCGCAGCTTGGGTGCAACTGCGAGAAGACAGAATCTTAGCTCCGCAGGACATCGCTGAATTCTGTGCCGGACAAATCACCCATTTCAAAGTTCCTCGGTACATCAAACTAGTCGACGACTACCCCATGACCGTGACCGGAAAAATGCAAAAATTCGTAATGCGTGATCAATACGCAAAAGAGCTGGGACTAGACCAAACAGGTTGAATAACGCAATGGAAATTTTACCTTACGAGACCAATGACGAAAACGAGGTGATCGCACTCTGGGATGCATGCGGCCTCATAACCCCTGCCAATGATCCGCAAATGGATATCAACCGGAAAATAGAGGTTGATCGAGATCTCTTTCTGGTAGGTCGCAACAAAAGCGCAGTAGTGGCCACTGTGATGGGAGGCTACGAGGGACATCGGGGATGGATTAACTATCTGGCTGTTGCCCCCGGCGAGCGGCGCCAAGGCTACGGCCAAAAAATGATGGCGGCCGTTGAGGGACTTATCGAAAAAAAAGGCTGCCCTAAGATCAATTTACAAGTTCGCGCGACCAATGAAGACGTCATCGAGTTTTATAAAGCGCTTGGTTATAGAGTTGATGATGTCATCGGATTGGGTAAGCGCTTGAAAGTTGACTAATCCGGACTTTTCTTCGCCACAAAGGCGCAACATGTAATGCTCGTAGGCGCATAATTTTTACCTGAGCACGCACGTCTATAACCAATCTATCCAGTACCAGACCTTTAAGGATTTCAGTCGTTCCAAGCGCTAGCCACTGTTCCAGACTCGGTGTCTTGCCCCGACGATTAATGTGATTCATTGTTAAACTCCGAGATCGCGCAATCATATGCTGGAGAGTGCTCTAATGAAGATACTTAGAACCCCTGATGCCTGCTTTGAAGGTTTGGCCGATTACCCCTTCAAACCCCACTACACCACGATTAAAACCGAGGACGGCAGCGATCTGCGCATTCATCATCTAGATGAGGGTGCGGCTGACGCGCCCATTGTACTGTGTATGCATGGCCAGCCCGTCTGGAGTTACCTGTATCGAAAAATGATTCCACTGCTGGTGGCCGACGGCTTTCGTGTCATCGCACCCGATCTTGTGGGTTACGGCAAGTCAGACAAACCCGCGGCGCGAGAAGATTACAGCTACAACCGGCAGGTTGATTGGATGAATGCCTGGCTGCGCAGCAACGACTTCACTGGCATGACATTCTTTGGCCAAGATTGGGGAGGGCTTATCGGATTGCGCATGATCGCCGACAACGACGACCGCTTTGACCGCGTTGTGATTTCCAATACTGGCCTGCCCTATCAACCAGATACACCAGACGATGTAGTAGCCGAAGTTGAGGACTTCCGCGCCAACAAACCCACGCCTACCTTGCCACAGATGATGAAAGCCATTCGGCGCGGCGCTCGTGCGCAAGCGATCTCATTCGCCTATTGGCAAAAATTTTGTTGGGAAACGGAAGATCTGCCCACCGGTTTCTTAATGTCCATGATGATGGAACAACGCAGCAAACCGGTCACCGGCATCGATTTTTTGTTCTATCAAATAGGCCTACGCAAGCTGTCTCCGGTACGCACCACGTTAGCCAAGGCTTACGATGCGCCGTTTCCAGACAACAGTTATAAAATGGGTACTCGCGCCATGCCGAGCGAAGTGCCAACCATGAAAACAAGCCCATCACTAGAGGCCCAGGCCAAGGCCTGGGCCTTCTTCTCAGAATACACAAAACCATTCTTATGTGCGTTTGCAGACGACGACCCGGTGACAGGCGGTGGCGACCAACCCTTTCTTGAGAAAGTCCCTGGAACCAAGGGACAAGCCCACACCACAATTACGGACGGTGGCCACTTTGTGCAAGAGGGTAATCCGCAACAGTTATGTCAGGTCATCGGCGACTTTATTCGAGCGAACCCAACCAACTAACAACGTATCGCAGCCTAATTGCGAGGGCCGCTAGAAATGCCTAAATTAGCTGCCTCTTTAAACATTCTGTGCAGGGGGTTTTAGATGACTACGTTATATATGGTACGCAGCAACCCCGTCGACGGCAAAGAGGCCGAGTTCAATCGTTGGTATAGCGACGTGCATTTGGCCGAGGTGCTGCAAATAGAGGGTTTCCAAACCGCACAGCGCTTTCGTATGCACCCGCGCCAAGTCCAATCGCACTCTACTCATACCTACCTAGCGATTTACCATATCGACAGCAGCGATGTAGAGGGCACCCTGGAAAACCTGAAAAAAGCCACTTGGATGAATCTTAGCGATGCCATTGATCTCACCACCTTGGATGTGGGCATTTACGAGTCGATGGATGACGTGCAGTTAGAGACTTGAGCGTTAGATTGCTCGAAAATGCGCCAAATTGGCAACGCGAGTCTGCCTAGAAACTTTGCACCAGTTCAAGGAACGTACCGTCAGGATCTTTAAAGCAAAAAAAGCTGCTGCCATGAGATTCACTGGACATCACTGTTGCTGGCTCGGACAAGACCTCAACACCTTGAGCAAGCAAAAACGCGTAATCTGCATTTAGGTCGCTACTGCGCAGCGCCAGCCGCGCCAATCCTGGCCGATGCAAATTGGGATAAGGGTCTGAGTCATCCCTTGGCTGTTGCCATTCCAAGAGATCAATCAACATGGGCGGCTCGGCATCTTGCAACGCCATAATGGCGCCATTGACCCGATAGTCCTGCATACCAACGGCTGTATTAACCTCAGCATTATTGGTGGCCGGCACCTTCCAAACTTCTACAAAACCGAGCATTTCGTAAAACGCCTTTGAGCGCACGTAATCGCGACAGTTAATATTGATATGCACCATTCCGGTAATATTCATACGGCTCCCTCGGTCAACGGATCAAATAACCGTATCCGCATTGTCTATTACCATTTCGCTGCCGTTCACATGCTTTGACTCATCACCCAGCAAGTAAACGACCATATGCGCTACATCCTGCGGCTCGCCAATACCCATGGCTTTGCGCTTTTTCTCGGCCTTGTCGTCTAAATCGATATTCATCAATTGCTTTACCGCGTTCTGCACCATCGGTGTGTTGATGCTGCCCGGATGCACCGAGTTGCATCGAATACGCAGTTTCTCGCGGCGGCAATGCACCGCTATGGCCTTGGTCATCGAACGAATACCGCCTTTGGCTGCGGAATAGGCGAGGTAATCCGGAATGCCCACCAAGGCCGCGGTAGAGGACATATTCACAATGGAGCCGCCGCCAGATTCTTTCATTAATTTAATTGCCGCCTGACACCCAAAGAAAGTGCCGTCCAAATGAATCGCCAACGTTTTCCGCCACATGGCTGTCGTGGTGGCTTCAATATCTGCGATGGGCGCAATACCCGCGTTATTTACCAGACCATCAAGACGCCCATGCTCGGCTTTGACGGCGGCGATCACGTCGCCCCATCGGTTTTCATCGGCAACATCTTGCGCCAAAAAGGTAGCACCCAGTTGCGACGCCAACTCAGCACCTCGCACTTCGTCAATGTCGGTCATCACCACTCGGGCGCCCCGCTCAAGCAGAAGCTCAGCATCGGCTAGGCCGAGGCCAGAGGCCGCGCCAGTTACTAACACAACTTTGTCGTTGACACCGGTCATTGCGCAATCGCCACCACAGAACCGCAACCCGCTAGCTTTGCACCTGAACGGGTGGCTCACTCGGAACAGAATGCAACATCGCCTCGTCTGGAATTTGCATCACGCGTTCATAGACCCCATCCGGATAATTACTCATATGCGGGCCTGGGGCTTCAACAACATTCGGCTGCGGTACCATGCCGCCCTCATCTTTGTACGACAGTGGCTGTTTGTAACGTTGCAATTCAGCTGCAGAAATACCCGCCAGCGCCACTACTTCGGGATCTATCCAAGCGTCTTGGTTAATCGGCTCAAGCGAATAACTGAGTTCTAACGCCAAATTTTCGGGTCCAGCAAAATAGATAGAGCAGCACATGCCGTGTTCCAGCGGCCCCATCACTGGCACGCCTTTAGAGCGCAATCGATCTCGCATCGACATCAGTTCGGCATGATCACTGACCTTTAATGCCAAATGTTGCATCGCACCGCCGGCGCAATTAGCACCAGGGTTGCCCGCATGAGACTCACCAAGCACCCGCGGTATGTTCTGAATCTCTGGGTTACAAACAAAAGCAATGGAGCTTTCATCATTCAACCGCAGAAACCCGTGCCAAGTGTTTTCAACACCGTGCATCCAATACAGTGCCTGCAGTTCCATACCTAATTTATCGGTGAAGAACTCGATTTGATCCTTCATATTAGCTGTACAGATCGCCAAGTGATGTAACCCTGCGACTTTGTTCATAAACTCCTCCGTAAACCATCGATGCTAAGCTGCGACAAGATGCCGCAGAATGCAAATCGCCCTCAGTCGTCTCGCACTGCGGTTAAAGGGTCATAGCTAAATAATGCGTCCATAGAATTACGCCGAGCTAGCCCCGCCGCACGATTCCGTAACCATGCAGCGATACCGCTTAAGTGAAATACCCGAGCATTGCGGCGCGATCCAAGTTGAATACCTGCAGTACGCTGCCGCCGTAAATCTTCATAACGCCGCACAGCCCTAGCAACGCTTTGATCCTGACTCAGACAAGCAGCAAGCACCGCGGCGTCCTCTATCGCCATGGCCGCGCCTTGTGCCATAAATGGCAGCGTTGGATGGCAGGCATCACCTAACAAGGTGATGCAGCCCTTGCCCCACTGCGGCATGGGTGGCCGATCAAATAACGCCCATTTATACAGTTCAGCAGGATCTGCTTTATCTATCAGTGTCAGCACAGACGGATGCCAGCCCGCAAAATCCTGCCGTAGCTCGGAAAGTTCACCGACTTCAGTCCAAGACTCGACTTGCCAGCCGGCCTTCTCAACCACACAGACGCAGTTCACATAGTCGCCCCCACGAACGTAATAATGAACGAAGTGCTTCCCCGGCCCCCACCAAACAGTCGACATAGGTCGCACCATACCCTGAGGCAGTTTTGCAGTTGGCACCAACATGCGCCAAGCAATATTGCCGGTAAATGTGGCTGCCTGTTCGCCCCATAGACTTTGCCGAACTTGGGAATGAATGCCATCGGCGCCAACAAGTCCGGCAGCCAATTCTGAACGGCCATCCACCTGCACTTGCACAGACCCATCGTCCAGCTGGATAAAATCAGAAACCGCGGACCCGGTGCGCAATTCAATAGATGGATGCTTCTGCGCGGCGTCCAATAGCACCTCTAATAAGTCTCCACGATGCATGTGGTAATAAGGCGCCCCATAACGCTCGGCGATTTCAGCACCCAGCGTCGATTCGGTGATCACCCGACCTGTACGCCAATGTCGAAATTGCGTGCCCTCAGGCAAAAATGCTTGAGCTTGAAGTGCTTGTGCAAGGCCCAGCTCATGAAGCACACGCGAACAGTTCGGCGATAACTGAATGCCGGCCCCAGCTGTTGTAAACGTCCGAGCTTGCTCCAGCACCAATACCGACCAGTCATATTTGGCGAGGCACAACGCTGTGGTCAATCCGCCAATACCACCACCGGCGATAATCACTCGTCGCATGAACTTTTTCCGTATGACCCGACATTCAAGTGTACGCCAATGCGACATTGCTCGGGCGACCGATCAGGTGCTTTCTCTCGCAAGGAGAGCGCCGACGAATTAACATTATTAGGCAATAGTGGCATTTTTTTGAATGGCATCTTCGAGGGGACAACTGTGGCCGATCTCAACGATTTCAGAATGAAGACACGCGTCTGGTTGCAAGAGCATTGTCCTGAGGGCACGCGCTCCCGTATGTCAGATTACGAACGCGTAGAGGGCGGCGACAAGCGCCGCAGCAGCAACCCCGACTCTTATATCTGGCTAGAACGCATGATGCAAAAAAGGCTCGTCCCTAGCTGACAGCGGCCCCGAACTCGGCGAACACACGACAGAGGTACTCGAGCAAATACTAGGGTACGATCCCACAACGATAAAACAATTGTGCGACAGCGGCGCGGCATATAAGTACGCTTCGCCGACCCCAGGCTAACTCTCTAACGGCAAGCAGGCTTTCTATGAACACCAACGTCCTACCCAATATGATCGATCGCAACCCGGTCACCATGCCTCTTGAAGAAATTGATATCAGTTATATCGACTTATGGAAGAAAGACGCCAAGTGGCCTTTTTTCAAACGTCTGCGAGACGATGCTCCTGTGCACTATTGTCGAAATAGCGAATACGGTGCGTTTTGGTCGATAACACGCTTCGAAGACATCATGGAAGTAGAAAAGAACTGGGAGGTCTTTTCATCTTACCCACGGATCTCGATCGGCGACCCGGTAGAAGGCAGCACGTTTTCCACCCCAACGTTTATCGCTATGGACCCACCAACCCACGACGAGCAACGTAAAACAGTGCAGGGCGTGGTAGCGCCACAAAACCTCAAACAACTCGAGGCGACCATTCGCAGCCGCGCAGCACAGATCCTCGATGATCTGCCATTGGGCGAGACCTTCAATTGGGTAGATCGAGTGTCTGTCGAATTGACCACCCAAATGCTAGCAACATTGTTTGATTTTCCCTTCGAAGACCGCAGTAAGCTAACCCGTTGGTCCGACATTGTTTTTGCACGCCTAGGTGAAGGCATTATTGATAGCCATGAGCAGCGCCAAGAAGAGCTTATGGAATGCCTCGCTTACTTCACCCGTTTGTGGAAAGAGCGGGAGAACAATCCGGTGGGCAATGACTTTATTTCAATGATGATTCGCGGCGACGCGACACGAAATCTTTCGCCCCAAGAATACCTCGGTAATATTCTGCTGCTCATTGTCGGCGGCAATGACACGACACGAAATTCGATATCTGGCGGCGTTCTAGCACTAAATCAGCACCCAGAAGAGTATCAAAAACTCCGCGACAACCCTGACGTAATTCCCAACATGGTGTCAGAGATTATTCGCTGGGTTACGCCCCTGGCACATATGCGTCGAACAGTAACGAAGGACTATGAGTTTAAAGGCCAACAAATGAAGGCCGGTGATAAGGTCATTATGTGGTACGCATCGGGCAACCGCGACGAGCGCAGCATTAAAGACCCTGAGCGCTTTTTCGTCGATCGCGAAAGGGCTCGCAACCATATTTCCTTTGGCTTTGGCCTGCACCGCTGCATGGGTAACCGGATGGCCGAGATGCAACTGCGGGTTCTGTGGGAAGAAATTCAACAGCGCTTCGATCGCATCGAGGTTATGGGCCCAGAAGTACGTACGCCCTCATGCTTTGTGCACGGTTATATCGACCTCCCCGTGCGTCTGCACGCCAAGACATAACTTTTTAAAACGGCTCCGGCTCACCAAACATCGGCCCCTTCATAATCGCACTGGGGGCCATGCCGGGGCGGCGCTTCCATGCGTCACTATTATCCAACGTCAGTGCCTGCATGTTGTCGTGCCGTTCACGCATGATGTCTAAGCCGTCAAAGGGCAAATCATGATCCACATAGGGTCGAACATTGTCTGTAATCATATAAAAATTGCCCGCTTTGATGTGCTCGAAAACCTGAGCCGCATGCCGCTCCGGAGTCATGGCAAGCCGAAAGCCTCCAGCACCCAAGGCCTCTAAATCATCCTGCGAGGATTCGCCATCGCGCACGCGCTGATTAACCACACTGGTTTTATCTAGCGCCGAAGCGACGATGCACGGACACAGCACGTGCACCCGAATCTGTGGCGACTTTCGCGCCAGCTCAAAAGACAGCGCCTCACACGTGGCCACCACCGCATGCTTGCTGGCTTGATAAGACGCGCCGCCATTATCGCCGCGCACCAGCCCACCAACGGAAGCCGTAGCCGAAAAAATAGACTCAGAGTTCTGCGCCTGTAACAGTGGGATGAAGGCATGCATCGTATTCACTACACCCATGACATTCACCCGCAGTGTTGTCTCCCACTCTTGCACCGTGCTTTTCATAATTGTGCGGGAAAAAATAACACCGGCATTAGCGAATACAGCGCCGATATTTCTATTGGGCAACAAGTCACAAATTCGAGCAGCCGCGTCGGCCAAATGCTCCGGCTCAGTAACATCACAGGCTATGCCATGACATTGCACCTGCGGATACAGTTCGCGCAATCGCTGCTCTGCTTCGCGGACCAGCTTTTCATGCAAATCAAGTACGATCACATGCATCCCCAATTCGCCAGCTGCATAACAGCACAGGCCCCAACCAATACCGTGATTACCCGCTCCAGTAACCACTGCTACCCGATCACGCAACTGCGTCAGATCCATAGGACCTTGCTGCTTGCTCATTTCGCCCCCTTTTAACCCGTTTTAATTGCGCCGCTTATAACAATGTTAATGACGACACACGACGCCTGTAATACTAACGCGAAACTCACAGATCACCGCGCATGTGCGTGATTGCCATCGATTCTAAAGTTTGTCCGACAACTGCCGCATATTTTCCGGCAAAGCTGCAATTTTTTGCAGGCCGGTGCAGCATTAGCGCCGCGGTGCTCCACAAAATCTCGAACAGGCTTGCTGGTAACTCCGCCCAGCGGCAGACGGGCGGAGCCTAGACAAAGACAGCTCGACAGCAATGCACGCTTTTTCGAAAATGATCGTCAGGGGCAAAGACAAAAACGTGACGCTATTCTTAATGCGGCTTATCGCCAATTCAGTCACTACAGTTTTCGTAAAACATCCATGGAAGACATTGCCCAGGCTGCGGGCATCTCTCGCGCCCTAATCTATTCTGATTTTCAAAACAAAGACGACAACTTTCGTAACGTCTCAATCCAAGTGCATGATCAGGCAGAGCGAATGGCCCTAACGCGTTTAGCAAGTACCGACAAACACATCGCTGCACGAATCGAAGGGGCCCTAATTGCCCGGCATGGTCTATTCCAAAAAATTGGCCTTCGGTACTGGGGCACTAGGAGAGGCCATCAAATCTTGTGGCAACTGCGCGAACGCGCCAAGAAACGCTAAACCGCGGCCGCAGTTCTGCTGTGGCATACTCCCAGCGGGCGAGGGAGGAAGTCATGGACAAATTACTTGGGCGCATTGGCCGCACCATGCTTGCAGTGCTAAGCGCAACCATTACTGCCACCGCACTGGGTAGCGAACCGATAGCCATAGAAAAATCTATTTTTTGGGGCGACCTGCATACCCACACCGCGTACTCCATGGACGCTTATGTGCTGAACACCCAAACTACGCCAGAGGATGCGTATCGCTTTGCTCAGGGCGGCCCGATCACACTTCCCGATGGCAGCACCCACCGACTGCACCGACCCTTAGATTTTGCCGCAGTAACCGATCACGCCGAGTATTTTGGCCTCATTAACGTCTGCCGTCATGAGCCGGAACGTCCTTACTGCCAAGAATTGGCCAAGGCAGCAGCAGAAAAATCTCGGCGTGGATTCGTCGAAATTTTCTTACCTTTAATCGTAAGTGGCCAACGAAACTGCTTAGTTGATGATGCTGCCTGCAGCGACTTCGAGGCAAATCTTTGGCAACGCACCATCGACGCTGCCGAAGCTGCTAACCAACCCGGCAAGTTTACGACCTTCGTAGCAAGCGAATGGACCGCTTCACCAGACAACTTGCACTGGCACCGTAACCTCATATATGGCAATGCGAGCGTACCAAACCGCGCCATTAATTCTTTCGATCAGCCGACTCAAGAAAGTATGTGGCGGGCTTTGAAGGAAAACTGCCAAGACCACCCCCCCTGTGACGTTATTGCCATACCCCACAATGGCAATATTGGGCTAGGCGGCAGCTACAACATCGCCGGGCACAAACCGCCACTGCTGGGATTACGTGCAAATTTTGAAAGACTCGTAGAAATTCACCAACACAAAGGCTCTAGCGAGTGTTATCCAGGCTCTCTTTATAGTGACGAATCCTGCAATTTCGAAATCGCTCTGCCTATCCCTATTCGCGACGACCTGCGTCTTAAACAACGCAACCTTACCGAGCAGGAACAACGCGATATCGCTAAAGGATACGTAAGACCAACGTTGGCCAACGGCTTGGGCATTCAGGCCGAGCTGGGCATCAACCCGTTTAAATATGGCTTCGTTGGCGCCACCGACAGCCATTCCACCCAACCCGGCAGCACAAAAGAGAGCAATTGGCGCGGCGCGCTTGGCCAGTGGGATTTAGAACTCAAAGACCGCCAGATCTATGCGGCGTATAATCCCGGAGGCTTAACTGCCATCTGGGCAAGAGAGAATACCAGATCGGCATTATTTGCCGCCTTACAACGCCGAGAGGTCTACGCAACCAGTGGCACCCGCATTAAATTGCGCGTGCAACAGACCTTTGCGCCTGCTAGCGCCGTCGACTGCGCAACTCCTCTGGCCAATACCATCCCAATGGGCGGCACCTTCAGCAACGCTGCGGAGGCAAAAAAGCCCACCTTCATTATTGAGGCAATGCAAGATGCGACACCGATCGCTGCTATTGACCTAATCAAGCTCCAGCAGGTCGAAGGCCAGGTCAAACAGCAGGTCATAAACCTTAAGCGGTACCCAGAAGGTCAGGCCAGTAGTTGCGTGATCTGGACCGACAATGACTTCGAAAGCGGCGACATGGCGCTTTGGTACGTGCGCGTTTTAGAACAACCGACCCTACGCTGGGACCAAAAGAGGCAAATTCAGGAACGGGCTTGGTCATCGCCAATTTGGTCGAGCGCCTTACCTGAATAGAGGACTATTTGCGTTGATCTTTTATGTGATTAAAGCGTGTAATTGGGGCGATTATGTCGTGAAATATACAGGTTTTGTTAGACTGATCGATTATTATGATACTTCACGTCCTACCGCCGGCCTTTGGTCAACGTAACCCGAGCCCTTTTTGCCTAAAAGTTGAAATGGCATTAACCCACTTGGGCCTCGACTTCACTCTGCGCGAAAAAATGGAGCTGACGAAAGCTCCAAAACGCAAACCCTGGCTCGAAGATAACAACAAGGTCATAGCAGATTCGGAACTAATCCTTTGCTATTTGAATACCAAAACTGATGGCGGGCTCTTCGGCCACCTCACCCCCCAACAAATGGGCCTAGGGCTTTCATTTGTGCGACTTGCAGAACACCATTTGTACTGGCTGATTTTGGCATCAAGATGGTTAGACGACGACTGGTTTGCAAATATCCAAAGGGATTTTTTCGGTTACCTGCCCGCTCCGCTTTCATGGATTGTCAGTAAAAGCGCGCGTCTGCAAATGCGCCTCTTTTATCGATTACACGACGGTCTCGGGTGCCATTGCTCGCAGGAACAAACGCTGCTACTGCGCGCTGACCTGAATGCTATTGCAGGGCAAGTCAGCGCCGAAGGCTTCATCACGGGCAAAGAGTTATGTGTTTTCGATTTCGCAGTTGCCGCAATGTTGGTGGCTGGCATGGATAACGAGCCCGGTACTTGGGTTTCTGAAATAGCGAACGAGTACACCATACTGAGGGACTACGCGGAAAAGGTGCAAGAGAGTGTCGGTGTGTATGGCCGTTTTACTTAAACCAATAGACAGTGACAAACACGACATTCTGGCGCTAGCGCTCTTGCCTATAAAGGCGCTCGAATACCGGATAACTATCAAGCATTAGTCCCCTTGCAGATCGACCACCGGCGGTATCAAATTCCCTATACTCTTTGGCGTTAATCGAGTAATTCGGCCAAGCTCCTAGCTCTGCGCCGTTTGGATTACCAAAGGTTGCAAACCTTACCCAATAATCGGCCATTGCGTTTGCGAGCTGTACGCTCGGCTCAGAGTCAAAGCCAGAGGCATGGCTCGCATTATTGAACACATAGACAATTTCCGCGGCATGAAACGCGCCCAGCTCTCGGCCAAGTGGTTGGTGGGTAAAGTAATACATAAATGTCGCAGCGCCATGCAGTACCGATTTCTCCGCCCAGTAGTGCATGTTCCAACCGAAACCCGCATCAGAGGACAGCGCCAATACGGATTTACGAATATCGTCGCTGGGGTAAAGCCGTAGCACCTCTTTGACTTCGCGGCCAAAACGCCGCTGCAACGACGCTTCATAGTCCTGCACGTTCTTCGGCATCATGCGCAGCGCGCCCAATGTCGTGCCTTCCTCGGCGTTATAACCCAGCATTACCGGCACCCGGTTGAATTTACCAAGCTCAAACATTCGATACAGTTGATCAGGGATAAACTTGCCGTCGACAATCGCTCTATAGGAGCGGCCATCGTCCCCTTGCAGCAGTTCGTGGGCATCCAATTGCCGCATGGCAGCGAGCGATGGCAGACCCAACTTCTGCTGCAAAGCAACACCGCGACTCTCAGCAGAATTTTCGCCCGTCTTTAACTCCGGTAGTTTGCGAAAATTCCCACCACTTTGGCCTATCGCTCGATGAAAGAGACCTTCTGCCTCCGGCGAACCGACCAAATGGTTGACGCTCCAAGCACCCGCAGACTCACCAAAAATAGTGACATTTTCAGGGTCGCCACCAAATGCCGCGATATTCTCTTTGACCCAACGCAGCGCCTGAATTTGATCGGACGTGCCATAATTTCCGGAACTATTCGAGCGCACTTCTGCGCTCAGTTCTGGGTGCGCCATATAGCCGAAGACACCCAGGCGGTAGTTAATGGTCACCAGCACCACACCTTTCTTCGCCAGTTCGGTGCCATCATAAGTGGCGGCGGACCCTGAACCACGAGTCAACGCTCCACCATGGATCCAAACCATTACCGGCAGGGCCTCACCTTCTGGCAAGGAGGACCAAACATTAAGATATAAACAATCCTCACTGGTGGGTTCTGAGGATCGAGCAAAAAATGACCCTTCCGGATAAGGATGCTGAGCGCAGGCTGGACTAAAACGACCGGCATTGCGCACGCCCTGCCAGCCTGGATGGGCCTCAGCATAGGTCCATCGACGTGCGCCTATTGGAGCAATCGCATAGGGAATGCCCTTAAATACAGCAATGTCAGTCGCACGCGAAGATAATGCGCCTTGCAACTTACCGCTCGGCGTAACTAAGTCCATCGCAAACCCACAATGAGCGACAGCTAGGAGTAAAAGAAGTAATACGCGCTTCACATCAGTCCTTATTTACAATGGCATCTATAGGGAAATAAAGACTAATGCAGAGATCGGTTCAAGCATAGTCCATGGACCGCACAGCAGATCGTGTCATGATGGCGTGGGTTCTGGTAAGGACAATACGCCGGGTGCGAGCCGCGTTAACATAAACCAGAAGCGCGTTCAGCCTGCGACCGGCGCCGGCAATCGCAACCGGCGAGGTGAGCAATCCAAGCCAAACCGCGGGCCTACGAACTCGCTTTAAACAAATCAAGCATAGGGAATCTAGAATGATCAAATTGCACGGCTTTTCCGCAAGCAACTATTACAACGTACCTAAACTAGCCCTATTAGAAAAAGGTATCGAATTTACCGAAGTGCTCTCCTATACCGGAGTGGGTCCAAAATATAAGCCTGAATATTTGGACAAAAGCCCCTTGGGCAAGGTGCCCGCACTAGAGACACCCGACGGCTATATCAGCGAATCTCGCGCCATTCTTGACTACATCGAGCGCGCCCACCCCACGCCGCCTTTGTTACCAGAGTCGCCATTTGGTGCCGCCAAAGTGCAAGAACTCGCGCAATTTATAGAGCTTTATTTCGAACTCGCCGCACGGCGGATGATTCCAAATTTGCTCGGTGGTACCGATCCGGATCCAGCTGTTTTGCAAGAATTCGCAACCAACATTTCCAAAGCAACAGTAGCACTGGCAAAGCTCTCGAGCTTCGAATCGTTCGCTTACGGAGATCAATTCACCGTCGCGGACATCGCTGCAATTTTAAATCTTCCAGTTGTACGCAGTGTTGGCAAAAAATTCCTCGGGGAAGATCCGTTAGCCGCAGTACCTGGATTGGATGGCTATTGCGAGCGCATGGAGCAGCGACCTCACGTTAAGACCATTCGCGCCGACTCGGCAGCCGATCAAGCCGGCTTTATGGCGCACTTGAAACAGCTGTATGGCATCTAGCCGCGGCTAACGAACCGCAAGCGGTTATTACAGCTAGGCAGCCAAAAGTAAACAAAACATCTAACTCATGGTCCAAGACATTAAACCGAGCCCAATGTCGCCTGCTGCAGAGGCCTACATTTGGGGTTTTCCGCTGGTGTCAGTCCACCGTACGCGACTGTTACTGTGCTCGAAGAACGATGCTGGAGCGGTAAATCATGTCGATAGCCTAGCTACACCTAGCGACCGCGCAATCGTGGTTCCCAATAATGACACGCTCTATTCGTCAGGCTGGTACGACCTGAGGCACGGTGATTTGCTGATTGATGTGCCACCAATGGATCATCCGCATCGGTATTGGAACGTCATGATCACAGACGCCTATACCCATGTAGCTTATGTGAGCCGCCGCCATCACGGCGTTAGCGGCACGCAGGTTCGCGTTACCATGGATCCTGCAACCCCACCTAGTAATGACGATAGCGAACTGGTCAGCATCGGCACGCCCACTGCCTGGGTCATCATAAGAGTACTGGTGGAATCCCCAGAGGACATCAAAAACTGCCCGCAAGCTGCAGCACGGGATTACGGTAACCGCGCCAGCGACACATCCACACACCCGCACGGAACGTGCTGGTCGTGCCACCACCATCGCTCAAGCTGGCGCTGAGTACTTTGCTGAACTAAAACGCTACATCGAGTTAGATCCGCCCGCGCCTTGGCACCCGAGCTTATCACCGGCAGCCCAAGCTATCGTCGACAACCCCAGCAGTGTGGCCACCAAAGTGTTAGCAGCCGGAGTCGCAGAGGGAGAGCAACTGATACTCCGAGGTAACGGCTCCGACGCAGTTAAACGTAATGGTTGGAGCACCGGTCGCGCAGCCACCGGCTCTGGAGATGACATTTTAAAACGCGCTGTTGGTGCCAAATTCGGACTAGGTGGGCATCAAGCTATAGAGAATCGATCTTATGCTGCCCAAGCCGATGCCCAGGGCAACCGAATTGACGGCACAAAACCGCTAACTTTGCGTTTTGCGGCCGACAACAAGCCACCATGCAGTGCGTTCTGGTCCCTTACCGCATATGGCCCCGACATGTACCTGGTGGAAAACGCAATTGATCGCTGGTCTATTAGCGACCGCACACCAGACCTAAACTATGACGAAGACGGCGGCCTAACCATTACTTTGAGTTACGAACAACCCACCGCCATGACCAACTGGCTCCCTGTTCCTGCGGGCCCTTACTTACTGGGACTGCGGGTGTACGAAGGCCACGATGAGGTTGTTAACTGTGCTTGGTTTCCACCTACGCTAAACCCAGCCAACGACTGAGGCTCACCAGCCAGCACAATGGCTAGTCGTTAATGGCACCATAAATTATGTTCTTCAACTGACCTCGAAAATTGAACGTTGCTGACGGCATAAGTTGCGTCATAAAAACCACATAAAGATCTTCTACTGGGTCAACCCAGAAAATGGTGGACGCGGCACCACCCCAATAATAGTCACCGGCACCCACGGTACCCGAAGCCACCTCGTCTAGGGTTGAGGCAAAACCGAGACCAAAGCCCACACCTTCGTAGGCGGTTTCTGAAAAAGCGCCCATTGCCGCCTGACTGAGGTCTGCGCCACCCACAATGTGGTTTTTAGTCATCATAGATAGTGTGCGACTGCCAATGATCTCGACCCCATTGACTGTGCCCCGCTGCCTTAGCATCTCGCAAAACTTTGCGTAATCTGCAGTAGTGCTGACCAACCCGCCACCACCGGAGGGAAAGCTCGGTGCCTGCAGGTATTTACTGTTTTGCGGATCATCAATCAGCCGCAGCGACTTATCCGCTGCGCGTTCATAATTCGCGGCAAAACGCTCCACTTTATCTGCGGGCACCCAAAAGGCGGTGTCTTGCATCCCCAAGGGTTCGAATATTCGCTGCTGCAGAAAATCTTCGAATTTTTGCCCAGAGATTGCTTCGACCAGGCAACCGCATACATCCGTTGCTAACGAATAAAGCCACTTTGTACCCGGGTCGTAGCGCAACGGTACCTGCGCCAATTTATCGGCAAAAGAACTAATGGTTTCACCATCGCCACGCTGCACCCCTAACTGTTGATAGACCGAATCTACAGGGTGGGGGTCTATCGGCAACAACGCACCATAAGTCAGACCCGCGGTGTGGGAGAGAATATGCCGCATCGTCATGGGTGCGGCTGGCGGCCGCGTCTCCATGTCGGCGCCGCTACCTTGGACCCAGACTTGCTGCCCACGCCATGCTGGCAAAAATCGATACACGGGATCGTTAAGTTGAAAACGCCCTTCTTCAAACAGCATCATTAAAGCCACGGACGTAATCGGCTTAGTCATCGAATAGATGCGAAAGATCGTATCGTCAGCTACCGGTTTGCCGCGTTCGCGATCCATATCGCCAAAAGATTGAAAATAAGCCGGTACACCGTGCCGAGCAACCATAACCTGACAGCCGCTAATTTTGTTCGGCTGAATATAGTTATCATTTAAGTGTCGATCTATTTGCTTGAGCTTTACTGCCGAGAAGCCCGCTTTCGTTGTATTCACGTCCATTTTTACCCCCTAATGCTATCCACCACTAATAATACGCAAGTAATTCCCGCAATCGTGAAACTACCAGGACCTGCATCATCGTCGAAAACCGATCCATAACAAAAGCCTTGCATTTATATTCCGCAAATCAATAGGATCTTAGAGAAAGTTACCGGGGGAAAATTAATGATTGATCTAAACTTGAACGGCAAGCGCGCCGTTGTTACCGGCGCGAGTCTGGGTATTGGCGCTGCCATCGTAAAGATGCTGGCAGACCATGGCGCCGAAGTTGAATTTTGCGCGCGCAATGCTGAAGCAATAGACGCACTGTCAACAAACAGCAACGTTAATGGCCATATCGCGGATATGGGTGACCAAACGTCCACTGAAAATTTTATTCAGCGCGTGCTCGATTCGGGGCCGGTAGACATTCTCATTAACAATGTCGGCGCATCGCCATCACGCAATTTCTTGTATATGAGCGACGACGATTGGCGAGATTTACACGAGTTAAACCTTTTATCCGCCGTGCGCTGCACTCGCGCATTTCTGCCGGGAATGCGCGATAAAAAATCTGGGCGTGTGGTGATGATTTCTAGCTCCGCTGGAAAATACCCTAATGCAGCATTAGTGGATTACGGTGCGACCAAGGCCGCGATGATATCCATGTCTAAGTCCCTGGCAAGAAAATACGGGCGCGACGGCGTACTCATTAACAGCGTTCTGCCAGGCCTTATTCATACGGCTATGTGGGAGCGTGCAGCGGGGGAAATCGCTGAAGCGAGTAATTCAACCGCAGAACAGGTCATTACTAATAATGGCAAGAACGTACCGGTAGGGCGCTATGGTAGCTCCGAAGAGGTTGCCGCTCTGGTTATATTCCTGTGCTCAGAGGCCGCCTCATACATTAACGGCACAGCGATCGAAGTCGACGGCGGACAGGCCAGTCACACCTAGCAGCATGAACCCAGCGCCTTGTGAAACAATAGCGCTCCCAACATAAATGGCGGGGCAGCGGAGAAAAGGACATCGATGCAAGACGAAGTAATCATATATGGCTCTGGCGGCAACCGTGCGGCCCGTTGCGTATGGACAGTAAATGAATTGCAATTAGAGGCCCAGTTCGTCAATCACCCAGATTTAATCGGCAGTGATGAGCTACGCCTAATTCATCCTCAGGCAAAGTTGCCGGCCGCGCTTATTAACGGTGTTGCAATCTTTGAATCCTCCGCAATCTGCATGCAACTGTGCGATTTGAATCCGGCAGCAGGACTGTTACCACTGAGCGGCACAAAAGAGCGGGGCGCTGCGGCCCAGTGGATTTCATTTGCGCAATCTGAAATCGAGGCCTACTTGTGGCATAGCTTTCGCGCATCACGTTTGCACCCGAGTCTCAAAACAACCGAGTTCCCACTGTCGTTCAATAATGAGAGCGCCAGCGCGGGGTTGCAGGTTCTGTCAAATCGTATGGAATCCACCAATTTCTTATTGGGGGAAAACTTTTCCGTCGCCGACATAATCGTGGGTTGGACTGTAAATTGGGCTATAAAAATGTCATTGGTCGAACCGAAGTCTTCACTTCATGATTACTTAGCGCGGTTAAAAGCCCGCGACGCCTGCGCATTGAGCTAATTCGAGCGTCACGATTATCAGGATGAGTCCGGCAATGGCAAATCAAACCCAAATTCCGCAGAAATTGCCTCGTTGTCAGCACCGAGTTTAGGCGGAGCGCGATAGAGATTGGTCGGCGTTTCCAAAAATTTAATCGGGCTCGCAGCTAACTGAATACTGGGGTTATCTCCCGCAGGCTGGCACTGCTCCAACATCCCGCGCGCTTTTACATGGTCGTCAGCGAAAATGTCCGACATGTTCTGCACTGGACCTGCGGGTAGCCGCCCATCTAGCTTCGCCATTAGCTCGGCACGGGTATATTGGGCAGTCCACGCGCAAATTTGTTCTTCAACCCAGTCGACATTCTGCAGCCGTGCGGCATTAGTGGCGCTGCGCTCATCAACAATCATATCCGCTCGCTCCATCACGGCACACAACAACTCCCAGTGATGGGGCTGCCCTACGGCAAGGGATATACGCCCATCCTTTGCGGGGAACAGATCGAACGGATACAGCGTCATTGCGCGCTGCAAACCCGCAGCATTGGGCTTGCCGGTAAAACTGAATTGCGCTACTGCGCTTTTTTGAAACGCCAGCATAGCATCGTACATCGACACATCGAGAAACTGTCCCTCTCCTGTTATGCGCGCATGATGGATCGCAGACAGGGCACCAAAGGCCATTAAAGTGCCCGGAAAAACATCAGCAATGGCCGGTGTGACGAGATTATCATTTGCATGGACAAGGCCACCAAAGCTCTGCGCTGCAGCATCAAGCGAGGGCCAATGTGCATAGGGACTCTCGCCCGTACGAGGATCACCAAATCCGCGCACACAGGCGTAGATGATGCGCGGATTACGGTTTTTAATGGTTTCATAGGACAAGCCAAGCTTCTCCATTACACCCGCACGCATATTCTCCAACACGATGTCGGCACGCTCACACAAATTTAAGAACGCCTCTTTGCCGCGTTCCTGCTTGAGATCTATGCACACGCTTTCTTTGTTCCTATTCACCGCCGCAAACGGCGCACCATAGTCGGAGCCGGCGTCTTTTTCCTCATAGGCCGAGGCATGGTCCGGCAGAAACGGCGGGATATTTCTATAGCCATCACCGTATGGCGGTTCAACTTTAATGACTCGCGCACCCAAATCCGCGAATAATCCGGCTCCGTATGGGCCGGCAAGCGCACGCGTACAGTCGATGACCAGCAAGTCCTGCAACGGCCCCTGACGTTTGGTTTCATTCACAGTGTTCATAATTTTTCTCTCGCGCAACTTACCTCGTCACCCCATAGGTAACCCTACAATATTAACAAGACAACTGGCCTCAGTTCTCAGAGTCCCGATGATAAACCTCCGTATTGGAGCCGGCCATTATGCTCTGGCCTTCATGGTGCGGCATGAGTAAAGCAATAAATGCCGTCGCAGCACACGCTGGCAGCGCCAAAATATAGAATAAAGCTCACCCTCGGCACTCAAACGCATCTAAACATCGTGTCGAAACTTAGATATCGTTAATATCACCTTAACCCACTCTATTGAGACAGTAGCACCATGACTAGGCCAGACCTCGCTCACTTCGAAGCCGAAGTGCAAAAATTTATTGCTGAACACTTAACTCAGGACCTCACCAAGGCTGCTTCTTTAGGTTTTGGCATCAGTCGGGCAGATGGCGAACGCTGGCATAAAGCCGTCTACAGCCAGGGTTGGATCGCGCCCGATTGGCCCGTCGAACATGGCGGTACAGGGTGGACATTGCGCCAAAAGCAGATTTATTCCAACGCCACCGCGCTGGCTGGGGCACCTATGATTATGCCGTTCGGCATCGATATGGTAGGCCCCGTGCTCTACTCTTTCGGCAGTGAGGCGCAGCAAGCTCAGCATCTACCTAAAATCCTCGACGGTAGCGTGTGGTGGTGCCAGGGCTATTCAGAACCGGGAAGCGGTTCCGACTTAGCATCACTGAAGACCTCAGCACAACGTGATGGGGACGACTATATCGTCAACGGTCAAAAAATCTGGACCACGAACGCCCACAAAGCCGATTGGATTTTCACTCTAGTGCGCACAGATACAGAAGCTAAACCTCAGCGCGGCATCAGCTTCTTACTAATTGATATGAAAACACCCGGCGTCGAGGTGAAACCCATCGTCTCAATCGATGGTATGCACCATCTGAATCAGGTGTTCTTCTCCGATGTGCGTGTACCCACGCAAAACCTCATCGGCGAAGAAAACATGGGCTGGACCTACGCCAAATTTCTGCTCGCCAATGAGCGAGCTGGGATCGCGAACGTCGCTCATTCTGAGCGGCTGGTGAAAGCTCTGGTAGATATTACCCATACCGAACGCGATGGCTTCGGCGGGGCGCTGGCCGATTCGAAAGCTTTTATGTCAAATCTAGCAGCCACGGAGGTCCAGTTGCAGGCCCTCAAGGCACTGGAAGCACGGGTTGTTGCCAGTGTTGAAGAAACCGGGGCGCCTGGCGACGAGGCTTCGATGCTGAAAATCGTCGGTACCCAAGTGCAGCAGACCCTAGAAGCGCTGCGCGTCGAGGCGGTCGGCAATTACAGCCTGCCTTTTGAGACTGACCTGATTCGCGGTGAGAGCAATCTGCCTGCACCCGGGCCCGACTACGCCGTAAGCGCGGTATCCGATATGAATTTTGGTCGCGCCTCTTCCATTTACGGGGGCTCTAATGAGATTCAGCGCAACGTCATGGCTAAAGCAGTGCTTGGACTGTAAGCAAAACCGTTCGGCTTACAGCCAAGCGACCGTAAAAATTGTAGGCGCCACCCATGACCTCGGGCACGTTGCCGTGGTAGAACTTATGAAGGGTGGCTTGGTCACAATTTTCCATGATGCCTTCAAATCTCGCAATTGGGCTTCAGGTGCCCTCTGGACGCGAATAGTCAGAAGCACGCGTATATCTGGCCCAAAGATGTCGATTATCCATCACACTGGTTCACTGGCGAACGGCACAAACTTGAGGTGGGGCTACGCTGTCTCTGATGACGCTTCCATCGCAGCAGCGGGCTAGGTAGAAAAAGCAAATATAAATCGTTAGCAGACCATTGGACTGGCAGTGCGCGACATTCGCGCTGGCCTTGGGCGAATTGCTGAGACATAAAGCTGTCCGTTCACACCTTGTGAGGGCGACAATCACTCGTCAGCAATCAAGTCCTGTTGCGCTAGCCTAAACAGCGCGGGCACCCAGAATGAAAAGTCGCCAAAAAGCACGAACTTACCACCCACTCGCATTGCGAACGTTTCTTATTTGC
>ERZ802830.1199-NODE-1199-length-25041-cov-12.6466_pt1 | contig 25041 bp, 27 predicted proteins | sample MGYA00345654_ERZ802830 | MGnify/ENA primary metagenome ERZ802830 (study PRJEB30503, sample SAMEA104212375) | marine metagenome | biome: Westerlies Biome; feature: [SRF] surface water layer (ENVO:00010504) within the epipelagic zone...; material: water...
CAAATCCTAAAAGTAGATTAGGAAATTGTTTTTGAGCTGCAGATGGATTTCTCATTGCGCCCGAAAGGTAATTACCAAAAATAATTCCTATTCCAACTCCTGCGCCTGCTAGAGCAATAGCCGCTAAACCTGCTCCAATCATTTTTGCTGCTTCTAGTTCCATTATACCTCCTATTGTTTAATGGTGTAAATTTAATGCATCATTTAAATAGATGCATGTTAAAATTGCAAAAACATATGCTTGAAGAAAAGCAACTAAGATCTCCAAACCAGTTAATGCAACTGAAAAACTTAGTGGAAGCCATCCACCAACTATACCAAGGCTTATCACAAAACCTCCAAAAACTTTCATCATAGTGTGTCCAGCCATCATATTAGCAAACAAACGAACTGATAAACTTACTGGTCTACTCAAATAAGATATGACTTCTATCACCACAATAAGAGGCAATAAAATTAGTGGTACGCCACTTGGTACAAAAAGTTTTAAATATCCTAAGCCGTGTTTTATAAAACCAATAATAGTAACCCCAATAAAGATAAATGCTGCAAGAACAAAAGTAACAATTATATGACTAGTGACAGTGAAAGAATAGGGTAGCATCCCAAGCATATTGCAAAAAAGTACAAACATAAATAAAGAGAATATTAAATTAAAGTAAGGCTTTCCTTTTGTACCCGCAGTATCACTTATCATTTTTGATATAAATGAATAGCTTAGTTCCGCTATTAATTGAATTTTATTTGGAATAATACTTTTTTTTGACGATCCTAAGTTAAATACTAATAGTATTGCAATAGAACTAATAATCATAAATAAACTAGCATTTGTAAACGATATATCAATGTGATTTATTTTTATCTCAGGGCCAATCCGATAAACTTCGAACTGGTGCATTGGGTTTGTAGCCATAAGTTTACTTTATTTGCATATTTTTTGCAGATTTTACTACGTTTAAAATTCCCGCCACAACACCTACAAAAAAAAATATTAAAATTAACCAAGGTTTAGTACCAAACCAATTGTCAAAAATAAACCCAATAATAGTCCCAACTGCAACTGCGGCTACAAATTCAGTGCTCATTTTAAAAGCTGCACCCAAAACAGATGATTTATTTACAGAGTTTTCATTATTTTTATTAGCAAACTTCTTTTTTGCAATTTCTAGGCGAGTTTTGAATTTTTTTTCGGACATTTCTTATATCTAGGCGACCATGCTCTCAGCTTTTTGTAAATCTACAGCAACTAACTGACTTATACCTTTTTCAGGCATCGTGACACCATACAATTTATTCATTTTTGACATCGTTAAAGCATGATGGGTTACAATGATAAATCTGGTTTGTGTTATCTTAGTTAATTCTTCTAATAAATTACAAAATCTTGTTACATTAGCGTCATCAAGTGGCGCATCCACTTCATCTAAAACGCATATTGGTGAGGGGTTTGATAAAAAAACTGCAAAGATTAAAGATAAAGCAGTTAAAGCTTGTTCGCCACCAGATAATAGGGTGATTGATTGAAGTCTTTTTCCAGGAGGACTAACAAGCATTTCAAGACCCGCTTCCAGAGGATCATCAGAGTCTATTAGTTCAAGTTTTGCGTTTCCGCCATTAAAAAGCTTAGTATAAACTTCTCCAAACTTTCTATTTACCCTTTCAAACGCCTCCAAAAGTCTTTCCCGGCCTTTTTGATTTAATTCATTTATACTTTCTTTTAATTTTGAAATTGCTTGTACAAGATCTTGTCTATCTGTTTCCATTTTTTTAATTTCTACTTCATATTTTGTAGTTTCTTCGTCAGCTCTCAAATTGACTGATCCTAACTTCTCTCTTTCTCTTTTTTTTGCATCTAACACTTCTTCTTGTGAAACAGCATCTGGAAATTCATCTTCTTTTTCTAGATTAGAAAATTCAAGAATATTACTTTCATTTAAATTGAGTTCAGTATCTATTCGCTCCAATAAGTCATTTTTTCTTTTATTCAAACCTTCAACTGTTGCACTTGAACTGGCTTTTCTCTCTCTTGTTTCGATTGAACTTTCTTTTGTTTTATTTAACTCATCTCTTAAATTAGAAATTTCGAAATCAACTTTTTCAATTAAAGTTTCATTTTCGCTTTTTTCTTTTTCAGATAATCGTAAATTTTCAGAAATTTGACCTTTTTTTTCTGCTTGTGATTGTGGTTGTTTTTCTAGTTCGTTTAATTTTGTATCCAGCTTTTGCTTTCTATCATTGAGTTCATTAACCATTTTCTCAGAATTAGATAATAGATTTTTCCAACTATTTATTTCTTTATCTATAGTTTTTATTCTTTCATTTCGTTTAATAGACTCTTTTTTAAGATTTTGATTTTTACTGTAGTTATCCGCATATACTTCTTGAAGGTTTTTTATAGTTTCGTTTTTTGAACCTATATCAGATATTTTTTTATGGTCTTCATTTTCATTAATTGTTTGTACAAGATAATTTAATGTTGTTTTACAAGTATCAAGTATAATTAAAGCATCAGAACTATTATTAGAATTTACCAATTGAATAATTTTATCAATATTTGACCTTATTTCATTAATTGTATGAATGTTTTTTTTTAAACTTTCTGAACTAAAATTACTTAATAAGAAATCTACTTTTTCTTGCTCTTCTTTTAAATTATTTTTTGCAATATCTAAATCATTATTAGATTGTTTTTCTGTTTCATAATATTTCGAATCTATGTCTATTAAATCCTGTTTTTCTTCCTTTAGTCTTTTTTCGTTAGAATTTGCGTCAATAATTATACTTTTTTCTCTATCAGTGTCCTCATCAATTGTTTTAAGAGAATTTTTAATACTTTCAATTTCATCTTTTATCCTATCATTTTCGTCATCTAAACTTTTAAGTTCTAAATTTAGTCTTTGAATTTTGGATAAATTTTCGTAATTTTTATCTCTAATAGGATTTACTTTATCTGTCTCTTCTTGAATTTTTTTTTCAATTTCTGCTATTTTATTATTAAAATTTTGAACTTCTTTGTCAGCATCATTATTAATCTCATTTTCTAATTTTATTTCTTGATCAATATCTTTCAGCCTTAGATAGTATAATCCTGCTTCAATTTTTTTTATTTCTTCTGATATGATTTTATATTTTGTAGCTTCTTCAGCTTGTTTTTGTAGGTTCATTAATTGTTTTTCTTGCTGCCTTCTTAGTTCATCAGCTCTTTTTAAGTTATTTTCTGCTGCTCCCAGTCTTAATTCCGCTTCATGTCGTCTAACGTGTAGTCCCGCAATACCTGCTGCCTCCTCTAGAACCGCTCTTCTATCTGTAGGTTTTGCAGTTACTAAGGCTCCTATTCTTCCCTGACTAATAATAGATGGTGAATGTGCCCCGGTGGATAGATCAGCAAAAAACATTTGAGCATCCTTTGCCCTTACTTCTTTTTCGTTTATATAAAATTTTGAACCTTTGTCCTTTTCTATCTTTCTTTTTATTTCAATATTCTCTAAATTTTTATATTGAATTGGACCATCTTTACTTTCATTTGTGATATTAATTATTACTTCAGCAATATTTTTTGAAGGTTTGTTCGAAGTTCCAGAAAATATTACATCTTCCATTCCTGAGCCCCGCATACTTTTTGCAGAGGTTTCTCCCATACACCACCTTAAAGACTCTACTATATTTGATTTTCCACATCCGTTAGGTCCAACAATTCCAGTTAAACCATCATCTATAATAAATGTAGTTTTTTCAGCAAATGATTTAAAACCATTTAATTGAATTTTTTTAAACTCCATAAAATGATTATATCATTTTTTGGAGATATTTTTTTAAATTTTTAAATGTAAGGCTTTCTTCAAATTTTTCGTTGTTTATAATAATAGTAGGAGTTGCATTTATTTGAAATTTTTTAACTCCATCGATTCGATCAGAAAGAATATGATCCTCAATCTCTTTATTTTTTAAACATTCATCAAAATTAATATTAAAATTTTTCAATTCTATAACATTAAGTAAGTTTTTATTTAATTCTTCTAAATCTTTGCCTTTGGCCCATTCGTTTTGATTATTATATAAAAAATGTAGAATCTCAGAATTTCCATCGTTTTTACAATGAGCAATTTTAGATGCATTAAAAGCTGCCATATCGAGCGGGAAGTTCCTAAATTCAATTAATACCAAGCCAGAGTCTACAAACTCACTTTTAAGCTCAGGATAAACATTTTTATGAAAATCTGCACAATGACTACATGTGAGTGACTCATATACAATTATTTTTATCTTAGCATCAATATTTCCTTCTGTAATATTTTTAATTTCTGAAGCATTACAAAAGGTAGATAAAGATATAAGTATTAAAATTTTAAATAATATTTTTTTCATATTTTTTTGAAATATTTACTCATTTCAAGCAATGAGTTTTTAATCTTATCATTTTTTATACTAGAAATTTTTTTTGTATATACGCTATTTGTCACCCTTTTTTTAATTTTTAATTCAAATTTCTCGTTATTATCTTCTAAAGTTATTAGTTTGATACTCTTTAAAACGTTTTGATTAAAAAAATTATTTACCCTATCAACCACTTGTTTTTTTGAATATTCCATATCTACTTCGTGTCCTCTTTTAACCATTATTTCTAAAAGACTTCCTCTAAATCTGTTCTCACTCTTAAAAGATTTTGGATAGCAAATTTTAAACAAATCATCTCCAACAATACTTCTCCAGTTATCTAGCAACCCAGAGTAAATGCGTCCTTTTTTTTTAATAATTCCTCTTACTTTTACAGGCAATGTATCTTTAAAAGATCTTAGACCTTGAACAGATCTCATTCGTTGCTTACTATAAGATTTTAATTTCATATGAAGAAAGACATCTTATCAAAAAAAATTCTCTATTGGTATGATAATAATAAAAGAAACTTACCATGGAGAACCCATCATTCAAAAAAACAAAAACAATATTTTATACTTGTGAGTGAATTTATGTTGCAACAAACACAAGTTAAGACTGTGATTCCTTACTTTAAAAATTTTATAAGAATAATTCCAAATTTAAAAAAACTATCTAAAGTAAGTGATAAAAAATTAATGAAATGTTGGCAAGGGTTAGGTTACTACTCTAGAGCTAGAAGTCTAAAAAAAACATCACAAATTATAATTAAAAAGCATAAAGGAGATATTCCAAACAATTTTGATGATTTAAAAGCATTACCAGGCGTTGGAAACTATACTGCAAGCGCAATTCTAGCTATTGCTTTTAATCAGCCTTATATTCCATTAGATGGAAATATAGAGAGAGTTTTAAAAAGATACCTATATTTGAAAAAAGAGAGTGAAATTAAAAAAGATAAACTTGATCAAAAAAAATCTATTTTTGGAACATGTAAAAGATCTAGTGATTATGCCCAGGCTCTTATGGAGATAGGTGCTTTAATTTGCAAACCTACTAAGCCTTTGTGCAACCAATGTCCTATTCAAAAAAAATGTATGTCTTTTAAAAAACAGGATTTTGAATTAACAAAAAAAAACAAAAAAAATATTAATAAGTATTTTATTCTTAAAGTTTATAAGAGAGATAAAAGATATCTTGTTATCAAGAATACAAAATTTAATTTTTTAAAAAATTTAAATATATTCCCCATGGAAGAGGTTACTAAAACAAAAAAATTTAATGAAAATTTGAATTTCAAAATTTCTAATATGAATATGAGTATTAAAATTAAGTATTTGAAAAATTACAAAGATTTCCCTTTCTCTAATTGGATTGATCAAAAAAAACTAGATAATTATATTTTACCAACATTTACAAAAAAAATTGTAAGATATTTACAAAATAATTAATGAAAAAAATTGCAATTATAGGAGCTGGGATTTCTGGATTATTTATAGCAAATCTTTTCAAAAAAAATCCCTATTATCATTTCACTATTTATGAGAAAAATAATGTTATTAACCTTGATGAGGGATACGGAATTCAATTATCAGTTAACAGCATTAAACTATTGAATGAAATTGGATTCGACAAACTAGAGTCTAATAAAAAATTTAATCCTGAAAACTTGGATATCTATTCAATCAACGAGACAAAAAAAATATGTGAGTTAGAAATATCAAAATTTAACTCGGAAGATTGCAGGTATACAACTTTAAAAAGATCCGTTTTGACCAATTTTTTAATAAAGGATTTAGGAGATCACATAATTACAGGAAGTAAAATTTCAAAAATAGATCAATTTAATCAAAAAATAAAACTTACTTTTGAAAACAATAAAAAATCTGAGTATGACCACTTAATCATTTCTGATGGAGTTTTTTCAAAAAGCAAAAGTCTTATTTCAAAAAGCAAGATACAACCAAAGTACAATAACACGTTAGCAATAAGAGGCTCATTAAATAAAGTACCAAATTATATAAACGATAAAAACATCTCCTTATTTTTATATTCAAATTTTCATTTTGTGATTTATCCAATTAATTCAAATGGTGATTTAAATTTTATAGCTATAATGAAATATAAGATGTCTTCCGAAGATCAAAAAAATTACTCTTTATTTACTAAGGATACGTTTATTAAAAATATTTTAGAAAAAATACCTCCTGCAGTGAAGGATATTACCAATAATCTTGAGGCAATAAGAATTTTTCCAGTTTTTGTAAGTGATAATTATTATAAATTACAAAATAAAAATATTCATTTAATAGGTGATGCGTTTTTTGCTTTTCCACCATCCTTTGCTCAAGGTGCATCACAATCAATAGAGGGTGCATATGAATTATTTGAAAATATTAAAAATAACACAGAGGCCAATTTTTTAAATAATCGATTAAATAAAACAAAAATGATTAATAATAGATCAAAATTAAATCAGTTTGCATTTCATTTATCTAATCCACTTACAATTTTCTTTAGAAATTATCTTCTAAAAAAACTAGTTAAAAATGAAAAATTTTTAGAAACTTATCTTGGTAAAATTTACAAATAACCTTTATTTAGAAATTTCTGTCTTAAACTATCTATTGGAACTATATTGCTGCCAACTTCGCAATGCCAGTAGGTCCATCCATTACAACTTTCAGCACCTAAAATTGTAGCTGCTACTTTATGAATTGATCCTTCTGTTTGAGCGTGTTTAATACTTCCATCAACCATAATTTTTGCACTAATTTTCTTTTTATTATCAAAAATAGTTGTACCGGGTTTGATTATTCCCAGTTCGACCAGGGAGCCAAAAGGTATTCTAGGTTTAGATCTATTATTTTCAAGAGTATCTAAATAATCATCTTTGATAGTTTTTGTTTCATTTAATCTTTGCTCAGCAGCTTTACAATAGATTTTGTCTTTTTCTATGCCATAATAGTTTCTTCCTAATTTTTTTGAAACAGCAGCTGATGTTCCTGAACCTAAAAAAGGATCTAAAATGAAATCGTTTTTATTAGAAGTTGCTAATAAAATTCTATGCAACAAAGCTTCAGGTTTTTGAGTAGAGTGAATTTTTTTTCCATTTTTTTTTAATCTCTCGGAACCATTGCAAATTGGTAAATCCCAATTAGATCTCATTTGAAGATCATCATTTAAACATTTTAATGATTGATAATTAAAAGTATATTTTGATTTTTCTGATTTAGAGGCCCAAATTAATGTTTCATGTGCATTGGTAAAACGTGTTCCTCTAAAATTTGGCATTGGATTTTTTTTATTCCATATAACATCATTTAGTATCCAGAAACCCAAATTTTGAATTGCAGTACCAACCCTAAAAATATTATGATAACTACCAATTACCCAAATTGCACCGTTTTTTTTTAAAATTCTTTTACATTCATTAAGCCATGCAAATGTAAAATCATCATATTTTTTAAAACTTTCAAATTGATCCCATTTATCGTTTACAGCGTTAACCTTTGATCTGTCGGGTCTGGTTAAGTTATTCCTTAATTGTAAATTATAGGGTGGATCTGCAAAAACCAGATCAAAACTTTCGTCTGGAATTTTTTTTAATTCTTTAAGACTATCTCCATTAATAATTTTATTTTTTAAATTTTTTTCAATCATTTTTAAAAAGTTAATTAGACTCTAGCTAAGAGTCCCAGTCAACTTGAGATTGAATTTTTTCTAGTCTATTAGTGGTACTTATTTTTTAAGACTCAATATATTGTGTATTGGTTTAAATTTCTTTCTATGATGTTTTGTTATTCCAAGTTTTTTTATAGCTGAAAGGTGATTTTTTGTTCCATATCCAACATTTTTATCCCAAGAATATCCAGTATATTTTTTTGACATTTTTTTTATTAATTGATCACGAGTTACTTTTGCAATTATTGAAGCCGCAGAAATTTCTGGGATTTTTCGGTCGCCCTTGATTACATATTTGAGATTATAGTTTTTCATTTTTGGAACTTTGTTACCATCAACCATTACGATTTTAGGTTTTATTTTTAATTTTAGAATAGCCCTTTTCATTGCTAGAAGACTTGCATTCAAAATATTTAGTTTTTCAATTTCTTTAAGAGATGCCGATGCAATAGACCATTTTGAATTTTGTTTTATATATTTATTTAAAATTTCACGTTTTTTTTTCGATAAACTTTTTGAGTCCTTTAGTTTTTTCTTATCTATCTTATTATTCAAAATTACTGCGGCAGCAAACACAGGGCCGACCAAACTTCCTCTTCCAACTTCATCTACTCCAGCTAAAATTTTAACCATTTTAAAAACTAATATTTAATTCGTCCAATTTTTTTTTGATTTCTTTAAGATCATTCCAGGAATATTTTTTTTGGTCTGGCTGTCTTAGTAAATATGAAGGATGAAATGTAATAATAGATAAATATGTTTTACCCTTAATAATTATGTCTTTCCATTTACCTCTTTCTTTTGAAATTTTATAATTACTACCTACCAATGTTTCCATCGCAGTGCTCCCCATAATTACTATTATTTTTGGATCAATTATAGAAATGTGTTCATATAAAAATTTAGAATATCTGTTTATTTCCGAGATAGTTGGTTTCCTGTCATCTGGTGGTCTATAATTAATAACGTTTGTAATATAAATATTTTCTCTTTTAATGTTTATTGCTTCAAACATTTTATTTAATAAACTTCCAGCATCACCAGCAAAAGGCTTACCTACCTCATCATCTTTTTGGTCTGGACCTTCGCCAATAATCATCAATTTACTGTTAAAGTCCCCATCATTAAAAACTAATTTCTTGGCATTATTTTTTAAATTACAGCTTTCAATTTGTGAAATGTTTATTTTGAGGTTTTCAAGCTTTGATTTAATTTCATGTGGTTCCAATGAAATTTTCAAGCGACTTATTGGATTATTGCTAAATTCATAGATCGAATCTATTGATTTTAAAAACTCTTCGTTTAAAAATTCTTTATTAACCATATAAATAAATGATATCAAAATTTTTTAAAATTATCTTTATTATCATATCTTTTTTTTTCGCTAATCAGGCGAACTCCAAAAATATAGATTATAATTTCAACAAAAGTGAGTTATCAAATTATCTTTCTGCTATAATCTCATTCAATAATCATGAAAATGAACAATCACTTAATTATTTTAATTCCTCAAAAAGATTACTCAGAAATCATGAAAATTATTTAAAACAGTATGTTTTTTCTTTGGTAGTTAATCAAAAAGTAAAAAGAGCGATACAAGAAATTAAAGTTTTAGAAAATAAAGAAAATGTATATTTTTTTGAGTCGTATGTGCTCTTAAGTTTGGATTCGATATTAAAAAAAAAATATAAGAACAGTGAAAAGTATATTAATTATTTATCAAAGTTTAAAAATCAAGGACCCTATGAAAAGGCGATTTTTAATACTTTAAAAATATATACATCTACTTTTAAAAATAAAAAATTGAGTTTTCAAAAATCAAACTTTGAAAATTTAGACTTATTAAATAATACTTTTTTAAAATGTTATCTAAATGACACATCTATAAATGCCTCATTTGATAATTTAATTAATTCTGCAAGTATAGATTATTCAAGATATTTATTTTTTTATGCAAATTATTTACTTCATGAGAATAAAAAGGATGAGGCAAAAAAACTTTTTTTAAATCAAGATCCCCTAAATAGTGGTTTGCTTCTCCTGCAAACAAAAGATTGGTTAATTAATAATCAGACAAAGAAAATAACATCTATTTTTTCATGCAAATCTGAGAAGGATCTTTTAGCGGAATTTTTTTTCTTAATTTCAAATTTATATGCAACACAAGGTGATTTGGTCAAATCAAATTTTTATTTGGGTGTTTCAAATTTTTTAAATAATAAATTTAAAGCAAATAAATTATTAGCTGTAGAAAATTATTATAATTTAGGGAAATTTGATGAGACCAAAAAGATTTTAAATAATTTTACTGCAGAAGATAAAATGTTTTATTGGTTTAAGGTAAAAACTAATACAAAAATTATTGCCTCAATGCAAAATAAAGATCAAGCACTTAACTATGTTGATAGCGAATTTAAAAAAATAAAAAAGAAAACTGATAAAATTAATTTTGATATGGCTAATATTTATAAAAATTATAAAAAATACAATAAAGCAATTATTTTATATTCAGAATTAATGGAAAATTTTGAAAAAAATTCAGATAATTATGCTGGTTTATTGTTTAGAAGAGGCGGAAGTAATGAACGATTAGGTAATTATAAAAAAAGTGATAAAGATTTATTGTTAGCTCTAAAAATTTCACCTAATGATTCTTATACATTAAATTATCTTGCCTATTCTTGGCTTGAAAGAAAAATGAATATTTCCAAAGCAGTTAAAATGTTAGAGATTGCGAATAAAATTAATGAAAACGATCCATACATAACAGATTCAGTAGGGTGGGGATACTTCCTTACAGGCAGATATGATGAAGCAGAAAAATTTATGAGGAGAGCAATTATTCTTATGCCAAATGATCCAGTCATAAACGATCATTATGGAGATATTCTTTGGAAACTAAATAAAAAATTACAAGCAAAATTTTATTGGGAAAGTGTACTAAATTTAGAAGATACAGAAGACGACATGATAGAGAAAGTTAAAATCAAATTATTAAAAGGTTTAAAAATTGAGAGCAACAGTTCATAATTTAAAATCATACGCTAAAATAAATTTAAGTTTAAATGTGATAGGTAAAAGAAAACCAAACAAATTACATTCAATTGAAACATTTGTTTCATTGATTAATCTAGCTGATGAAATTAAAATTAATGAAGTAGACTCCAAAAATCACAAAGTTATTTTTATAGGCAAATTTTCAAAAGGTATCCCTAAAGTTAATACAATTACTAAATTATTAAAATTAATGGATAAAAAAAAACTTTTGCAAAAAAAATATGAATTTTTAATAAAAAAGAATATACCCCAACAGTCTGGGATGGGCGGAGGTTCAATGAATGCAGCAACAATTTTAAGTTTTTTTAAAAGTGAAAAGATATTGACCAAAAAGCAAACTGAAAATTTTGCTCAAAAAATTGGTTCAGATGTAATATTGGGGCTTAATAGACTTTCTAAAATTTATTACTCAGATGGAAAAGTATATGAAATAAAAAAAAGTCTTAAGTATTATTTGGTTTTGGTAAAGCCAAATTTTGGATGTTCTACCAGAAAAATTTTTTTTTTTAATAAAGTTTTTTCTAAAAAACAATTCTCAAAATCAAAAAAAAACATAAGAAAAAATATTATATTTAATAGTAAAAATGATCTAGAAAACTCTGCGTTTAAAGCACATCCAAAACTTAAACAATTAAAAAATCAGCTAATAAATTGGAAAAAAGCTGAATTTGTAAGAATGACAGGATCTGGGTCTACTTTAGTGATGTATTTTAATTCAAATGAAACAGCAAAAAATGCATTGAAAACTTTTAAAAGAAGATTAAATAATTCTTGGTGCATTTTATCAAAAGTTATATAAAAATTTAATTTTGAGAGAAAATAAATTAACTTTGGGGCGTAGCCAAGTGGTAAGGCAGCGGTTTTTGGTACCGCCATCCTAGGTTCGAATCCTAGCGCCCCAGCCAAATATGTTTAACTTTTTAAATAAATTCTTTGCCAGTTCCAATAATATAAAATCAAAGTTTTTTGATTTGCAAAAGACCTCAAGTGTTAAAAAAATATTTGAGGCATTTCAAGATTACTCAATAGACTCAGAAATAAGATATGTTGGAGGTTGTGTTAGAAAAATCCTTAATAATGAAAAGGTTGACGATGTTGATATGGCAACTAATCTTAATCCTGAAGAGATCAAAGAAGTTTTAAAAAAAAAAAATATTAGGTTTTATGAAACTGGTAAAGACCACGGAACAATCACAGCACATATTAATGATGAGAAATATGAAATTACACCTCTTAGAAGTGACGTAACTACTGATGGAAGACATGCCAAAGTTCAATTTACTAAAGATTGGAGAAAAGATGCAGAAAGAAGAGATTTTACAATAAACTCGATTTATTCAGATATAAATGGAAATTTGTTTGATCCGTTTGAGGGAAAAAAAGATCTTGAAAATGGAAAAGTTATTTTTGTAGGCGACGAAGAAAAAAGAATTAAAGAGGATTATTTAAGAATTTTAAGATATCTAAGATTTTTTTCAAATTATAGCAGAGCAGAACATGATGTTATTACGTTAAGAAACATAAAAAAAAATTTAAATGGAGTTTCTAAAGTATCTTCAGAAAGAATGTTAGATGAATTTAAAAAAATATTTATTTCTCAATCATTATATCAGCTGTGCTTAAATAGGGACTCATTTGAGCTATTACAACTTATATTTCCACAATTTAAAAATCTCGAGAAAATTAAAAGATTAAACCCTTTAGCAAAAGAAAAATTGAAGGATATAGATTTTATATTTTTGTTAGGATTATTAACTATAGATGAAACAGATAACTTAGACTATTTTCTTTTTAAATATAATATTTCAAAAAAAGATCAAAAAAGATTAATAAATATTAAAAATTTTTTTCACAGTAAAAAGGATACTTTTAAAATTAATTTTCAGTCTCTTTGGAAGTATTATTATTTGTATGGCCAACAAAGTTTAAATGATATTTTAAACTTTAAAATTTTTATTTCCAAAAAAAATGATAAGAAATTTATTGATTTAATTCATTATTTTAAAAATAAAAAAGCTCCAGTTTTTCCAATTAAAGCAGACGATTTAATGAAAAAGTTTAATTTTACTGAGGGTAAAAAATTAGGCGAAAATCTAAAAATTTTAGAAGATTATTGGATAAATAATAATTTTAAAATAAACGAAAAGGATATAAAGAAAATAGTAAAATATTAAATATATTTTACATCTTTAACTTCAAAATTTTTAGTTCCTGCTGGTGTTTTAATTTCAACTAAGTCACCTTTATTTTTACCTATTAAACCTTTTCCAATAGGTGACTTAAAATAAATTAATTTATTTTTTATATCAGCTTCGTCTTTTCCCACAATTTTATAATCAACCTTTTCATTATTATCTAGATTAATTAAATAAACACTTGATCCAAAAATAACTTTACCATCGTTTGTGAGTTTAGTTACATCAATTACATTAGCCCTTGCAATTAAATCATTAATTTCCTCTATTCTTCCTTCGTTATGAGATTGTTGTTCTTTTGCAGCATGATATTCTGCATTCTCTTTTAAGTCTCCATGTGATCTTGCTTCAGATATAGCAGAAACAATCTCTGGACGTTTCTTTTCTTTCCTGAATATAAGTTCTTCTTTAATTTTTTCTAATCCTTGTATTGTTATAGGCTCTTTATCCATAATTATTTCCACTTAGCTATTGGAGGAAGTGACATTAATATTCCCTCTACATTACCTCCAGTTTGTAATCCAAATTTTGTTCCTCTATCGTAAATTAGATTAAATTCAACATATCTTCCACGTTTTAAATACTGGATTTCTTTTTGTTTTTTTGTCCATTTTTTATTTTTATATTTTATTATAATATCGTTATATATATTTTGAAATGTTAAACCAACATCTCTAACAAAATCAAAATCTTTAGACCAATTTTTTTTTTTATAATCAAAAAAAATTCCTCCTATCCCCCTAGGTTCGTTTCTGTGTTCTAAAAAAAAATATTGATCACACCACTTTTTATATTTTTTGTAGTAATTTTTATTATGTTGGTCACAAGATTTTTTAAGTTTTTGATGAAAATTTTTTTTCAAATTATTATTTTTTATACATGGAGTAACATCCATTCCTCCTCCGAACCACCCATGAGAAGTATATATATACCTCGTATTAAAATGCATTGCGGGTACGTGAGGATTTTTCATATGCATTACCACAGATATTCCAGATGCCCAAAAGTTTGAGTTTTTACCAGTTCCAGGAATTTTATTTTTAAACTTTTTTGATAATTTTCCGTAAACTTTAGAAAAATTTACTCCAACTTTGTCAAATACTCTTCCATTTTCAAAAATTCTAAATTCCCCCCCACCTTCATTTTTTTTTTTATTTCTTATCCAGTTTTTTGATTTAAAAATTTTTTTCCTTCCCTCTAATTTTTCAATATCTTTACATATCGATTCCTGTAAGATTTTAAACCAATTTGAGGTTAGTTTTTTTTTAAGTTGTTCATTCATTTAATTGAGTTGCCTTAAACATTCTGCAATTGTGATTGAAACTGAAGTTGATAAATTTAAAGATCTTTTGTTTTCTAACATGGGAATTTTTAATTTATAATTAATCAATTTATGTATTTTTTCAGGGACACCTGAACTTTCATTACCAAATAGGATAGTATCATTTTTCCTAAATTTAAAGTTAGTATATTTATCATTAGCCTTAGTTGTCATTAAAATTATTCTTTGATCATTTTTTGCTTTTATAAAATCATCTAAGCCCTTATAAAAATTAATATCCTCAATATTCATATAGTCCATTACAACTCTTTTAAATCTTTTATCATTTAACAAGAAACCACATGGCTCAATAATTTCAAGCTTAGCCCCCATGCATGAGCAAGTTCTTATTATAGATGCAGTATTTTGTGGAATATCAGGCTCATAAAGCGCTATTTTGAAGGCTGAAATGGGTTTATGTGTCATTGTATCAGTAGAAATTATTCATTTTTATATTATATGAAATCATATATTAGATAATCGTAACTATAATTATAAATGTCAGATAAAAAAGTAAATAGAAGAGATTTTATATTTACGGCTACTTATGCCGTAGGTGCCGTAGGTGTGGGTGCAACTGTTTGGCCGCTTATCGATCAAATGAACCCTGATGCATCAGTAAAGGCTTTAGCTAGCACAGAGGTAGATGTTAGCTCAGTTGAACCAGGTAAAACAATTACAGTTTTATGGAGAGGAAAGCCAGTATTTATTAAAAGAAGAACTCAAGAGGAAATTAATGAGGCGAGGGCAGTTAAGATGGAAGATTTGCCTGATCCTCAAAAAGATGAAGATAGAGCGAAAAATCCAGAGTGGTTAGTAATGCTAGGTGTTTGTACACATCTTGGATGTGTGCCCTTAAATGATAAGGGTGATTATAATGGTTGGTTTTGTCCCTGTCACGGTTCACACTATGATACTTCTGGAAGAATTAGAAAAGGACCTGCTCCTACAAACATGGCAATTCCAAATTATGAATTTTTAGATAACAAAACTATTAAGATAGGATAACTAATTAATGAGCGATCACAATTATACCCCAAAATCAAAATTCGGTAAGTGGTTCAATGACAGACTTCCATTAATGTCGTTGGCAAACCATCTTACAGATTATCCTACACCAAAAAATTTAAACTACTGGTGGACATTTGGAGGTATTTTAACTTTTTGTTTAATCACGCAAATAGTAACAGGTTTAACATTAGCTATGCACTACATTGCCCATGCTGACATGGCTTTTGATAGCGTTGAGCATATAATGAGAGATGTGAATTATGGATGGCTTATAAGATATATCCATTCAAATGGTGCATCCATGTTTTTTTTAGCGGTTTATATTCACATATTTAGATCATTATTTTACGGATCTTATAAATCTCCAAGAGAAATTATTTGGATACTTGGGATTATAATTTATTTGCTAATGATGGCAGCAGCTTTTATGGGTTATGTTTTACCTTGGGGACAAATGAGTTTCTGGGGAGCAACTGTAATTACAAATCTTTTTAGCGCAATACCATTAGTTGGAGAGGGTATTGTAACTTGGCTGTGGGGAGGCTACTCAGTAGATAATCCTACTCTGACAAGATTTTTTACTTTGCATTATTTAATACCTTTCTTAATTTTAGGTTTAGTCGTCCTACATATTTGGGCTTTACATGTACCTGGAAACAATAATCCGGTTGGAATTGATATAAAGAAACCATCTAAAGACACAGTCCCGTTTCATCCGTATATAGTAATTAAGGATACTTTTGCTTTGCTGATGTTTATGATTATTTTTGCATTTTTTGTTTTTTATTCTCCCAATGTTTTAGGTCATGCGGATAATTATATTGAGGCCAATCCATTAGTAACGCCAGCTCATATTGTACCAGAATGGTATCTGCTACCTTTTTATGCAATTTTAAGATCTGTTCCAGATAAACTGTTAGGTGTTATAGCTATGCTATCAGCAATTTTAATTTTAGCAGCTTTACCATGGTTAGATACTTCAAAAATTAGATCAGCAGTTTTTAGACCTTTGTACAGACAATTCTATTGGATTTTAGTTTTAGATGTCTTAGTTCTTGGATATGTAGGTGCAATGCCAGCCGAAGGTTTGTATTTGTTAATTGCTAGAGTTGCAACCGCTTATTATTTTGCGCATTTTTTAATTATACTTCCACTTTTAGGATTTAAAGAAAAAACATTACCTCTTCCATTTAGTATCTCGGAACCAGTTTTAGGTGGATCTTCGAATTTATCTATGGCAAAAAATGAGAAAACTAGGGAATAACTAGTGAGAAAAGTTTTAATAATCTCATTAGCAATCCTTTTATCACTATCAATTCAACTAAAGATTAACAGTGCAGAAAAAGTCGAACTGATGAAGACAGATTGGACATTTAAAGGCTTATTAGGAAAATTTGATAGGGCGTCATTACAAAGAGGTTACCAAGTTTATACAGAGGTCTGTGCAGCATGTCATTCGATGAAATATATTAGTTACAGAAATTTAATGGAAAAGGGTGGACCAGAATTTTCAGAGGCACAGGTCAAAGCGATAGCAGCAAGTTTTGACGTTACAGATGGCCCAAACGCTGATGGTGAAATGTTTTCAAGGCCAGCAAGATTATCAGACAAATTTCCGATGCCTTACCCTAATGAGAAAGCTGCACAAGCTGCAAATGGAGGTGCTTATCCTCCGGATATGTCAGTTCTTGCAAAAGCGAGAAAAGGGGGAGTTGATTATCTTTATTCAGTTTTATTGGGTTACGAGGATCCACCAGCAGGAGTTACATTGGATGAAGGTGTATATTATAATAAATTTATGTACGGAAATAAAATAAAAATGCCAAAAGTTTTAGAGGATGATCTAATAGAATATAGTGACGGTACACCTGTAACAGAGGAACAAATGGCAAAAGATGTAGTTACATTTTTAATGTGGTCAGCTGAACCACATTTAGAAACAAGACATAAGATGGGTTTTAGGGCAATAATTTATTTAATTATTTTAACAGTTTTAGTTTATTTCAGTATGAAAAAAATTTGGTCACGTATTGAATCTGAAGTTTAGTACGTCGCCATCTTTAACAATATAATCTTTACCTTCAAGTCTCATTTTACCACTATTTTTTGCTTCAACCCACCCTTGATTATTTATAAAATCTTCATAGGCAACTGTTTCAGCTTTGATAAAACCTTTTTCAAAATCAGAATGAATCTGGCCTGCTGCAATTGGTGCGGTACTATTTTTTTTTATTGTCCAAGCTCTTGTTTCCTCTGGTCCGGACGTAAAAAAAGTATCTAATTCTAAAATATCATATCCTTTCCTTATCATTAATTTAAGACCAGTATCATCAGAACCTATCATTTTCATGTAATTTAATTTTTCTTCATCTTGAAGTTGATTTATCTGATTTTCTATATCAGCTGATATAATCAAGGTATTTTTTTCTCCAAATTTTTGAATAAAATTAGATGTATATTTATTTCCATTTTTAATACTTTCTTCATCTACATTGCACACAAATATTTTTGGTTTAAGGGATAAAAGACCCAATTTACTTAAAGCTCTAAGATCAAACTCATCAGTAAGTATTGATAAATTTTTGTTATTATTTATACAATCTGCTGTCTTTTCTAATATTTTTTGTTGTTCATTATCAAGACTTTTTTTATTTTTTTTATCAAGTCTTTTTTGAATTGATTCTAAATCAGCTAACATCATTTCAGTTTCAATAATTTCTAAGTCTCTAATGGGATCTACTGAGTTATTTACATTCTGAATATCTGAGGAGTCAAAACATCTTATCATGTGAATAATTGCATCTACTTCTCTTATATGTGATAAAAATTTATTTCCAAGACCTTCTCCTTTTGATGCTCCCTTTACTAGTCCAGCTATATCTACAAATGAAATAGTTGTGTAAATTTTTTTTTTTGAAGATGACACTTTACTTAATTCATCAAGTCTCTTATCTGGAACTGGAACCATACCTATGTTTGGTTCGATTGTGCAAAAAGGAAAATTTGCAGCTTGTGCTTTACTAGAATTTGTTAATGCATTAAACAAAGTTGATTTACCTACGTTTGGCAAACCTACTATTCCACATTTAAATCCCATTACTTATTATTTACGGTGCTAGAAAATAAGTCTAATTTTTTATCTAATAAAATTGGAAGTGACTCTGTTATGTTTTTTGTAATTAATCCTATTTCCTCTTTTTCTTCATCATTAAAGTCTTGTAAAACATGATCTGCAACTTCATTATTATTTTTTGGCAGACCTATACCAATTCGAACCCTTGAATATTCTTTACCAATAAATTTATCAATCGACTCTATACCATTATGCCCCGCACTAGACCCTCCAAACTTTGTCTTAATTTTTCCAAAATCTATATCTAAATCATCGTGAAAAACTATTACGTCCTCTGCTTCAATTTTAAAGTATTCAATTAATTCTCTAATACAGATTCCTGAGTTATTCATAAAAGTAAGTGGTTTTATTGCGTAAACCTTTTTTCCTCCAATGGTTCCTGTTGTTAGTAAACCTTTGAATTTAGGTTTTTGTTTAGATAAACCGAACTTTTGATTAATTGCGTCAATTATTTTAAAACCGATATTGTGTCTATTATTTTCAGAATTTGGCGTTGGGTTACCTAAGCCTACGAATAAAAGCATATTATAAATTAGTTAAATTTTTCAATAAAATTATTTTTTTTCAGCTGTAGGTTTTTTTTCATCCCCTTTTTTGGCTTCATCTTTTTTCTCAGCTTTATCAGAATCAGTAGAAGCAGCCTTTGTTTCACCTTCAGCTCCTTCTGTTTTAGCAGCTTCTCCTTCAGCACCTTCAGCACCTTCTGCTGCCTCTGCTGGTTTTTCAGGTTCTTTGATTACTGTTGGTGCAGCTAGAGTTGCTACAACAAAATCTCTTCCTCTAATTGTCGGAACAACATTTTCTGGAAGTTTAATTGAAGATATTTTAAAACTTTGTCCTATATCAACACCATCTAAATCTACGATTAGCTCTGATGGAATATTTTCTGTAGGACAATTTAATTCAACTTTTCTCCTAACTATATTTAGTACACCACCTCTCTTAAGACCAGGTGAATTTTCACTGTTAATAAATTTTACAGGAATTTCTAGAGTAACCTTCCCTCCTTTTACAATTCTTAAAAAATCAACGTGAATTGGATCATCAGAAACTGTATCGAAAACTACTTCTCTTGGTAGAACATTTAATTCCTTACCGTCAACTTTAATATTTATAATATTTGATAGAAAATTTTCTTTATCGATTAGCGTCTTAAGAACTTTTTTTGAAAATGAAATGTTTTGATTTTGATCTTTACCACCATATATTACAGCAGGAATTTCCCCATTAGCTCTTAAAGTATTAAGATCACCCTTGGTTTTTGTTTGTCTTGTGTTTGCTTCAATAATATTCATAAAAAACAATGGCGTTTTAACCTAAGTTTTTTAATAACTCAAGTAAATTATTTGAACAAATCCGAAACAGATGTAGAATTTGAAATTCTTTTAAGAGCCTCTCCCAATAAATTGGAAATACTCAGTACTTCAATGTTTTTTACATTGTTTATTTTTTTAGAATTATCAATTGTATCTGTGATAACTAATTTTTTTATTGGTGAATTTTTAATTTTTTTTGCTGCATCTCCACTTAGTACCCCATGGGTAATATAAACATGGATTTCTTTTGCACCTTTACTTTTTAGCATTTTTGCTGCATTCACAATTGTTCCACCAGAGTCAATAATATCATCAACAATAATGCATATTTTGTTTTTTATATCTCCAATAATATTCATTACTTCAGATTTTCCTGGAGCTGGTCTTCGCTTATCTACTATTGCTAAATTTACATTTAACAATTTACTTAATCCTCTTGTTCTTGCTACACCACCAACATCTGGTGATACACAAACTAAATTATTTAATTTTAAATTTTTTTTAATATGTCTATAAAATATTGGGGTCGCATATAAATTATCCACTGGGATATCGAAAAATCCTTGAATTTGACCAGCATGCAAATCGACAGTTACAACTCTGTCCGCACCTGCTTTTGTAATAAGATTTGAAACTAATTTTGCAGAAATTGATGTTCTTGGTACAACTTTCCTATCTTGTCTTGCATATCCAAAATAAGGGATAACTGCAGTAATATTTTTTGCAGAAGATCTTTTTAATGCATCAATACATAAAAGCATTTCAAGAAGATTATCATTTGCAGGAGATGATATTGATTGAACTAAAAAGATATTATTGCCTCTGATATTTTCATTTATTTCTACATATATTTCACCATCAGAAAATTTTTTAATATTTGAATTGACAAGTCTAGTTTTGAGAAACTTGGACAATTTTTGGCTTAAGAGTTTATTGCTGTTACCAGTTAATAATTTCATTGAGATATCCTAATTAATCATAATTAATGAAATATTTCTACCATAATCATTCTCTCTTTTTTTTAATGATCTTCTTGCACTAAAATAACTATTTATACCAGTAAAAGTGTCTCTGTTGATAAGTTCAATTTTATTTACCCCAAGTCTTTTAATTTCATTAATTAAATATTTTTCTAAACTAAACAAAATTTTATTTTTATAAAATTTAAAAAAAAAACGATTTTTGTTATCAATTTTAAGAAATTTTTTTACAAAGTCCTCTTTAACCTCATAACTATTTTGAGAAATACATGGCCCAATTGCTACTATAAGATTTTTAGGTTTCGATCCATTTTTGATAAAAAATTTGATTACCTTTTTTACAATTCCCTTAATTGCTCCTTTCCAACCAGCATGTATTACCGATATCATTTCTTTTTTTGGGTCATACAAGATTAAAGGCGCACAATCTGCTGTTAATACACCTATAGCAATATTTCTTTGTTTTGTAATTATTGCATCACATTTTGTTCTAATTTTAAGTGACTTATTTTCTAAAAAATAAAATTTGTTACTATGAATTTGTTTTGGTAGATATATTTTTTTATTTTTAGATTTAATTTTTTTTAAAACTATATTTAAATTTTTCTGTATATTATTTTTTTTGTCTTTTGAGCCAAGCCCACAATTCAAACTTTTATAAATTCCTTTTGAAACTCCTCCTTTCGATCCAAAAAATCCATGATTTATTTTCTTAAACCTTGATAATTGTTTTGATTTTATCATTTTAGAAACCAATATTAAATTTATTTTTTTTATTTGTTAGTAGCATTACTTTAAATACATCACCCATAAATTTATTTCCTATGAGTTTATCTATTCTGTAAAAAATATTTGCCTTTTCTGTAAAAGGTAATTTTTTTGAAATAATTTCTGCCCTTTCAACTATTCCTAATTTTCTTAAGAAATTACCCTGTGTTGTTAAACCAGAAACAATAAAGTTATTTTTAATTGCAATTTTTTTCAAAAAGTTAAATGATAAGCTGTATGTTATATCGCACTTTTTATAATAATCTAAAATATTGACAATTTTGTGATTAGCATAACCTCGCAATGTATTTTTCATTTTTTTATCATAATAGCCATAATCTATGATCAACAGACCACCATTTTGCTTTTTTAATATTTTTGAAATTATCTTTAAATAATTTATCATATCCTCAGATATCTCTAAAAAGTCTTGATTTTTACTTAATTTAAAACCAACTTTTTTTTCAAGCAATTTAATATTTGTTCTTATGTCAAAAAATTTTATATCACCATTATCAGAAAATTTTACTTTTCTTTCTTTCCAAATTTTATCAGTTCTTAAATATTGTTTAATTGGTAGTGCATCAAAAAATTCATTAGCTAAAAATAAACATGGTCCTTTTTTAATATTTCTCAGGTCATCAATCCAAAAAACTTTTTTATCTTTCATCCTAATTTTTTGTTTTTTTTTTAAAAGTGGACTTTTTTCATGAATATAAATGTTGAAAAAATTTTTAAACTGAGGGAAATTATCCAATGTTTGTAAAATGTTATAAGACATCTCTCCATTACCACCACCTAAATCAATTATATTTATTTTTTTTTTTTTTTTTAATTTTTCCCAAATACTTAAAATCCAAATTGAAAGCATTTCTGAAAAAAAAATAGAAATATTTGGAGATGTGATAAAATCCCCCTGCTTACCAAAAGGATTTTTTGACATATAGAAACCATCATTTTTGTTGTATAAAGATTTTTCAATAAATTTGTTTAAACCAATTATTTCATTATTTTTATCTTTCATTTTTTTTTAATAAAAAAATACCAATTGTAAAAAAAACTAAACATAAAATTTGACCCATTGTTAAACTTAAAATTAAATAACCAATTTGACTGTCTGGTTCTCTAAAAAATTCAATAAAAAACCTAAAAGTTGAATATAAAATTAAAAATAACGAAGAAATAAATCCTCTTTTTTCTAAAAAATTATTTTTTACTAAAATGATTAAAATTAAAAATAATAAGACACCCTCAAGGCTTGCCTCGTAAAGTTGAGAGGGATGTCTTGGAGAATTATCAATATTTATAAAAGTTACAGCCCATGGAACATCAGTCACTTTTCCATACAATTCTGAGTTTAAATAATTAGTTATACGTCCAAAAAAAATCCCTATTGGAGAAACTAATGATATTAAATCTAAAAATACATATGAGTTATATTTATTTTTTTTGCAGAAAAAAATAGTAGCCAAAATAACTCCTATAAGACCTCCATGAAAAGACATGCCACCTTTCCATATCATTATAATTTCAGAAATATTATTAGAGTAGTATTCGAAATTATAAAAAATAACGTAACCCAGTCTACCGCCTAAAATTATTCCAAAAATTATATAAGTTAAAAGATCTTCTATATTCTTAAATTTTTGTTCTTCTTTACCTAAAAATTTTTTTAATATTAGCCAGCCAAATAGAATTCCTAAAATATAAGCAAGTGAATACCATCTAATTTCAAGAGAAAAAACGGTTAGAGCAACTGGGTCAAAATTATTTATAAACATTTTTAAAAATATATTATAAAGATATAGTATTTTATTTAAGCATTATATGACAAAATCAAAATTCGTAATTGAAAAAATTGCTAAATTATTAGAGCAAGGTCTGATATCTTATAAAGATTTAAGCAGCGAGATATTAAATATTATAAAATCTAAAAAGGATGAATTTATTTTTAAATTGGATCTATCAACAAAAGAAGAATTGGAAATATTAAAAAAAAGACTAGAAATTGTTGAAAGAAAGCTAGAGAGAAAAAACAAATCAAAAAAAACTAAAAAGGTAAAAAAATCTTAACTCTTAAACCTTTCATTGGTGAATTTTCTAATTTTATATTACCACCGTGCGACTGGACGATATCTGATGCAATAGACATTCCAAGACCTACACTAGATTTCGAGTCGCCTCTGCTTTTATCTATCTTATAAAATGGCTTGAAAACATTCTCATATTCACTTTTGGGTATACCAGGGCCATCATCATCAATAATTACCACAATATTATTTACACTTTTTTTTAAGTCGACTTTTATTTTATCACCATATTTTAAAGAATTATCTATAAAATTATTTAAACATCTTCTTATTAAACTCTTTCTTCCACTAAATAATAGCGAAGATCCTTTTTCAAAAGAAATTTTTTTATTTTCATATTTATTAATAGTTTCAAAAATCAGATCAGAAATATCAAAACTTTCATTTTTTTCATTTGAACGATTACTTGAAAATTGGAGATACTCATTCAACATTTTTTCCATTTCAATAACGTCTTGAGATAGTTTTTTTTCTATTTCCTTATCTTTTATAAATGCAAGTTGGAGCTTGATTCTAGTTAAAGGGGTTCTTAAATCATGGCTTATACCAGACAACATTTCAGATCTTTGATTTAAATGTCTAATAATTCTCTTTCTCATTTTATCAAATTCATAACCTGCTTGTCTTATTTCTAGTGCGCCTGAAGGTCTATATTCACCAATGTCTTCACCTCTACCAAATCTTTCAGAGGCCTTTGCTAAGTTTATTATTGGACGAGTTTGATTTTTTAAAAAAATTAATGCTACTATAATTAGTAAAAAAGCAGGCAAAGTTATCCATAATGCAAAAATTCTTGCTGATGAATTAGTAACCCTATCTTTTGGAACAATAAAATGGAAATAACCATTTAAATATTTAATTTTTAATTCTATTAAATCTTTTTGTGAAGTTGTATCAAACCAATAATTCGTAAATCTCGATTTTAATTCTCTCCTCAGAGTTCTATCCATTGGACTGAACCATCTCTCTAAATCTTCTTTTGGTAAAACAGAGTGAGGAAAATATTCAACTTTTACCCCATGCGTATCTAAAAAAAGTTTTGTTAATGAATCTTTGTTATATTGTTCATTATCGTACGCATTAATAAAAAATTTTATTTTCGCTAATAAAGC
>ERZ802830.1201-NODE-1201-length-25009-cov-10.665_pt1 | contig 25009 bp, 31 predicted proteins | sample MGYA00345654_ERZ802830 | MGnify/ENA primary metagenome ERZ802830 (study PRJEB30503, sample SAMEA104212375) | marine metagenome | biome: Westerlies Biome; feature: [SRF] surface water layer (ENVO:00010504) within the epipelagic zone...; material: water...
CTTCCTCTTGTTCCACAAGACTCCAATAATGAAGAATGAAACCAACCTCGATGTTGGTCGGATCCCTCAAGATACATGGAAGCTGGCCATTGAAGATCCTCTCTAGTTTCTAAAACATAAGAATGAGTAGATCCACTATCAAACCAAACCTCAACAACATCTTTAACTTGCTCAAATTCATTTGAGTCGTAATCAGGAGATAAAAATCTTGAGGCTTCTGAGTTAAACCAGGCATCTCCCCCTTCTTGTTCATAAATAGAGGCAATACGTTCAATTACTTTATTATCTCTTAAAGGCTCACCTGTTTTTTTATTCACAAAGATTGGTAAAGGCACGCCCCATACACGTTGTCTAGATACACACCAATCGGGTCTATCTTGGATCATACTTCTTAATCTATTTTGTCCTTGCTTAGGAAAAAAGTCTGTTTGATCAATTGCTTCTAACGCCTTTTCTCTTAATTCATTTTTCTCCATAGAAATAAACCACTGAGAGGTATTTTTATAAACGAGAGGCGCTTTGGATCTCCAAGAGTGCGGATAACTATGTATCAAAACACCTTGAGAGATTAAATTATTACATTTATTTATTTCATCACAAACATCTTGATCTACTTTAAAAATATGCTTTCCTGCAAAAACCGGGATATGCTCATAGTAAATCCCTCCTTCATCAATAGTCATTGGCAATTCTAAGTTATGTTGCTTCCCTAAAAGAAAATCATCCATACCATGAACTGGACATATATGAACAATACCTGTTCCTTGTTCAGTTGTTACAAAATCACCATGTAAAACTGGAACCGTGAAATCATATCCTGAGTCAAATAATGGATGTTTGCAATTTAATCCAATAAGTTCTTTTCCTTTTATTTCAAAATTAAGAGTATGCTCAGAAATTTCATTTTCTTGAATAAAGTTCTCTATTAAATCTTTTGCTATGATGACTTTTTGATTGGCGTCATTTTTATTAATCGTTAAAGATTGATAATCAATATCTTCATGAACTGCTAAAGCTCTGTTACCAGGAATAGTCCACGGCGTAGTAGTCCAAATGACAATTGAGTGATCTGAGAATTTAGGCTCTGAAGACTTTTCTATAGGAAAGCATGTGTAAATAGTAGTTGACTTATGATCTTGGTATTCAACTTCAGCATCTGCAAGGGCTGTTTTTTCTACTACTGACCACAAGACTGGTCGATGGCCTTTATAGATACCGCCATTCTCTAAGAATTTTCCTAATTCTCGAACAATTTGCGCTTCTGCATGATAATGCATTGTTGTGTAAGGGTTATCCCAGTCACCTATAACTCCCAGTCTTTGAAATTCCTTTTTTTGAATATCAATCCATTTATTTGCAAAATCTCGACACTGTTTACGAAACTCTAATACTGGTACGTCATCTTTATTTTTTTTCTTTGCTCGGTACTCTTCTTCAATTTTCCACTCAATTGGAAGACCATGACAATCCCAGCCTGGAACATAGATTGAGTTTTTATTTAATAATTGCTGATACTTTACAATAATATCTTTTAAAATTTTATTTAGTGCATGACCCATATGCAAATGACCGTTTGCGTAAGGAGGGCCATCATGCAAAATAAATTTTTCCTTATCTTTAGAATCTTTTCTTAGACTGTCATATAAATTATTTTTTTGCCAACTATCTAGTATTGCTGGTTCTTTTTTAGGCAAATCAGCCTTCATAGAAAACTCAGTTTTAGGGAGTAAAATACTGTCTTTAATTTCCATAATTTAATTTATCTTTTGCTATAGTGATATCTAAAGTTATTTGATTTAACAATTCTTTTATACCATTAAACTTTTTTTCATCTCTTATTTTACTATCAAAAAAAACTTCAATATTTTTTCCATAAATATCTTGATCAAAATCAAAAATATGGGCTTCTATAATTGCAACAGTCTTGTTAAAGGTAGGTCTTTTACCAAAATTAACAATGCCATAAAATTTATCCTCTAAACCTTCAACATTAATTCTTACAGCATAAACACCAAAAGGAAGCTGGATAATTTGATCTGGATAATCAAGGTTAGCAGTTGGTATTCCTATTGTTCTACCTCTTTGATCACCTTGTTTAACCGAACCTTTGATACTAAATGGATTTTCTAACAAAGCGTTAGCTTCTTTGATATCACCCAGTGATAGAAATTCTCTAATTTGTGTGGAGGATATTTTCGTATTTTTATTATCAGCAAACAGATCAATATCTTCAAATAAAATTGAGGCCTTCTCACAAAAAGATTTTAATGTTTTGATATTTCCTTTTCTTTGATTGCCATAATGAAAATCATTACCAATCAGTATTTTTTTTAATTTTAATTTATCCAATAAAATTTTATTTTCGAAATCACTATAGGTTAATTGAGTAAGCTCTTGATTGAAGTTCAGGTCAATTAAATAATCAATTTTTTTTTCTTCAAGAATATGAATTTTTTTTTGTTTTGTGTTGATAAGAAACCTTTGAATATCATTGAAATAAAAATTGGGATGAGGATCAAAAGATAAGATAGCAGATTTAATGTTGAGAGAGCTAGCTTCTAGTTTAAGTTTTTCTAAAATTTTATTATGACCCTTATGAATTCCATCAAAATTTCCAATTGTTAAACATATTTCATCATTAATATTTAAATTTTGATAATCGACGTTTAAATATTGCATTAATCTAGATGCTTTGATATTTGCTCTTGTAATAAATTAAAGGTTTTTTGGGGTTAAAAATTTCAAAATTAGTAATACGGCAAATTATTATAGTATGGTCTCCAGATATCACTTTTTTCTCAACATAAGACTCAATTAAACCTAAAGAATTTTTAAAAAAAGGGACTTTATTTTTGGCTTTAGAAAAACTAACACCACTCCATCTATTTAAAAGATCACCAGCAAACTTGTTAGATAATTTTTCTTGAGATTTAGATAAAAAATTGACATTTAGAGGACTTTTGATTTTAAATGATTTTAAATTTCCATTTTCATTACCTAGACAAAATAAAAATTGGGGAGGATCAAGTGATAAACTAGTAAATGAATTCACTGTGCATCCAAAGTATTCTTTTTTTGAGGTTCCATTAGTAATGATGGTCACTCCAGTCGAGAAAAGAGAGAAAACAGAAGTTAAATTTTGTTTATTTTTCATAATTAATCTGATGGTAGCGCTGGAGAGACTCGAACTCTCACGAGGTTGCCCTCACCGGATTTTGAATCCGGCGCGTCTACCATTCCGCCACAACGCCTTAAATTGTCATATTTAAATATATTAATAAGTATTGATTGGCAAATCGATAACTTGTTGTGTATTTATTAGATTTTAAGAATAATATCTCCCTACTTTGGAATACATCTACTTTATGGCACCGATTTTAACGTTTGCGATGACTGCCGCTATTACTCCTGGTCCTAATAATATTATTCTTTCAACTAATGCCGTAAATTTCGGTTTTAAAAAAACTATTCCACTTATTTTTGGTGTTTTTTTTGGTTTTTTGTCTGTGCTAAGCCTTTGCCTACTTGGAATTGGAGAAATTTATAAATCTTTTCCCGCAATAGCTTTGATATTAAAAATCATTGCCGCTTCATTCTTAACTTATCTTTCCTTTAAAATTTTTACTTCAACTTCATTTTCTGACGAAAAAAGTCCAAAAAAATTTACTTTCAAAGATATTTATTTTTTTCAGATAATAAATCCTAAAGCTGTTACGGTTTCTATGTCTAGCTCAGCTATATTTATTCAAAATAAATTTCCCTATGAGATTGAGTTTGTCTTAATATTTATTTGCTTTGTAATCTCAACATCTACGAGTGCTTTAGTGTGGGCAGCGATTGGTCATTCATTTAGAAAATACCTAAATGATAAAAAAAAGATAATCTATTTTAATAGAACAATGGCTTTATTGCTTTTATGTAGTATTTTTTTCATAATTATATGAATAATAGTTATTTTAAATTAATAATTTTTTTTATTATTAGCCTACTTTTATTATCTCCAATAATAATAATTATTTATAACGCTATATTTTCATTAGGAAGTTTTCAGAATCTTTATTCAACAAGATATGTAATTGGCTCTACAAAAATAATTTTATTGGTAAGTATATTCATACTCATAATTAGTGTTCCATTAGCATGGATAAACACAATGACTGACTATCCTGGAAGAAAAGTTATTCAAATTTTATCTATTCTACCTTTGGGGGTCCCTGCTTACATAGCTGCGTATACTTATGCTGAGTTGCTCGAACCAGGTGGGTACTTGGCTTCGCTTCTTATTTCTTTCGATGGTTTTTCCTTAAGAAATAGTTTTTTTGGATCTCTAATTTTAAGTTTTGCACTTTTCCCCTATGTCTACCTTTTGACAAGAATAGCGATTATCAATTTTTCAGCTCGTTATATAGAAGCAGCAAAGACAATGGGAAAAAATTCATATGAATGTTTTTTTAAAATTTGTATTCCTATGGCGCTTCCTGGCATAGCTGCTGGTTTAGCCTTAGCTTTAATGGAAACATTAAATGACTACGGGGTAGCAGATTTCTTTGGACTACAGACACTAACAGTCGGTGTGTTTCAATACATCTCTGTTATAAATGATATCCCCTCTGCTTACTTGTTATCGATGATAATTCTTCTACTTATGTTGGTTTTATACATATTCGAAATAAAAATGAGAGGTAAAAAAAGTTTTCAAAATTCAACATATGAACATATTCAATGGTCAAGATACCAGCTTGGATCAATTAAGACTATTTTAGTTTTAAGTTTTGTCTCCGTTCCAATTATTTTTGGTTATTTTATTCCATTAGTTTTTACTTTATTTTTGCTGGCTAAAAACTTTAATCAAATAGATCTTAATAATTATTTTTCTTCATTGTCCAACTCAATTGTTTTAGGAATATTTGTTGGTATGGGATGTATAATTCTTTCCATATTTATTAACTATGTGTCTAGATTCTCGAAGTCAAATTGGTTAAGTTTTTATAAAAAAATTATTAATATGGGTTACGCTCTTCCTGGAGTTGTAATCGCACTTGGTGTATTAGTTTTTATTAACATATTTGATTTGTACTCTCCAATATTATTATCTACCTCTCTCTTTGGTCTGATATTAGCTTTAATCATCAGACTTATATCTATTTCTAATAATTCTCTACAATCTGGTTTAGATAAAATTGGAAAATCTATAGATGATGCTTCGAGATTAATAGGTCGAAGGCCATCAACTACTTACTTTAGAATTATAATACCACAAATTAAGTTAAGTATACTTGCTGGTTTCTTCTTAGTACTAGTTGACACCATCAAAGAGTTACCAATTACGCTCCTACTTAGACCATTTAATTTTAATACCTTGGCAACAAGTCTATATGAGTACTCATCTAATGAGATGTTTGAATTAGGATCTCTACATGCTTTAACAATCATTCTATTTTTATCAGCTGCAATATATGTGTTTGATAGTTTTTTAGAAAAAAAGATTATTTTAAAAGAGAAGAAGTAACTATTTATTAAATTTTTTCATTATTTTTAATGTTTCATCACTTACGTGATGTTCAATACCCTCACTGTCATACTGGGCTGTTTTTTTAGAAACACCAATTTTAATTAAAAAATTATAGACAATTTCATGCTTTTCTTTTGATATTTGAGCTAGCTTTTTTCCTTCTTTAGTCAAAAAAATTGATCGATATGGCTCAGATTTAGCTAAATTGAAATTTATGAGTCTTTTTAAATTTTTATTTATTGTAGCCTGAGATACGCCAAAATGTTCAGCTAAATCAGCATTTTTTACGTCTCCTTTTAACTCAGATATTTCTTGGATAGCCTCAACATAATCTTCTAATATTTCGTTCTTGTTTTGATTTCTAATATTTAAATATTGAGATGAGGCTTGAGAGGTTTTTTTACTCATTTTTTCAACATATTTATTAAATTACAGAAAGTAAAGAATACTTTGACTAATTTTTAGTAATATCTATAATTCTTAGCCTAGGCTAAAAATGACAGAACTTGTAATACAACTCGGAAAAAAATTTCAATACCTTCGGCTTTCAAAAATAGTTCTTTTTTCTTGCATGTTATTATTAATTGCTTTTGAGCAGACAAGAGAACTTTTTTTATCATCAGCAAGTGATGCCTACATAGCAGTCTCCACTTTTGTAGGAGCTACATTATTAGTATTTGTTTTTTTGGAAAAAAGAAATTTTAACTTACAAAGCTATATTCAAAAAAATAGAAAATTAGAAATTCCTATAAGTGCATTTCTTGGTGCTATTCCAGGATGTGGTGGTGCAATTATGGTTATGAGCTTATTTACAAGAGGAGTAGTTTCATTTGGAGCTGTCTTAGCAGCATTAATATCTACAATGGGTGATGCCGCTTTTCTTCTTATTGCCACAAAGCCTCAAGCTGCTTTAATTATTTTGCCAGTTACATTTTTTTCAGGAATCATATCTGGGTATCTTGTAAAACCATTTACAAAAAACTTTCTTCAAAAAAAAATAAATCAGGAGTTTTTTACTACCGAATTACCCAAAAATAAAACATCTAATAAATTTTATTTGATTTGGTTTTTATTCTTAATTCCTGGTTTATTTTTAGGACTCATGAATGCTTTTAATATTGAAATTTCCTACTTTATGTTTGGTATTAATATTATTCAGTTTTCCGCATTTTTACTTGCTCTATATTGTGTATTTCTTTGGGTTTTAAACCCTTTGACAGATATTCAAATGGCTTCAATACACGAAAATTCTTTTCGAAGAGTAGTTGATACTACTTGCTTTGTTACTGTGTGGGTTATCATTTCATTTGTCATCTATGAGTTGATTAATATTTCAACCAATGGGGCTATATTTGAGTCTTTAAAATATTTTGGCCCTTTTATACCTTTAATGGCAATTATTATTGGATTTATTCCAGGTTGCGGTCCTCAAATTATGATCACCTCTATGTATGTATCAGGTCAAATACCGATGTCAGCTCAGATTGGAAATTCTATTTCAAATGATGGAGATGCTCTTTTTCCCGCTATTGCTATCTCTGCTAAGGCTGCAATTATAGCTACATTATATAGCGCAATACCCGCTATATTCATTGCTTATCTTTGGTATTACTTGATAGGCTAATTTTATAATTTTAAAATTTTAATCTCAAATGTGGAACAGCGTCTATATTTATATCGAAAAAAAATCAACCAGTCGTTATTCTCAATTTTTTTTATCTCTTATTGCTTTCATTGAGAGTATTTTCTTTCCCATTCCGCCAGATGTAATTTTAATTCCTCTTATACACTTTAATAAAAATAAGTTCTTCACATCTGTTATCAACTGTACTTTATTTTCAATTTTAGGTGGTGCATTAGGATATTTTCTTGGCTTATTTTTATTTGACTCAATCAAAGAAATTTTTGATTTAAGTAAACAGACATTATTTTTTAATTTTTATGACCAATATGGTTTAATAGCAATATTTCTGGGCGGGTTTACCCCCATTCCTTACAAAATTATTGCCATAACAAGTGGCTATGCAAAATTTAATTTCATATATTTTATTTTGTTGTCATTTTTATCTCGAGGCTTAAGGTTTTTAATTATTGGTTATATAGTTTACAGATTTGGAGATTATGGTGTTGAGTTTATAAAGAAAAATAAAACAATTATATTTTTAATCATTCCCGTATTAATCATTTTAATTATATATTTATTGGTAGGTCATGATTAATTCAAAAAATATATTTTTCTTAATTGTATTATTTTCAATTTTTGCAATTTTATCAGCTTTCTTTATGCAGTATGTACTAGGTCATGCTCCATGCAAATTATGTACTTATCAAAGAATTCCATATTACGTCATTATTTTGATTGGTTTAGTTACATTTTTATTTCCTAAAATTATTAAACTTTCATTTCTCATGCTTATTCTCTCATTGATAGCAGAATTTTTAATTTCTAATTACCACACACTAGTTACCTATGAGATAATTAGTTATAGCGGTTGCCAAAGTGCAGAAATTCCCAACGATATTAATCAATTAAAAGAGGCATTGATGAGTGACACTCTCATTGTGAACTGTTCAAATGCTAATTTAAAATATTTTGGCATACCCTTATCTATTTATAATTCTTTTTTTTCACTAATGTTTCTGATAGTAATAGCTTTCAATGCCCATAAAGAAAAAAGCAAAAAAACTTAACTCTCAAGATAAAAAATTAATCGAAGAGATTATTCGCGTTGATCATGCTGGAGAGCATGGCGCGACACAGATTTATAGAGGTCAACTTGCTATTTTTAATGAGAATACTGAGTTTGGAAAAGAAATTAAAGAAATGGCGGAGCAAGAAGAAATTCATAAATCAACTTTTGATGAGCTTATTGTTAAAGAAGACGTAAAACCAACAATTATGTTTCCTTTATGGAATATTGCTGGATACGCACTAGGTGTGGGTACAGCTCTTTTGGGAAAAAAAGCTGCAATGGCTTGCACAGTTGCTGTTGAAGAAGTCATAGGACAACATTACGAAGAGCAAGCTGAAGAACTTAAAAAGAGAAAAATTAATCCTCAGTTACTTAAAACAGTAAAAAAATTTCGTGAAGATGAGCTTGAACATCATGACACAGGAGTTGAGCACCAAGCTGAAATGACAACTGGATATGTCCTCCTTTCAAAGACAATCAAACAGCTCTGCTATACAGCTATAAAAATTTCAAAAAAATATTAATCTTTTTCTAAGATGCTATCCCAATAAAGATAGTCTCTCCAGCTAGAATGGAGATAGTCAGATGGAAAATTCTTACTTTTTAACCTCAAGGAGTATTGAGAAGGTTCTTTGGGTTTTCTCATTAATTTGAACCCTACCTGAGATAAACTCTTGCTTCCTTTCGTCCAATTACAATGGGAACATGCAGTAACTACATTTTCCCAATTGGTTAATCCTCCTTTAGATCGAGGAATCAAATGATCAAAAGTTAACTCTTTAGTAGAAAATTTTTCATAACAATACTGGCATGTAAAATCATCTCTTAAAAATACATTAAACCTTGTAAAGGCTGGTGTATGATTGTGAGGGATATAGTCTTTTAAAGCTATGATACTTGGCAGATACATTTCAAAGGAAGGAGAAGATACTTTTTGGTCATACTCCTCAACTATGTTTACTCTATCTAAAAAAACTGCTTTTACAGTATCTTTCCAACTCCAGATAGATAAGGGAAAATAACTAAGAGGACGATAATCTGCGTTAAGAACCAGTGATGGACAATGATTCGAGTTTATCATTTTCTAATGATATCATATCGAGTAGATAATGGATTGTTAAATATTGGTTAAATCCAATTTTTAAATTGATTATTGATAGCTTCTATCGCCAAAGGACTTATCGAATGACCACAATTATCATCCATAATTAATTGACTATTAATTTTTTGATCTGAGAGAAAACTATGAGTCTCTATAGCTTGATTTGGGGAGACTACATCATCTATTTTTCCATGAAATATTAAATATTTAGTGTTATTTTTTTTTAATTCTATTTTCTCAAGAATTTTTTTTGGCAACGAGCCAGATAATGAAAAAATATTTTGAAAAGTATCTTCACTTTGAAGAGCATAATATGTAGCTAGCATTGAACCTTGTGAAAATCCAAGGATTGAAATTTGATCAGAATTAATCTGAAATTTTTTTTTAATATCTTTCACAATATCATCTAAATAAAAAAATGCAGATTTCAAGCCTGCTTGAATTTCCTCCTCTGATCTTTCACTTAAAGCAAACCATTGATAACCAAAAAAATTAAATTCGCATGGTTCTGGGGCGTTAGGAGAAATAAATTCTGTTTCAGTTTGATTGAGATGAAAATAATCCTTTAATGAAATGAGATCGCTGCCATTCGAGCCATAACCATGAAGGAAAAGAACTATTTTTTTCATATTTTTAGCTCAAATTTAATAATTAGACATTTAAGGATAATTTGATAACTATTGACCATGAGCACATCTGGCATCTTACCTATTATTCTTATTATATCTATGCTTTTGGCTTTGCTGATGGTGGTGGTAGGTGTCATTGCAATGGCTAAAAATGGAAATTTTAACAAAAAACATAGCAATAAACTTATGAGAATGAGAGTGTTATTTCAAGGTATAGCTGTTTTTGTCTTTGCTGCCATTATATATTTATCAAGATAATTAATTACACTCATGACTAAAAAGAAAAATAACAAGCTCTTATCTACTTCTATCAACAAAAAGACATCATCTTTGATGGATGATTTTAACAGTTCAATAGATGTAGATCAGAGACTCATAGAAGAAGATATTCTGGTCACCCAAGCTCATGTAAGTGCCCTAGAAAAATTAAAAGTGATTTCTAAAAATGAAACAAAAAAAATCTATCAAGGTTTAAATGGAATTTTGAATGATTATCAAAAAGGAAAGATCAAGTTTTCAAAAAAAAATGAAGATATCCATATGAATGTAGAATATTTTCTTCATCAAAGAATTGGTGATATCGCATTAAAAATTCATACTGGCAGATCAAGAAATGATCAAGTAGCAACTGATACACGCCTATGGACAAAAAAATCATCTAAAGAAATACAAGAATTAATTAAGATAGTTATGCATTCTATTTTAAATCAGGCAAACAAGCATCAAGAAACAATTATTCCTGGTTTTACTCATTTACAAATAGCACAACCTCTATCTCTTGCTCATCACCTATTGGCTTATCTTGAAATGTTTAAACGTGATTTGGAATATTTTGATTTTAGCATCCATGGCGCAGATGAAAATGTCCTAGGAAGTGCTGCCTTAGCAGGAAGCAACTATCAACTAGATCAAAATTTATTAAATAAAAAACTGGGATTTAGCAAATCAAAACAAAATTCAATGGATGGCGTCAGTGATCGAGATTTTTGTATGTACTTTCTTCATGCCTGTACCATGACTTCAATTCATTTGGGCAAACTTGCCTCTGAATTAATTCTATGGTCAAGTAATTTGGCCGGATTATTTGATGTTCATTCTGAGTATTCAACTGGAAGCTCAATTATGCCTCAAAAAAGAAATCCAGACTCTTTAGAGTTAATACGTTCAAAGGCAAATATAATAAGAAGCAAATCTCAAGAATTTTCGAATATTATATCTAATCTTCCGTTAACTTATTTTAAAGATTTCCAAGAAGATAAAAAAATTATTTTTGATTGTTTTGATGAATTGTCTATCTGTCTTAATGTTATGAGTGATGTAATCAAAAAATCACATTTCAATAAAAAAATTGGGGTTGAATTATGTGAGACTAATTTTGCCACTGCTACTGATTTAGCTGATTATTTGGTTATTGAAAAAAATATTCCATTCAGAAAGTCTTATAAAACTATTGCTGAAATCGTGCAATTTGCCTTGAATAATAAAATGAAACTTTCTGAAATATCCTTAAAGGAATTTCAGAAGTTTGAAAAATCAATAGACTCCAACATCTATCAGTATATTGATGTGAAAAAAAGTTTAGCAAGAAAAAAGACAAATATGAGCACTAACCCAAAAGAAGTTTCTAAAAAAATTCGTAAATTTCAGAAGTTCTTAAAGTAATATGCTTAAATTAGTATCAATTTTAATTATTTCTCTGTCTTTGATCTCATGTGGAAATAAAAAACCAAATAAATTACCCGAGGGAGTTATAGATAAGTCTCAATTCCCTTTTCCTCCTAATGAAGAATATGAATACCCTGAGGAGTAAAAATGTTTGATAAAATTTTAAATGAGTTTTCTACTCCCTTCTATCTTTATAACGAAGAGACTATAATTGCTAAAACAAAACATCTAAAAGAATTAGATTTAAATTTTTCTCATAAATTTCATTTTGCCGTTAAGGCAAATCCTAATTTAGCTATTCTCAATTTACTCAAAAGACAAGATTTTGGTGCCGAGGTAGTTTCTGCTGGAGAATTATTTAAATCGCTTAAAGCCGGCATAGATCCATCCGAAGTTATTTTTGATGGACCCGGGAAAACTGAATTTGATTTAAAATATGCAATTACTCAACAAATTAAATCTATAAATGTTGAGAATTTAGAGGAAATAGAATTCATTAATGAATATTCCTTAAGCAAAGGTTTAAAAACAAATATTGGAATAAGACTAAACCCCAATATAGATGCCGATACTCTTGAAAAAATCACTACAGGAAAGACTGGTGGTAAATTTGGTATATCTGTTGACCAAATTAATTTTGATAGAATTTTAGAGATGAAAGGTGTTCATTTATCAACTTTATCAGTTCATATTGGAAGTCAGATTGTCGATCATCAAAAATTGATACAATCATACGAACAATTAATTTTACTCGCAGATCAGTTAAACCAAAAAAATCATACAATCACTAATCTTGATTTCGGCGGTGGTTTTGGAGTTATGGATCACTCTGATGACACTTTAGACTTTAATGAATGGCAAAAAGAATTACAAAACCTATTAAAAGATAAAAACTATCATATTATATTTGAGCCAGGCAGATTTATTGTTGCTGATAGTGGTGAATTAATTACAAAAATTCTATACATCAAAAATAGTGGTGATCGAACAATTATTATTACAGATGCATCTTTTTCAGAATATCTCCGTCCAGCTCTCTATGAAATTGACCCCCCGATTCAAACCATAAGCAATTCAAAAGAACTCAAAAACTACGATATTGCAGGAGGTATTTGTGAGTCGACAGATTTTTTAGCTAAAAATGTAAATTTACCAGAGGTAAAAGTGGGTGATTACTTAAAATTTACCAATGTTGGCGCTTATGGTTCATCCATGTCATCTACTTATAATAGTCGTCCAAGACCGCTTGAAGTCTTAATGGGCAAGAATGAGTACAGAGTCATTCGATCAAGAGATACCCTTGAGGATTTATGTAAAAATGAAATCATGTAATGATATTATTTTTAAAACGCATTAACATTCTTTTAGCTTTAATTCTTCTATCCTTGGCACTAGGAATAGTAAAATTTAAAAACAATTTACCTAACCAAAAAATAAGTAATTTCAATGTTGACGCTATTGTTGTGTTAACTGGTGGAAAAGGTGAAAGAATAATAGAAGGATATAATCAAATTGAAAATTCTAATCAAAGAAAATTGTTTATTTCTGGAGTTGATAACACATTTAATTCAGAAGTAGTATTAGTTAATATTTTAAACTTTGATAGAGAGATGGTTAACTGTTGTATAGAGGTGGGATATTTATCTAAAAATACTTATGAGAATGCTTTAGAGACAAGATATTGGGCTTTAGAAAAAAAAATTCAATCTATTCTTCTTATTACTTCAAATCTTCATATGCAACGAGCTGAATTTCTATTTAATCAGCTCTCAGGGTTAGAAGTAATTCCCTATGCGGTAAGTAATGAGGAATCAATAATTCCTTTTGAAAAAATGATAGAAGAATATGTGAAATTATTAATTTCAAAAATAGTATTTGTAAAAAAATATGAGATTTAGTTTTTTAATTTTATTTTATTTAACTACTGCAATAGTTTTAATTATTTCTCTATTAGGGCTACCTTTCAAATATAAAAATTTTCGATTTTTTGTCATATTTTTTACTAATAATATGAAGTGGGTACTACGAATTTTTAATATTAGAATAAAAGTGATCAACCCAGATTTCGCTAAATTAAAAGGATGTCTATTTGCTAGCAAACATCAATCTATGTTTGAAACAATATACTTTAATCAACTTTTTTATAATCCAGCGTATATCCTCAAAAAAGAATTATTATCTATTCCACTTTTTGGAACTTATCTAAAAAAACTAGGAATGATCGCCATTGATCGTAGTCAAGGAATCCAAAGTCTAAGATATGTAAATGAACAAACGGCTGAGTATGTAGAATATAGGCCCGTCATTATTTTTCCTGAAGGAACCAGGACCACCTATGGAGAAAGACCTGATTTAAAGCCTGGTATTTTTTCAATGTACAAATCACTAAATAAACCAGTGGTTCCGATAGCTCTAAATACAGGTCTTTATTGGCCTAAAAATAATAAAATTAAATCTGGAGAAATATTAATTGAGTTTAAAGATCCTATTCAACCCGGATTAAGCAAACAGGAATTTCTTGATCAACTAAAAAAAGCTATAAATTCCCTTAATTATTAGGGATAAATTTTCCTGCTTGTTTTGCCTTTACAATTCTATTTCTGATATTTTTAGTTTTTTGTAATTTGGCTAATAATTTTTTAGAATTTTGTGAATTCAACTCTTTGGAAAATTTTTTGAGTTCTCCAATAAACATATTTGTTAATTTCTTAATCTCTTTACTATTTGCCAGAAAGATATCTCTCCACATTTCGGGATCACTACCAGCGACACGAGTAAAGTCTCTAAAACCTCCCGCAGAGAACTTAACTAATTTAGAATTTAAAGATTTTTCTTTTTTAATTGCTGTTAAGACTAAAGAATAAGAAATAATATGTGGTAAATGTGAAGTTAGGCTAAGTACATGGTCATGTTCTCTTGCGGACATCACTTCTATTTTCATAGATAAAGATTTCCAAAATTTACTAACTAATGAAATATCTTGATGACTCGAATTTTTTAAAGGGCAAATGATACTGTAACGATTTTCAAATAAGCCTAAAAAACCATTTTCTAAACCAGATTTTTCAATACCAGCTATAGGATGTGAGGGAATAAACCTAAATTTAAAATTATTTTTAAAATAAATGTCCTCAATATTTTTTTTAGTTGAACCTACATCAGTCACAATAAAGCTTTGATCATTTAAATTCTCAATTTTCCTTAAAATAGTTTCATACTGAAGGACAGGTGTGCATACAATGATCAAATCAATTGACAATTTCTTGATATCTTCAAGAGATTTTATGGAACTAACGTTTAATTTTGACTTTTTTAATCTTTTTGAAAAATCTTTGGATTTATCAAAAGCAAAGATATTGGCTTGTTTTGGGGATTTTGGTATCGACCTTGCTATAGATGATCCGATCATTCCAAATCCAATAATTAATATATTTTTAAACATCAAACCTATTACTAATTTTTGTTGTCTTTTTCATTTCATTGAGGTTACCAATGGTCATACGCACATGTTTAGGTAAACGGTATGAAGCTAGATGCCTTACAGTAATTTTATTGGTATAGAGAAATTTCACAAATTTATTTGCTATTTTTTCATGACTAAATTCAAGAAGGATGAAATTAGCTGAAGTATCAATCGTTTTAAACAAAGAATTATTTAAATTATTGATTGTATATTTTTTACTATTTTGATTATTTTTTATGCTTCTAGAAATCCACTGCTGGTCTTTTAATGCTTCTGTAGCAGCGACACACGATAGTCTAGAGACATTAAATGGCTTTTTATATTGATATAATTTTAAGATGTTTTGCATCGAGGAGTAGCCCCAACCAATTCGAAGACCTCCTAATGCATAAATCTTTGAAAAAGATCTAGTTACAATTAAATTTGGAAATTTTTTTACTAATGATAATCCATCGTCATATTTTTTATCTTGTAAATATTCACAGTAAGCAGAGTCTAGAACAATTATGGTTTTTTTATTAATTTTTTTAATAAATTTAATTATTTCATCCTTATAAAATATTGATCCAGTAGGGTTATTTGGGTTTGCTAGAAAAATAATTTTTGTTTTAGAAGATGCAAGTTTTGCAAACTCATTCAAAGAGAATTGAAATTTTGAGTCATTGAATGTTTTTGGCTTACATTTAAAGTTCTTTGCATAAATAGCGTACATGGCAAAAGCATATTTAGTAAAAATAACTTCATCACCAGGTTTAGTAAAAGCAGCATAGATCATTTGTAAAACTTCATCGGATCCTGCTCCTAAAATAAGCTGTTCAGAATTTAAAGAATAAGTTTTAGAAATTTGATTTCTAAGAGTTTCCCCATCTAATTCTGGATAAATATTAGAAAAATTAACATTATTTTTTAAAGCAGCTTTTACTCTGCTAGAGGGACCATCGTTATTTTCATTGGAAGACAGCCGAATAAAGCCTTTGAAATCCTCAGCTCCACCTTGATAGTTATTTTTTGGCTTATTTTTAGTCATTTTTTTTTCTATACTTAAACTATATGAGGAAAATATCATCCTTTTATATTGAAAAATAAATAGAAAAATCATAAATTTTGGTCAACACCGATTTGATAGCAGCTTGCGGGTGTATAAACAGCTAAAGCGTTTTCCCGTCAGTTATCATCTCAAAAAGGTACTTATATGAGAAAGATAACAAATAATACAGATTATCCAGGTTTTCTTCTGTCATGTGAGGAGAATCTTTTATTAGACTCAGGAAAATCAATTAAAAAATATCAAATAGCTTATCAGACTTATGGTGAGTTAAATTCAAGCAAAGATAATGCGGTCTTGATCTGTCATGCTTTAACAGGAGATCAATTCCCTGCAGAAGAAAGCCCAATAACAAAAAAAAATGGTTGGTGGGATTTAATGGTCGGTCCCGATAAACCTATAGACACAAATAAATATTTCGTAATTTGCTCAAATGTTTTAGGTGGCTGTGTGGGCACCACAGGTCCTAATGATATTAACCCTGAGACATCAAAAATTTATGGCTTAGATTTTCCAACAATTACTATTCGAGATATGGTCAAAGTTCAAAAAATACTGATTGAAGAATTGGGCATAGCTAAACTCAAATCAGTTATTGGTGGTTCTATGGGGGCTATGCAAGTTCTTCAATGGGCCGCTACTTTTCCAGAGTCTGTACAATCAACTGTTTGTATAGCTGGTTCTCTAAAACATTCTGCTCAAAATATAGCTTTCGATGAAGCTGGAAGGCAATCAATTATGCTAGACCCTAATTGGAATCAGGGTAGATATTTAGAGCTTGATCAAAAACCAGAAAATGGTTTGTCTGTTGCAAGAATGATCGCACATATTACTTATCTCTCAGAGAAAGCCTTTCAAAATAAATTTGGAAGAAATCTTCAAGAAAAAAAGGATTTGTCTTTTGGTTTTGGAATCGACTTTCAAGTAGAGAGTTATCTTCGATACCAAGGACGATCTTTTGTTGATCGATTTGATGCCAATAGTTATCTGTATATGACTCGAGCTATGGATTACTTTGATGTCTCAGAGGAAATCATAAATAACCAAAAAAAAATTATTGATAATGAAATCCGTTTTCTAGTACTCTCTTTTACAAGTGATTGGTTATTTCCAACCAAAGAGTCTCGTGAGATTGTATCATTGCTCAACTCTATAGGTTCAAATGTTAGTTTTGCTGAAGTAGTATCAGATAGAGGGCATGATAGTTTTTTACTTGATGAACCTCAGTTTTTTCGAGTGTGTGAGGGTTTTCTAAAGGGAATTAAATGAGAAACGACTACAAAATAATCTTAGATCTCATTCCAGAAAATTCTAAAGTGCTAGATATTGGTTGCTCGGATGGAGATTTAATTTCACTTCTTGCAGATAAAAATATCAGCGCCCAAGGAGTAGAGTTAAACCAAGAAAAAGTTATTTCTTGTCTTGGAAGAGGGTTAGATGTCATCCATGGGGATATAAACCTAATTGTAGAGGATTTTCCTTATAATCAGTTTGACTATTGTATTTTAACACAAACGATACAAGCCGTACAAAAACCTGATGTTTTATTAAATACTCTAAAAAAAGTAAGTAAAAATATTATTGTTGGCTTTAATAACTCAGGAAGGTTGAGTAAAGCAGTTCAATTTCTTTTTTCAGGTAGTTTTGACTCACTTCTAAAAAAATCTGATAGCGATCAATGGTATAATACGGACTATATACATCCATGCAGTATTATAGATTTTAAAAAATTATCTAATGATTTAAACTTTAAAATTGTTTCAACATATGATGTTAATAACTCGGCTCAATTTACTGATGGTAAAATACCTTCAAACCTTTTCTGCAGAGAGGTTTTATTTCATTTAGCAAATGAGTAGTAAAAAAAATATAATTTTCATTTACAATGCGAAAGGAGGTCAATGGAATTATTTGATTGATACTCTTCATAAATATTTATCTCCAAAGACTTATGAATGCAACTTATGTCAAATTACTTATGATTTAAAAATGCGAAAAGCATGGAAAGACTTTATTGAAGAATCTCCTCATAATTATAAATTTTTACATCTGGAAGAACTGTCAGAATTTAGTCTAGAAGCTTATGTTAATGATCTACCCATTTGCCTTGAAGAGTTAAATGGAAAGTACAATGTATTGATTGATAAAAATGAGATGAATACTTTTCAAAACGAACATGAATTAATAGAGTCTCTTAAGACGAAGCTATAAATCAACAATCCCTACATAAATTAACCTCAATGAGGCAATTACTATAAAAAAATTGATGATAGCAAAAAAAGATTTATCGGATAACTTGCTATTCATCCAATGCCCTAAAATGACTCCAATCACAGCCACAGGGGAAAATAGAAGATAACTGAGAAGACTCTCAAAATCTAAAATTTCCAAATAAAAATATGGGATCAGCTTAAAAAGGTTTATTAAAGCCATAGAGAAAACAAGACCAGCAACAAATTGAACTTTTCGATCATAAATTGACATAAAGTAAATATTCATAGGCAAACCTCCGGAGTGAAGAACAAAACTAGTAAATCCGGCCAATGTTCCCCAAATAGATTTACTTCCATAAAAAGGAATTTTTTTAATTTTTGATTTTATGAGCAAATAATTAGAAATTACATAAGCAAGAGATATGGTTCCTATAAATACACTGATCAAAGACAGGTTAATAAATTTAAATAAAATTGTCCCTGCAATAACACCCAATAATGAAAATGGAGCGATGGACCATACTGCGCCATGATCATAATATTTTCGATTAAGAAATGCAGCAATGGCATCACATACGATTAACATGGGCATTAAAATAGCAATTGCGGTTAAGGGGCCATAGGAAATGGAAAGAACTGTAACAGAAATTAAAGCTAATCCACCTCCAGAAAAACCAGATTTGGATATTGCAAACAATAAAATGCAAAAAGATACTAAGAAATAATAACCTAAATCTAACAAGATTTAACCTTATAGACTAAAATTTAATATTTAAAATATGAAACTATTAAGTAGCTACAATATTTTTGATAGGTATCTTTTTTGATTTCGATTTATTGGTTGCGTAAACAATTTTTTTACAAACACAAATCATTAACCCTCCCATATAAGGAAATATACGATTACCTGCTGTTTCAATAGTCTGATGGAACTTATAATTTGCATAATGATGCCAGGGAGGAAAGTGAAGAAAAGATTTTTTTTGGTCTAAGATCAAATAATCTTCAATCAGTCTTTTAAATTGCGAAGTTGAATAAGAACGACCATACCCAAAAGGGTTATTGTCATAACGAGTCCATAGACCTGATCTTCTTGGAACCAAAGCAATAAAATATCCATTGGGCTTTAAAATGCGCCATATTTCTTCAATACTACTTGAGGGTTTTTCAACAAATTCTAAAAGATGAGTAGAGATCACTAAGTCTACTGAACTTGGATCTAAGGGTAGAAAGTATTCATGAATAGTTTTTTCATCAAAATCATATTTTTCAGTAATACTTCCATCTAAAAAATCTGGGATCAATGAAGTAATATGTAAACCAACATGACTCTTTTTTAAAAAGGATAGATAAGGACTTGTATATCCATAACCACAAACAGAATGATTGGAAATATCATCTAAAACGGATGTAATTCTTTGACGGACCGTTCTTTTTACAATACTTCCAAGAGAAGATTGATAAAAACTGTAGATATCAGATGCGTTAATTTCCATAGTTGTATTTTATCGAGATTTACCTAACATTCCATTGCAATGACTAAACCCAATATTTATTTATTTCCTCAATTAGACGATAACTATGGTTATTTAATTAAAAACCCGCATGCAACAGAGGGAGTATTAGTAGATCCATCGGATTTAGAGATGTGTCTAAAAATACTAGAATTAAATGACTGCAAAGCAACGCATATTCTTCTCACCCATCATCATGACGATCATATTGCTGCTGTTCATGATTTAAAAAATAAATTTCAATCTATTATCATTGGATACGAAAACGATGAAAATATCCCTCAACCAGATTTAAAAGTTAAAGATGAGGAAATTTTTGAAATTCATCAAAATAAATTCAAAGTTATTCATACTCCAGGTCACACCTTGCAGCACATAAATTATTTTATGCCTGATTGTAATATCCTTTTTTCAGGTGACACCTTATTTAGTATTGGTTGTGGTCGTATGTTTGAGGGAACACCTGAAGTTTTCTGGAAAAGTTTATCTAAAATTAGACAACTCCCTGATGAAACTACTATTTACTGCGGTCACGAATATACGCTAAGTAATGTCAAATTCGCTTTAAGCCTAAGCCCGGACAATCAAGACTTACAAAAGTATGCTGATTGGGTGAAACACCAAGAAAAAGAACATCGACCTACCGTCCCTACCAAACTAATTGATCAAATAAAATGCAATCCTTTTCTTCAATGTGATAACGAGCACTTCCAAAAAATCTATAAAAGCACTGATCCTATTGAAGTTTTTGGACAAATGCGAAAAGCGAAAGATAATTTTTAATTTTTTTAACTAAGATATTTTACCCTTGGTGTTTGAATGAAATGTGTTAGTTTGAAAATTCGATGAATGAGTTTTCTCAATTAGATTTGGATATCACTGAAGCTTATCAAAAAAAGCAGATGGATAAAGTTTGCTCTTTATATTATGAGGCAGCTAACTATTTTGAAAATAAAGCAGATATAGAAGCCGCATGTTTTTTTTACACTCAAGCACTTGTGATGGCTCTTGAGGAAAATCATGATTTAAAAGAGAAAATAATTTATAAACTCGAAAAATACGGTCGCAGCAAAGACGCTACTTTAAATTAATTTACATTCGAATGGATAATTCTACCATTCAACTTCACCCTTCTTGGTTAAACCATTTACAAGATGAGTTTCAAAAAGACTATATGGTGCTCATCAAGAAAAAACTCTTAGAATTAAAAAAAAATAATGTTCCTTTTTATCCACCAGGGAGATTTCTTTTTAATGCATTCAACCTTACACCCTTAGATCAAGTAAAAGTTGTCATCTTAGGTCAAGACCCTTATCACGGTCCTGATCAAGCACATGGTTTATGCTTTTCCGTGCCTAACGGCATCAAACCACCACCTTCTTTGATTAATATCTTCAAAGAGTTAGAAGATGACATTGGCAAAAAAATTGATTTCTCTAATGGGAATTTGGAACACTGGGCAAAGCAAGGTGTTTTTTTATTAAATACCACTCTTACAGTTGAGAGATCAAGGCCCTTGTCTCATCAAAAACTAGGATGGGATAATTTTACAAATAAAGTTATTTCTACGATTAGCAAAGTCCGCAAAAATATTGTTTTCATTCTTTGGGGTTCGTTCGCTCAAAGCAAAAAAGAATTAATTGATTCGAATAATCACCTAATTTTAACCGCACCCCACCCCTCTCCTTTATCGGCTCATCGCGGTTTTTTTGGCAGCAAACCCTTCTCAAAGACAAATACCTTTCTTGAGTCCAAACAAATTGATATGATTAATTGGTAATGAAAGACGCTGTTGGAAACTTTGTTAGCTTTGTTGAAAAAGCAGTCATACTCATAATTTTAGGATCCACTATCACTGCAATTATTTTTGAAATATTGAAAATGATCGATGCACAATATGTTGAGCTTGCAGATCTTTTATTATTATTTATCTACGTTGAGGTCATCGGAATGGTGAGAGTTTATATGATCTCCAACCGAGTTCGTATGACCTATCCTTTATTCATTGCTATCACAGCACTTTCTCGACTAATCATCTTACAAGGAAAAGACTCTAATCCAGAATTGCTGCTCTATGAAGCAGGAGCAATTGTTTTAGTAGCGATTGCGGTTATTATTCTTCGTTTAAGATATATACCAATTTTACGACCTATCGAAGGTATTGACGAAATACCGACTGAAAAAGACTCAAAGAAAAAATAATAATTTTGAAAAAAATTGCCGTTATTGGAACTGGTTTAAGTGCCTTATCTCTAGCGTACCATCTTCCCAGTTTAGATATAACTTTTTTTGAAAAATCTTGGAGGCCCGGAGGTCGTATTAGCACTAGAAGACACCAAGATTATGCCTTTGATCATGGTGCTCATTATATTAAAGAAGATCATGGGGTCTTGGGTTTTAATGAATATTTAGAAAAAATTAATGCTACAAAAGTTTTAAATGGAACTTTTTGTTCTAATATACAAAACCAATCTCCTATCGAAGAAAAAAGAGTGATAGTGGGCCAAAAAGGAATTGAGTCGATCCCTCTTGAATTTCATAAAAAATTAAGCTACCCCACAGAATTTTCTACTCATATTAAAAAGATTGAGTCACGAAACCAAGAGTATTTTTTACTGACCGAGGATAAAGAATTTGGCCCGTATGATTTTATTTTTAATTGTATTCCTTTCGAGCAATCAAAAAATTTACTGGAGGAATTTATTGATTATAAAAACATTCCCACTCCAAACTTTGACTCTATATGGACCATCATGCTGGCATTTGATAAACGACTCGGTTCCCCTTTTCAATTTGGATACCACCTTAATAAAGAAATTAGTTTTTTGATGAATCAAAATTTTAAACATGAGTTTTTTAATGAAGAATGCTGGGTGGTTAATATGAGGGCAGAATGGACTAAAGAGTATTATAATATTGAAAACTATGTCTTAGAGGACTATGTCATTGATAAAATAAAAAAGTTTTTTGGGTCTTCTTCAAAAGCTATATTTAAAAAATCTCATCGATGGAGATACGCCTATTGTAAAAAAAGCTTTCAAGAGCTCTCTAATAAAAATTTTATTGAGTCCATTGATCATCGTTTATACGCCTTAGGAGATTGGTGCCAAGGCCCTAGTATGCAGGATGCCTGGTTAGCAGGAAAAAAATTAGCTAAACACTTTAGCGAACTTAGACTTCAAATTTAGTTAAATCCTCAAAATAAGGTAACCTTTTTCTTCTAGATAACTGGCTTTCAAAATTTACTTCTGCCATAGCAAATTCTTCCTCTGCTCCCAGTCTGATTAGGTCTTCGCCCTTTTCATTTACGATGGCACTATTTCCACAAAAATCATGTCCAGCTGATTTCCCACAATAATTGGCATAAACCATTACAATTTGATTTTCAAAGGCTCTAGTTTTGAGCATTTCATTAGAGACAAATTTAAATTCCTCTGTCAATGCTGTGGGAATAAGAATGAGTTGTGCTCCTAATCTTGCTAGTTTTCTTACTATCTCGGGGAATTCAAATTCATAACAAATAAGTGTAGAGCATTTAATTTTATTAATATTAAAAATTTCAAAATTTTGACCTTTTGAAAATAATGACTGCTCCATAGGGTTGGGAGCCAGAAAAGTTTTTCGATGATTATAAATAATATCATTTTGAGTTCCTGAAACTAAGGCACTATTAAATTTTTGATTATTTTCAATTTCCGGGTAACCGCAAACAAGATGACACTGAAATTTTTCACTTAATAGTAAAATTTTTTGTTTAAAAAACTGAATATCTTCATTTGTATACTGAGAAACTTGTTCTTTTGATAAATAAAAACTTAAAAAAAGTTCAGGCAAGACTAGTAGATCTAAATCATGCTGATTTAGAATTTCTTCTAATTTTATTAATTTACTGTCAATATTAGGATGGTTGTTAATATTAGGTTGAAATATTCCTATTTTCATTTTCTCTTGAACTTTCATGAAAACCATATTCAGAGATAGCTTTTTTTTTAAAAAAACCTTCTATCTTTACCATAGTATAAAATTCACTTTGGCACCTTAGTAACACCTTAAATGATTTAGCAGAGGCTAATCGTTTGACATCATCACCATTTAAGTCATGCTCCTGACCACAAGCACATTGATATTTTATAGAACCATAGCCTTGAAGTCGTAATAAATGAATAGCCCCTATTTTCTCTTTACTTAAACGTTCTTTGACTTCTGATTTAGATTTAAGAATATCCATAGAATTTTTAGATTATTGATTTTATATCTTCTTTAAAAGCTTCAAATTAATTTATATTCTTAACAAATTTAAACTAATGGACTATTTATCTTTTCAAAATTGGACTTTCCCTGTGCCAATTCGATATGGCCCTGGTCGAATAAAGGAACTGTCTGAAATTTGCCAAATAAAAGGCATCAAAAAACCCTTGGTGGTTACTGATAATGGAAGCAAAAATCTCATTTTTATTAAAAATATTCTTTCTGATTTAGAAGATCATCAACTGAAACCAGGACTTTTTTCTAATATCTCCCCTAACCCGAGAGATACAGAAATTCTTGAAGGAAAATTAAATTTTAATGATGGGGACTATGATGGAATTATTGCAATTGGAGGTGGTAGTGGAATGGATGGTGGTAAAGCCATCTCATTAATAGCCAATAATAATTATGATATTTGGGATTTTGAATGGGAAAAAACACCTCCAAAGATATATGAAAATACAAAGTTTCCTCCATTAGTTTGTATTCCAACAACAGCAGGAACAGGAGCAGAAACAGAAAGCTCAGCAATGGTAACAGACACTAAATTATTAGTTAAATGGTGTATTGCCCATCCTCAACAAAAGCCTGTTGAAGTCATTTTAGATCCAGAGTTAACTCTTGAGTTGCCTAAAAACTTAACTGCGTGGACGGGTGTTGACGCTTTAGTTCATGCAATTGAGGCCTATGTCATTGATGATTTTCATCCTCTGTGTGATGCATCCGCTATTGAGGGATTACGATTAATCTATCCAAACTTACCAATAGTGCATAACGATCCAAGCAATCTCATAGCTAGAGGAAAAATGTTAGTCGGTTCTTGTCTTGCGGGCATATCTTTTTTAAAAGGATTGGGTTTTGTTCATGCAATCTCTCATATGGTTGGTGCTGAATTTGACACTCAACACGGGTTAACCAATGCAAT
>ERZ802830.1203-NODE-1203-length-24994-cov-11.5111_pt1 | contig 24994 bp, 22 predicted proteins | sample MGYA00345654_ERZ802830 | MGnify/ENA primary metagenome ERZ802830 (study PRJEB30503, sample SAMEA104212375) | marine metagenome | biome: Westerlies Biome; feature: [SRF] surface water layer (ENVO:00010504) within the epipelagic zone...; material: water...
ACAACATTTTGTAATGTTGATGGATCAGCATCATCGGAAGGTCCAGGTTATGCAGTTCCTTGTTATGCAATTGCTCAGGTTCAAAGTGGATCTGCTAATGGAGATACAAATTCATTTGATCCAGATTTAGAAATGCCAACATTCAAAAAGCTTTCACTTGGAATGAAAAGACAAATGGGTGAGTATGATGTGAGTGTTGACTTAATGTACACTAGAAATAAGAACCCATTCTATGTTTACAACTTAGCTAATACATTTAGAGAGTATGGCCCAACAGGTCATGCATTATTCGATACTATTAGTTGGGGTGGTGAAGGCGATTATACGCTTGCAAATTCAGGTAGTACTCCAAAAAATGTAGTTTTCTCAGTAAATGCTAGTAGATCATTTGATAATGATGTTGATGTAACATTTGGTTATACAAATACTGATGCTCAAGATGTCCATCCAATGTCTTCAAGTGTTGCATACACGAATGCTAATGAAAATTTAGTTACTTTAAATCCAAATGATCCTTCTCCAGCTAGATCCAATTGGGAAATAGAACATAGATTTGTAAGTACTGTAAATTGGATGGTAAATAACAAAACAAACGTTTCTGTTTTTTATCAGCTAGCTAGTGGTAATCCTTATTCATTATCAGCTTATGCAGATAAATCAAGATCGGCGCCAGCTTCTGAAGTTTTAGGGCTTGCTCCTGTATGGAGAACCGCTGATTTTCCTTCTGTCCCTTTATATATTGGTGAAAATGCAACATATGATCAGACAGCTACAGGCTTAACAGCAATGGATCCAGGACTCTATGGAAGAAATGAATTCACTTCAGACTGGTCTTCAAGAATTGATCTGAAAGTTACACATAGTCCAATGGACAACCTTGATTTATACATGGTAGTTAAGAACTTAGGTAACTTAATTAGTAATGAGTGGGGTGCATATAAAAGATCTGCATCTGCTAATGGAGTGGCTACTTCAAATTGGGCTGATGATGGAACTGTTACTTATACAGACTATTCAACTCCTAATGTTAATCAGGTTATAGGCTCAGCTTCTATATGGAATGTTAAACTTGGTTTTAAATATTCCTATTAACAAGCAGTTGTTAAAAAAGGGCAGTTATATCTGCCCTTTTTTTTGTTAGAATTATTTAATGGAACTAATACCTAGAATATCTTTTAACGATTTAAAAAATAGTAATGAGTTGGCAACCTCGAGCCTTTCAGATGCGCTTAATGAACATGGATTTTTTTCAATATGTGATCATCCTATAGATAAGGATCTTATTAGAAGCTGTTACAGTCAATCAAAAGATTTTTTCTCTCTTCCTGAGGACAAAAAATGTGCTTATGCATTTCCAAACATCGCAGGAGCAAGGGGTTACACTCCTTTTGGAAAAGAAACTGCACTTGGTGAAGATGTCCCAGACCTAAAAGAGTTTTGGCATCATGGTCCAGTTATAGATACTTCTTATGACTCTAGAATTCCTAAGAATATAACTATAAATGAATTAGATAAATTTAATTTAATATTTGATGAGCTATTTAATAATTTGAATAGATTAGGCATTGACTTGTTATCATCAATAGCTCCCATTATTGGTTTAGACAATAACTATTTTGATTCCTGGGTAAATAAAGGCAACTCATTATTACGTATGATTCACTATCCACCCTCAAATAATTCAAATATTTATAGGGCTAGAGAACATTCTGATATAAATTTGATTACACTTTTGATAGGAGCCAATGAGAAAGGCTTGGAAATAAAAGATAAGAATAATACATGGATAGAAGTTGAAGCTGACCAAGATGATATTGTTTGTAATATTGGTGATATGTTGCAACTAATTACAGATGGTAGACTTAAAAGTACACCGCATAGAGTAATTAAATACCTCAAAGATAAGCCCAAATCTAGATTTAGTATTCCTTTCTTTTTACATCCCTCACCAGATACATTGCTGAAATCTATTTATAATAAAGACGACAAAGGTGTATTGGCTCATGATTTTCTTGATGAAAGATTAAAAGCTATTAAGTTATACTAGTCTAATGAGTTACTCTAATTTTTTTCATATTTTGATAGGATTTGTTGGTCTAATTTTATTAGCGTTTCCATTTTCCGTTAATTATAGAAACATTAAGTATAAATATATTCTTTATGGTGTAGGCTCTCAATTAATATTGGCTGCAGTATTGCTTAAGCTTCCATTTGTAATTAGTTTTTTTGAATTCCTTGGGAATGGAGTAACTGTTCTCCAGAATGCCACAATTGAAGGTGCAAGTTTTGTTTTTGGTTTTCCTCCGTCAGACAGCTCCTTTGTGTATAGGTCATTATTAGAAACTTTTGCATTCGGAGTATTGCCTTATATTATTGTTATGTCATGTATATCTGCGATATTATGGTATTGGGGTGTCTTACCTTTTATTGTCAAAATTATCTCTCGTGCATGTCAAAAACTTTTTAACATAGGTGGGCCTGTTGGACTGGGTGCAGCAGCTAATGTCTTTATAGGTCAGGTCGAGGCACCGTTACTGATTAAACCCTTTGTAAATAAACTATCTAATAAAGAGTTGTTAATTTTAATGACAGCGGGAATGGCAACTGTTGCAGGGTCTGTTATGGTCGCATTAATATCAATCTTAGAAGTGCAGTTTCCAAATGAAAATTTAATTCAACATTTCCTAACAGCATCAATACTTTCAATTCCTGCAGCTATTATGTATGCGAATATTATGATCCCATCTGATACAACTACTGATTCTGATAATACTCATACAGACAAAGTTTATAAAAGCACAATGGACGCAATAACCAGTGGGACAGCACAAGGTACTGGTATTGCTGTAAGTGTTGGTACTATTTTGATTGCCGTGATCGCTCTAGTTTATATAGTAAATTCATTACTAGGCTTCATTGGTGGTTTATTTGGTATAGGGCTATCAATAGAGATGATGCTTGGCTATTTTTTTGCACCAATTACTTGGTTAATGGGAATACCGTGGAATGAGGCTATTGTAGCAGGTGAATTGCTTGGAATTAAAACTACATTAAATGAATTTGTTGCATATCCTGCTCTTGCTAGTCTTGAAGAAGGTCTTTTATCTGATAGATCCAAGCTTATTACTTTTTATAGCTTATGCGGGTTTGCTAATTTTTCATCAGTTGGTATCTTGATATCCGGCATAGGTGCTATGGCTCCTGAAAGAAAAGATGATTTAATAAATGTATCTTTTAAAGCATTGGTTGCAGCCACACTTGCATCATGCATGACAGGTTTAGTAGTTGGATGTTTTATTTAATTATTTATGACTATATATAGATTTAAATAAGATGCAAAAAATAACCAAATAATATATGGAATGAAAAGTATTCCGGATAGCTTATCCAGTCTATAAAAGTTTATATTTAGTTTGATATTAACCCCAATTAAAAGCCAAATATTTAATAGAGCCAATAAGGGTAAATGAAAAGCAAAAAACATCCAGGACCAAATCGCATTAAAAAATAATTGAAATAAAAACAAATTTCTTGTGTGTGGAAAGGTTCTATATGCTGATACAGACATTAAAAAGTATAAAATAGGCCAAACTATTCCAAACACAAATCCAGGTGGGTTAAGAGTAGATTTATTAAGAGTTTGATACCAAACATCATTAGCAGTGTCTGCAGATGATAAACCACCTAGAGCAAGGGCAAGGAACACTAAAAAGAAAACTGAAATTTTATTATTGATAAACAATAGTTATCTTTTTCTAAAGAAACGAGTGACTGTATTTATTATATTTTTTATAAAAGTAGAACCTTTTGGCCTAGCTTCAATAAATATGTAAAAACCTACAAATATTGCACTAAATAGAAATACCCAAACTGCGTCATATTCACCCATACGCTTATTATAATAGTTTTATTTTTTGATATGTTGGTTAATTTATGTTTTTTCTACAATAATTGAGCATATTGAGTAACCTGCTCCAAAAGAACATATAACACCTTTTTTACCTTTATTCAGGTCATTATTTAAATTAAATGCAAACATAGATCCTACTGATGCTAAGTTTCCAAATTCTTTTATAGGCATAGGCGTAATATCTGGATCAAAGTCATCAGTTCCTAATATTTTAGATGTTATGAGTCTTATCATTTTGCCATTTGCTTGATGTAACCAGAATTTAGCTATTTCATTAGCAGGTATGTTATTTTCTTTAAGTTGATCAGATATTAAAGATGACACTAAAGGACACACATCTTTAAATACACCTCTTCCATTTTGATGAAATAATAATTCATTATCATCTTTATTATCAATAGCCGCTCTATTTAAATAACCATAGTTACTTCTAATATTATTTGAAAATTGAGTATGAAGCTTTCTATCAAGAATCTTAAAGCTTTTTGCTGAGCTGCTATTTTCTTGAACAATTGTTGCCACGCAACCATCGCCAAAAATAAAGTGCTTATCTCGATGTGTAAAATTAACAAAAGGTGTTGATATTTCTGGATTTATAACAAGTATAGTTTTTGCTAATCCTGAAGCTATATCACTATAGGCATTGTTAATCGCAAAGGTAGTAGAAGAACACCCAACTAACATGTCATATGCATAACCTTTTATATCAAGCTCATTTTGGATCTCTATGGCTACAGCTGGATAGTTTCTAACTGAGTGCGAAGTTCCTACAATTACAGCATCAATCTGTTCTGGGGTGACGTCAGCCTCATTCATAGCTTTGATAGCAGCTTTAATTCCAGCCTGAGCATGAATTGATAATTTGTCATGATCTTCATTCACAACTTTAGGCATCATTCTATCAATATCTAAAATACCATCCTTATCAATGACATGCCTAGATTCTATGCCAGATGCTTTTACAATAAACTCAACAGATGATTCTTCCATTCGAACAATATCGCCACTATCAATTTTTTTACTATTATCAATATTAAATCTTCTAACATAATTGTTATAAGACTCCACAAGTTCGGTATTAGAAATTTTGTCTTCTGGATACCAAATACCAGTTCCTGCAATATGAATATCACTCATAATATATAGTTTATAATTGTCTAAATTTATTATAAATTATTGATATGAATATAACTAATATTAAATATCACGAGTCTTTATCTAAGATAAAAAGTCCTAAAGGTTTAATAGTAATTAGTCATGGTATGGCTGAGCATATTGGAAGATATAGCTGGATCATAAATAAATTAAATCATGATGGTTTCCACGTGATTGCTAGAGATCATTTAGGCCATGGTGAACATATTAATGAGGGTGCTATTGCAGGTTTTTTTAATGTATCTGATGGATGGGATTCTGTTATAAATGATCTTGATAGAACTGTTTATTATGCTCAAAAAAAATTTCCTAATTTCCCTACTTTTGTCTTAGGTCACAGCATGGGATCTTGGATAGCGCTTTCTTTATTAAATAAGGATTCAAATATAGATGGAATGATACTTACTGGATCATCTAAAATACCTACAATACTTATTTATTCTCAATTATTAATAGTAGAAATAGAAATACTTTTAAAAGGTTATACAGGTGTTAGTAAAGTAATTGATAATATTACTTTTAGAAAATTTAATAACGCCTTTAAACCCAGTAGAACTAACAATGACTGGTTAACGTCTGATTCCATTAGTGTTGATGATTATACCAATGATCCATTATGTGGTTTTAAAGTTACCAATGGACTATGGAGAGATTTATCTTATGGATTGCTTAAGATATTTAAGAAAAATTACTACACCAAAAATAATAAAAATATTCCAATTTTATTAATGACTGGTGAGCACGATCAAGCAACACAAAATTCTAAATTATCATTACATTTATATAATTTCTTAAATTCAATATTTAATAATGTTACTTTTAAAGTTATTAAAAATGCTAGGCATGAAATTTTTTCTGAATTAAATAAAAATTACTCTTACAATAATCTTTTATTATTTCTTTCCAATAAATGAAATTATTAATTATTTTTTTAATACTTAGTCTTAATGTTTATTCATCATTACATCAAGAAGTTGAATTAATATATGAAGATCTCAATAGATCTTACTTGTTATATGTTCCTGAAAACATTAATGAGAAAGAAGAGACTGACTTGGTAATTGGTCTCCATGGTTATACTGGTACCGCATCGGGTTTTGAAAGCCAAACTACTGGAGGTTTTAGTAAATCAGCTGATAGATATGGTTTTATTGCTGTATACCCTCAAGGCCTTTATTTTAATTCAATACAAAACGATGCTAGTACATATGTTTCATCATGGAATGATTTGGCTGGCTCAAAAACCAATACTTCAAATGGAGAGATTTGTGCAGTTGATGCAGATATTTATCCCCAATACCCAAATTGTAAGAATGGTGGTAGATGTTCATGGTCAAGTTGCAATAATGATTTAGGTTTTATAAAAAGAATCATCGAGCTAACAAAAAATAAATATAAAATTAACAATATATATGTTCTTGGTATGAGTAATGGCGGGATGATGGCCCAAGCTCTTGCATGCGAATATCCCAATCTATTAAAAGGTGTCGTTAATATTGTTGGCATGCAGCATAAAGGCTTAAGTTGTATTCCAAGCGAGCCAATTAATTTTATTATTTATGGAGGAGCAAAAGATACAACTGTTCCACCAGTTAAGATTAAATCATCTGATGGATACTTTTATGAACCAATGAGCAATACCTATAATGACTGGTCATCAAAATTTAACTGCAAAACTAATTCAATTATTGATTTTCAGTTCAATGATCGTTTTACTAAGCAAGTTGCTGAAATTTGCGATAATAGTGTAAAGGTTATTAGCCTTCTAAATCGTGACAGGGGGCATTATTGGCCTGGAATAAAAAGAAGTGTTGGGTTTTGTCATACCGAAGATCAATCTGAAATGAATTATTCCGTTTGTAAATTCTCAACAGATAACGATTGGGGAAATGACTTTATATTAGACATACTCTTTAATTTATAGCTGCAATTTATATATATATCTAATACTTTAGGCTTGTTTTCGTAAACTATTTACATTATAAATAAGGGTATATAAATTAAATGTGGGGAAATTTATGTCAATTCAATTAAAGCCACTTTTTCATAAAAAAGAAGAAGATCCAGTAAATTCTATAATTAGAGATATTTTCAAAGATAATAATTATGCATTATCAGTCATGGGTACCTTATCTCTTGGGTTGGGCATATCACAATCAAATCATTTAATAGCTGATGACGATGACGTTGAGGAGATTATTGTAACAGCATCTAAAAAAGAGCAAAACATACAAGATGTAGCTATGAGTGTTCAAGCAATAGGCGCATCAGAACTAGAAAAGAAAAACATTAAAAGTTTAGAAGATATATCAAGCATTTCACCAGCAGTTACATTTAATAATGTTGGGCCTGGTAAATCTAATTTTTATATAAGAGGAGTTTCTGATGGAGCTATCATGAATAGTTATGCATCACCTGAATCAACAACTGCTCTATATATTGATGAACAACCATTAACAGCAGCAAGCTTGACTCCTGACTTACATATTTATGATATTGAGAGAGTTGAGGTACTTATGGGCCCTCAAGGAACACTATATGGCTCAAGTTCAACTTCAGGAAATATTAAGATTATTACAAAAAAACCAGATCCGTCTGGGTTTGATGCCGGTGCCGATATTGAATATGGTTCTATTACTGATGGGGATGTTGATACGTCACTAGAAGCATTTATAAATTTACCTTTAGGTTCTAATCTTGCAGCAAGAGTAAGTGCATATAATGTTGAAGATGGTGGATGGATTGATAATAAAGAAGCGACATATACATATCAAAATTCACTTGTTAATCATGGTATTACAGATCCAAACGGAAATACCATAAATAACTTTACTGCTCCATATGACGTTGCAAAAGATGATTATAATGATTCAAAAAAAGAGGGAGCAAGAATTAGACTTGCAACTAACAACGATAACTTTAATTTAGATTTATCTTTTCTTACTCAAGACTCGTATTATAACGGTTCATATGAAACTGATGTATTGACAGATGACCAATCTGCACCAATGCCACCCAGATCAAATACTCGTTTTACTGATGAGAGATATGATGATGAATTTGAACAATTTTCAGCCACACTAAGTGGGAACCTATCAGATAATATAGAGTTCATATTGAATACATCAATTTTTGAAAGAGATACAGCCTATACCTACGACTACTCTAGTTACGTAGAGTATTATTATTATGCAGCTTATGCATATTACACATGTGATCTATATAGTTATTATTATTACGATAATCTATATTATGCTGCTGATACCACTTCTTGTAGAGATCCTAGAATGACATATGCGCAAACAAATGATATTGAAAGAGAGTCAACAGAAATAAGAGTCCAATCAAATAATGATTCTGGTTTTAATTGGGTTCTTGGTGCTTTTTCAGAAACAAATGAGAAGATTACAGATGTAGACTATATTCAGCCTGGAAACTCTGCTCTTATTGATGGCAAATGGTGGGAAGCTGACCTAGATAGAAAAGGTGAGATAGATGCCATATTTGGAGAAATTAACTACGATATAACCGACAAAGCTTCTTTAACAGTTGGATTTAGAAAGTATGAACAATCTGTAAATCTCATAGCAAGTGATGGGTATTATGGAACTCTTGCATTTACCGGTGATCTTCCTGCTGGAGAATTCAGTTCGTCTGAAAAAGGTACTATTCCTAAAATTGCATTACAAGTAGATATTTCTGATGACGTAATGATTTATGGGTCCTTTACTGAAGGCTATAGGCCATCTGGCGTTAATAGGCCCAGACCTAATGCTGATGGATTGCAAGTTCCTGAAACATATAACCCTGATTACTTAGATAGTTTAGAATTCGGTATGAAATCAATATTAATGGAGGGTAAGTTAATTTTGAATGGAGCAGTTTATAAGATGGATTGGAGAGATTATCAAACTTCAACATACAACTCAGATATAACCTCTGTTGCATATACAGAAAATGTTGGCAATGCTGAGATCAATGGTTTAGAAATCAATGCTAATTATTCATTGAATGATTCTTCAAACATAACATTCTACATAAATAAAAATGATCCAGTTTTATCTGAGGATTATTATTATATTGACGGTGAACTAGCTGCAAATGCTGGTAATAGATTATCTTACACACCAAAAACATCATATTATATTTCCTTTGACAAGGATCTAAATTTTATGGGTAAACCGGCTTATCTCATTGCTGATTATTCTTATACTGGAGAAAGATTCACAAGTTATGAAAATGGTGCAATAAAGCTTCCTGACTATGCTATAGCTAACATAAGGGCTGGATTTGATAGTAGTGAAAATACATCTATTGAGATTTATATAAATAATCTTACTGATGAGGATGCTTACTTGTCTAGATACGATGACTTTGGAGAAGCTGGTGACTCTGGTTATCCTGGTTTTGGGATTAGAAGAACTGGAAGTAAACCAAAAGTTATTGGAATTAGACTTAGATACAAGTATTAAGTTTCTTTAAGAATAGTTATTAGTACTTTCTCAAGCTGAGATGGGTCTTCAAAATATGGGAAATGGCCCGTCTCATTAAGTATAAAAATGTCTTTATTAATATTTTTATTTTCAAGAAGAGGGCTGTCTTGATTGTAGCGCGCTAGCTTATCTTTATCACAAAATATATATTTAACATTGTTTAATTTTTTAATTTCTTTTTCGTGCATTCTGAAGTTAGTACATGATTTCAGATCAATCGAGCTAATTTCTTTTTGAGTTTGAGTAAATAATCTTTTTAAAGGATAAAGTTTTATTTCTCTTTCAGGGTCAGCTTCAACATTCTTTGTACCATAGGGTGATTTAATTACACCTTTAGATCTTCCGTAAAATCCTGAACCTTTAACCCCAAAACCCTTAGATTTTATTTCAACTTTTGGAAGTTTATATACTCCATATTTTGTTAAAAACTCAACAGCTTGATCTAAGTTGCCTTTTGCATAATCAAGAAGAATATCGCCTACTAAAAATGGATAACCAGTATTCATACATATCGTTAAATCATTTTTATATTTAGATGAAAGATGAAGTGCTATCAATCCACCCCAGCTATGTCCCATAAAAATTAAATTTGATAATTCTAAATTGCTTAAAACTTCAACACAAAACTCAGTGTGATTTTCAACACTTGTTAAGAGTGGCCCTGTCGTATATCCATGTCCTGGTAGATCAACAGATAATATATTATATTCATTTTCGATATTATCTAATTTCATCATTGATATTACTCTATGATCCATTCCGGCACCTGGTATAAAAAAGATTGTTTTTTTACTTACATCTATCTCAGATAAAGTATAAATATGCGCTTTATGATTTTGTAATTGAATGAACATTTTTTATTATCGAATAAATTAATAAAAGGTTTATAAATAATAATGGTACTGAAAATATTACCATTATCCACTTAAAGGAGTCGACTCCATTAAGATACATCAATAATGTTGGTTGAACCACTAATAATATTGCATAAATTAACCTTAATGATTTTGAGCTATCAACATTTGATCTTTTCATCGATGCTGATGCAAGCACATAGGATGCTGAGTCGTAAGTTGTACATAGAAATATGATTAATATAAGTGCAAATGCAATTAATAAGTAATAACCATAATTCAGACTAGATATAGCTGCAACTACTAAGTCAACTCTAGTCATAATCTTTTGTTCTACTATATAAGGTGCATTTATCTCATTTGTCTCAAAAAGAAATATAGATAAATTTGAAAGTATTAACATGCACAACATACAACCAAGACTTCCCACAAAGATTGTTCCTAGAATAATTTCTCTAAGTGTTTTTCCATTTGATATATTTACTAAAAAAGTTCCTACCATTGGAGCAAGGGCAAACCACCATGCCCAATAAAATACTGTCCAGTCTAAGCTAATTTCAGTACCTGTCATGAGACTCATATTCACATATTCGCTAACATAAAAAAATAAAGTATCAGATGAATTTTGAATAATATATGAGGTTGGACCAAGTATTAATATTAATAAAAGGAAAATTAATACAAGTATAATATTTATATTACTCAATCGTTTAATTCCTCTTTGAACACCAATATATGCACTTGTCGCAAAAATTATTGAACAAACCACTATAGTGCTAATATCAATAGTCACTGATCTTTCGATTAAAAATATTTTTGATATCACTGATGAGATAAGAGGAAATGACAACCCAAGACCAACACCAGCAGCACATATAATTGCACCTATAAAGAATATGTCTAACAATGCTTTTAAAAAGATATTTTTAATATTTAATATTCCAGAAAAGGTTAAATTAGAATTTGGATTTTTATGTAAAGCTAAACTAAATGCTACTACAGGAAGACAATAAATAGCCCACGCAGTGAGTCCCCAATGAAAAACAGGATAAGTTCGAGAATAAAGTAATGCCTCTCGATCAATTTTATTATCACCTAACTTTAGAATATTATAGTAATCAATCCATTCAATAGTAGACCAATATAAAATAGTTGCACCAATACCTGCTGCAAATAACATCGAACACCATGAAAAAATAGAAAATTCAGACTTATTTTCAAGTTTTATTTTTATATTCCCGTATTTAGAGACGGCCAATATAAATAAAAAAATTAATAATGCAAAACTACCAAACATAAACGAGTATTCAAATTTTTGTGATAAATATGAATATAAGTTAGATAGTATTTGTGAGCTAAAAGCAGGGTCTATTAAAACAAAAATTGATAACAATAAGGATAATAAAATAGTTATACTTATAACAAATATATTCCAATTAGGATCTAAATTATTTTTAAATGTCTGAATTAGGTAATGCACAGGTTAGTTTCAATAACGCCTTAGGTTTGTATAAGAATAATAATCTAAAAGAAGCTATTGAACAACTCAATGAAATACTCAATATTGAAAGTTCGCACAAGAAATCATTAGATTTGATGGTACACATTTATATAAAAATTAATCAACCTATAAATGCTCTTCAATTTATAGATAGATGTATCAGAATATCACATGACACAAAAAAATATCTTGAACTTAAATTTAAATTATTAATATTTATAAATGATCATAAAAATGCCTTAGGCAGCATCAAAGAACTTCATAAACAGTACCCATCAATTAACTCAACAAGAGAGCTTTCAAATCAATATATTATCAATGATGAGATTGATAAATCTGAAAAAGTTGTTCAAGATTTTTTTGAATCTAATGAAACATACTCAGAATTATATAAGGGCATTAGGCACGTGAAAGCTGGTAGAAATAAATTAGCTGAAGAATCTTATAAAAAAATACTTAAGAAAGATAATAATAATGTTGATGCTCTCAGATTACTTGGATTACTTGCTTTTAAACAAAGAAACTATGATATAGCTGAGATACTTTTTATTAGAGCTATAAAAATTAAACCAAATTTTATATTGATTTGGGAAAATCTAGCAAAATGTTATCGAATCAACAATAAATTAGATAAAGCTAAAAAAGCTTTTAAAAATTTGTTAACTCTCGACCCTAATAATGATGAGGCACTGGGTGCTTTAGGATCAATCTATATAAGACAATCAGATTTTGATGAGGGAATAAAAATTTTTAAAAGAATTATTTCTAAGAATGACGATAGGCCTAGAATTCATTTAAGTTTAGGGCATGCATACAAAACTCTTGGTAATAGAGAGGAGAGTGAAAATGCATATCTCAATGCAATTAAATTTTTTCGGCATTGTGGTGAAGCATATTGGAGTTTAGCAAACCTTAAAACATATAAATTTTCTAATCAGCAGGTTCAAGAAATGGAGAGTGCATTAATTCAAGATCTAGATGAGCATGAAAGAATTCAGATGCTTTTTGCTTTAGGTAAAGCATATGAGTCAAATAAAGATTTTAGTGAATCTTATAAATATTATGCAGAAGGCAATTGGCTTCAGCGCAAGACATTAGATTATAATGCTCATGAAAACTCAGAATCTATTGATAAAATTATCAATTTCTTTAGGTCAAACAATAAAAATATTGACTACACCTCTGGATATAATTCAAATGAACCAATTTTTATACTTGGTTTACCAAGGGCAGGCTCAACACTTATAGAGCAGATATTATCATCTCATTCTTTGATAGAAGGTACTCAAGAACATCATAATATAATGACAATAGGTCGTAAAATCAGAGAAAAAAATAATTCTGATCAATATGTAGGTAATCTGCTTAATCTATCTGAAGAAGATCTAATTGGTTATGGTAAAAAATATATAGATGAAACTAAATGGTCTAGAAAAGAAAACAAAAAGTTTTTCATAGATAAGATGCCAAATAATTTTCCTTATATTGGGATGATTAAAATGATCCTACCAAATGCAAAGATAATTGATGCAAGAAGAAATCCAATGGATGGATGTTTCAGCTGCTTTAAACAATTTTTTGCTAAAGGTCAGCATTTTACTTATGATCTCGATGATATAGCTAGATACTATAAAGATTATATAAAAATTATGAATTTTTGGAATGAGCTTTATCCCGGTTCAATGCATACAATTAAATATGAAAATGTAATTAATAATCCAGAGGAGGAGGTTAGGTCTCTGCTTGGCTTTTTGAATCTTGAGTTTGAAGATTCATGTATGAATTTTTATCAATCATCAAGACCAGTAAAAACTGCAAGCTCAGAACAAGTTCGCCAACCTATATATAAATCTGGACTTAACTATTGGAAGAATTATGAAAGTGACTTACAGACTTTAATTAAACATTTTCCTGATTATGCAAAATAAATATAACTATCCTTCACTTGAAAGAATAGAGAAAGATGTTGGAAGACATTACCTAGATTCAAACAATAACCCAGTCCCCAGTGTAACAACTGTATTATCTAATACCTCTAAATCTAAAGATGGATTAATTCAATGGAGAAACAGAGTTGGTGATAAAGAAGCAGAAAGAGTTATAAAACAGAGTACTGATATAGGTACTGCTGTTCATGAGGGAATCGAAAAATATTTACTTAATCAACAATGGGATAATTTTATTGAATCTCCTGATCAATTATTAGCAAAAAAAATGACGCAAAAATTTATTAATGATGGCTTGAATGGTATTTCTGAAGTTTGGGGTCTTGAGGTCGGATTGATGCTTGATAATCTATATGCTGGGACTGCTGATTGTGTTGGTAAATATAACGACATACCAACGCTGATTGATTTTAAAACTGCAAAAAAAATAAAAAAAAGGGAATGGATTGAAGATTATTTCCTTCAAGGTTGCGCTTATGCCAATGCCCACAATGTTATGTTTGATACAGATATTCAGCAAATTGTAATTTTAATGGTAGATAGAGATTTTGTTTTCCAGGAATTTTATGTAAGACCAACAGAATTTTCTTATCTCACAAAAAAATGGAAAAATAGACTTATTGAGTTCAACCATAAATATAATGAATAATTTAGCAATACAACTAATATGAAACAAATTATTGCAATTGGTGGTGGGGGTTTTGGAAGAGCAATTGGAGATCTTAAAATTGAAAAATATATAATTGATCAATGTGATTCCAAAAATCCAAAAATATGTTTTATTCCAACAGCAACGGGTGATGATAAAGACTATATCGATAACTTTTACAAAGCATTTAATTCATTGGAGTGTAATACTTCTCATATAGATTTGTTTAAAAGAACTATAGATTTACGTTCTCATATATTAGATCAAGATATTATCTTCGTTGGTGGTGGTAATACAAAAAGCATGTTAGCGGTATGGAGAGAGTGGGGTTTAGATATTATTCTCAAAGAAGCATATGAAAATAATATTATTCTTAGTGGTGTTAGTGCTGGTGCAATATGTTGGTTTGATAAAGGTATTACAGATTCCTGGAAAGACTCTCAAGCAACCATTGATTGTTTAGGTTTTGTTGAGGGTATTTGCTGCCCACATTATGATGAAGAGCCTGAACGTATCCCTTATGTTAAGAACATTCTAATAAATAATAAAATAAATGAATGTTACGCAATAGATGGCTATACAGCTCTGCACATGATAGATGATGTCCCTAAATACAATGTTAGTTTTAAAAAAGATACGTCTTGTTATAGAGTTTTTAAAACCAGTGATTTAATAACTCATTCTGATATTAATGATATTATTAGAATTGAATTATGAAAATAGCTAACACATTATCTATAGTCTTGGGAGTTGTTCTTTCAATTATTGCAATTCGCTGGATAGTTTCACCTGAAATATCTGCTAATTCTCTTGGTATGGAATTATTTGAGGGTACTGGTCGTAACACTCAAATACGCGATTTTACTGCTATCTTTTTAAGCACTTCTATTTTTTGTTTTATTTCAGCTCTAACAAAGCAATATCAATGGATTTTTTCGTCTGGTTTAATTTTTTTGATTATTGCTTCAGTAAGCATACTTGCTTCTTCAATGCATGATGCGCCATTAACTTATTCTTCATTGATTGCTGAAATTCTTTTTGCCGTGTTAGCTTTCACGGCTGCTTATAAATACAAATTTAATTAAAGTTTTGTAATAAATTTATTTATATCTATCTCAGGTATTTTTTTAGTTTTGCCATTAGTAGTTCCTATATAGATGTATCCTAAAATTTCTTGATTTTCTAAAAGGCCGAGATGTCTAGCTATATATGGATTAAAAGCTAATTTACCCGTTCTCCATACAGCAGAATAATTCATAGCATTTAAAGAAAGCATTATATTTTGTGCTGCTGCTGCTGTAGATAATTTTTGTTCTATTGCAGGAACTTTAGGATGATCTTTAAAAGTATTAACAAGTATGATTATCATTGGTGCTCTAAATGGAGCATTTTTATATTTCTCTTGAATATCGCTAGAAATATTGGGAATAGTTAATGCGTATGATTCAAATATATTAGATAATTTTTGTAATCCCTCATCCTTCACTTCAATAAAGGAACTTGGTCTTAACCATGCATGATCAGGAGCCCTTAATGCAGCTTGATATACTATTTTCATTTCATCGTTACTAGGGGCTGGATTTTTTAAAATTCTTGCTGAATTTCTATGTAAGATGTTATCTAATGCGTCCATTTATGGCTATCTTAACTTAAAAAACATAGAATGAAATACTGATTCAAATATAGAGAAGAAATATGTCATATCAAATAGGATTGATTTTAATTTTAGTTATTGCAGCTATTATTATAGGTAAAAAATATAACAAGCCAAAACAAGAAGATGATTCATTAGTTTATGAAGATGAAATGGATAAGGACGAGCTTGAAAAATTAGATGATGAAATAAACTAATTATCTAGTTCTTTTTCTAGAGAACGATATAGTTCTTTGCATGCAAAAGCAGTAATAATTGAAAAGGGAACACCAAATATAACAACAGCAGTCTGAAGTGCACCAAGACCACCTGCCTTGAGCAGAACAGCTGCTACAACACCTAATAGAATGGCCCATGTAATTCTAGATATTAGAGGTGAATCTCCATCAATGTCTGAACCTTTTTTAGATGACAACATGGATGCAACTAATGCTCCTGAATCCGATGAAGTCACAAAAAATGTAACTATGAGTATCAATGAAATTATTGATAAAAATTTAGAGAAGTTAAGAGATTCGTATAGAACAAACAAAGCAGTGCTTGCATTATTGCTAACAGCTCCACTTATATCACCTATATTGTTAATAACTTGATAAATTGCTGCATTTCCAAATACACCCATCCATATAAACACTATTAAAGAGGGTACAAACAAGACTCCAATAATAAATTCTTTAATAGTCCTGCCATAAGAAATTCTAGCTATAAATAAAGACACAAATGGAGCCCATGCAAACCACCAAGTAAAATAAAATAATGTATATCCATTTTGATAAACAGAAGTATTATATGCTTCTGTCCAAGTTGATAATTCGATTATTTGACTTAAATAAACACCAGCATTTTGTACTAAAGCATTTAATATAAAAATTGATGGACCTAGTAAAAATATTAAGATTAGCAAACTTACAGCAATAACCATATTTAACTGCGATAATCTTTTGATTCCAGCATCAAGACCAAGACTAACACTTAGAAGCCCTAAAAGTGTTATCAAAACAATTATTACAAACTCATTTATCTGAATATCAAAAACATAATCTAGACCACCGTTAATTTGTGATGCTCCTAATCCAAGTGAAGTGGCAATACCAATTACAGTCGTTAAGATTGCTACTATGTCTATAAGTGCAGCTATAGGTTTATTATTTTCTATACGTTCACCAAGAAGAGAGCTAACTCTAAAGGCCTTTTTTTTGTTATAGGAAGAAAATGCAAAACATAAACCAAGAGCAGCATAGACAGCCCAACCATGAAGACCCCAATGTAAATTAGTTAAGCTTAAGGCTTTGCTAGCGTTATATGATAAGTTGTCATCTACCATTTCTGGATAATCATTCAAGTTTCCTATAGGCTCAGCGACTCCATAAAAAAGCAGACCAATTCCCAAACCTGCGCTAAATAACATAGCGATCCAATTCGAATAACTAAATGCAGGTTCAGCATTCAAACCGCCTAGTTTTATATTTTTATATCTAGTAAATACTAAATAAATAGAAAAAAATAAAAAACTATTTGCAGTAAGAATTATGAACCACCCAAGATATTGAGATATTAATAGCTGAGTAGTACTAAAAAAATTTGATGAAGCTGAAAGATTTTTGAATACAATAAAAGTTATTGAGCAGATAAGTAAAACTGATGTTATGAATCTAGACTTATTAAGGTTGCGCATTTTTTTTAAAGTAAGTTCATAAACAGTGAAACATAATTTTTTTTTATAATCTAGAAATATTTTATTATTCAAATAAATATATAATTTCTGCTCATAAAATTTGCATACTAATTTTAAGGTGTTATTATTAATAAAGACCGATTTAAAGAAATTGCTGGTCTATAAATAAAGCTAAACTTCTCTGGGGGTAAAACTAGGGGAACCAGAACTTTGTTTATTTGCAATTTATAACTATTATAAATAGGAATTTATATGTTTAATTTAAGTAAAACAAAGGAAAACCTTAACAAACTTACTAATCATTTATCTCTGGGCATACTTGGAACTGTTGCAGCCATCGTGCCTCAAACTGCCGAGTCTCAAGATAGGCAGATAGAGGAAGTTGTTGTTTCCGCAACCAAGAAAGATGAAAGTGCCTCAGATATCCCAGTAACTGTAACAGCACTTACTGAAGAAACTTTGAGAGAAATGAATGTTTCTAATTTTGATGAATACATTGAGTATTTACCAAATGTGACATCTGGCGGAAGAGGTCCTGGACAATCCACTATATATATTCGAGGATTAGCTGTAGACCCTGTAAATGTTTTCTTATCTGCCGCAGCTGGATCAGCGCCTAATGTTGCTCTTTACTTAGATGAACAGCCTGTTCAAGTTCCAGGAAGAAATCTTGATGTTTATGTAGCAGATATGGAACGAATAGAAGTTTTGCCTGGACCGCAAGGAACACTATTCGGAGCTAGTTCTCAAGCTGGTACTGTGCGACTAATCACAAACAAACCAAACTTTGAAAAACAAGAAGGTGGATTTAATGCTTCACTTTTTAATACTCAAAAAGGTTCTATGAGCTCATCATTTGATGCATTTTTAAACGTTCCTATGAGTGATACATGGGCAGTAAGAGGAGTATTATATAACTCCAATTTAGGTGGTTATATTGATAACGTTTCTGGTACATGGAGTTCAGAAGGAAGAGGTGCATTTGGTGGTCCACTTGGTAACTATGCAAATGCCGTTACTTATTCCGAAAGTGATAATACAAATCTTGTAAAAGAAGATTTCAATGAAGCTACTTATGAAGGATTCAGAATTTCTTCAGCTAATGAAATCAATGATGATTGGGATATGTTAATTACCCATATGGATCAAACAATTGAAGCTGATGGTGTATGGGACTATGATCCAGAAGTTGGAGATCTTGAAGTTCAAAGATATGTCCCAGATACATTAGAGGATTCATTCTCACAAACTTCAATTACACTTGAAGGTAGAATGGGTAAGCTAGATGTAGTTTATACAGGTTCTGCTCTTGATAGGAAAGCCGAACAAACTGTTGATTATTCAGGTTATATAAACGTTGGTGGATATATGCCTTACTACACGTGTAATTATACAGTTGAGGCTGCTGCTGCTGTTCCAGCAACAGCGACAACTGACGCAGTTCCTGCAGTAGCCTACAGTGCTGGTCATTGTGGAGTTGGTACTGTGCAGGTTGAATTATTAGATAACAATGAAAGAACTACGCATGAATTTAGGGTTTCATCTAATGAATTAAGTGATCTACCTTTTTCATATACTGCTGGAGTATTTATTGAAGAGAGTACTCTTCAAACTCAAAATGATTATGGATATCAAGGATTTTTAGAAGCATATCCAGATGTTGGACCTAATCCAATTATTACAGATGTATTTGCTAACAATCCGATACCTAGGGATCCTGAATATAGGTTCTTTAACGACATTGAAAGGAATGATGAGCAAACTGCGTTCTTTGCAGAGTTAACATTTCCAGTTACTGAAAAGCTAGATATTTTGGTCGGAGCTCGTAAGTATGATTTAGAAATTGATTACAAAGGACAGTCAAAATTTGGTGGTTTAGCGGTAAGCACTACCGGAGGTCGTAATTATGGAACTGTTGGAGTTTCAAAGGCTTTATCTGGAACGCATTCAGATGCACCGCTTAAAATGTCAGATACAATAACTAAACTTACTGCAAGTTACAAAGTTGATGATGATACTCTTGTCTATTTCACTCAATCAGAAGGCTATCGTCCAGGTGGCTTTAATAGAGGCGGTGGTATGGCTAATAATTGTGCTGGATTTGCAGAAGATGCAGAAGGATATTGTGGTGAAGGTTCTGGTGATAACTTCAGAGCAGTTGTTGGTACTACCTATGAGTCAGATGAAGTTCTTAACACTGAATTAGGTGTAAAAACAATATTAGCTGATGGTGCAATGAGATTAAATGCTACATACTACAATATAGAATGGACAGGAATTCAGGTATCTCAGTTTGATCCTGTAAATATAAATCTACTTACTTTTATGGAAAATGCGGCAGATGCTGATATTAGTGGTTTTGAAGCAGATATGTTGTGGTATCCAACAGATAATTGGACTATTGCAATGTCAATATCATTGAATGATACTGAAATTGTTAAAGATGTATCAAAGACTGTTCCTATAGTTGATATAGGAAGTCCTTTACCTTTAGCACCTGAGCGTCAATATAATATTAGATTAAGAAAAGATGGTACTTTTAAGGGTATGCAATCTTATTCTCAATTAGCATATAAGAGTGCTAGCTCTACTTATAATTCATTTGAATCAGCTAAGGTATTAGATCAACCAGACTATCAAGTTTTAGATATGGCTTTTGGTTTTACTGTTAATGAAACTGATGTAGAGTTCTTCATAAGAAATGCTACGGATGAAAGAGCTAACCTTTATTATAATGATCAGGATGATATTCCTAGAATTACAACAAATCGTCCAAGGAATATGGGCGTTAGAGTTGCTCGTAAATTCTAAGTAAAGGATATAAAATTAAAGGCCAGTTTAAACTGGCCTTTTTTTTAATATGCGATAATGAAATCTGATCAAAAAATATACAAAGACATTCAAGGTATTATTTCTTCTAAGAAATTTGATGATTCATTGAAATTCATAGAGGTGAATAAGCACAAACTAAGTGAGTTAGATTATTGGTTTTTATTATCAGTAAATTTAAGATACTTAAAAAAGTATAAAGAGGCTATTAAAACATTATCAAAAGTCAACAAAATTAATCCCTTATATGGAAGGGCTTATCAAGAATTTGGACACAATTATTCAAAATTAAATAATAAAGAAATGGCTCTAAAAAGTTATTCAAGAGCAGTTCGTTATAATCCATCTCTTCAAGCTTCATGGTTAGGTATTCTTGGGTTGGATAATACCAATAAAGACCTGATGCAGCTTGCAGATAGAAATATTATATACCTTAAAAATTTACCACCAGAATTAAAATCAGTTTTAAGTTTTATTCATGAAGGTAAGCTAAAAAAAGCTGATGACTTGTGTAGATATTTTTTAAGGAATTCACCTCATCATATAGAAGCTATGAAATTACTAGCAACAATTTGTACAAAACTCCATGTTTATGAAGATAGTGAATTTCTTCTTGAAAGCTGTCTAGTATTTGAACCAGACAATATAGAATTAAGCGTTGAATATATTAATTTATTAATTAAGAGACAGAAATACGGAAATGCTTTAGAACATGCAAAAAAATTATATGACAATAACTCTGATAATATTTCAGCTCAAATTACCTATGCTATAACCTTGCAACAAACAGACAATCAAAAAGAGGCATTAAATTTATATGACAAAATCTTAAAAATTAATCCAACTAATTATCAATTACATCTATCAAAAGGTCATTTATATAAAACTTTTGGCCAAATAAATGAATCTATTAAATCTTATAAGCAATCATATAAAGTAAATAATACATTTGGTGATTCTTATTGGAGTTTGGCTAATCTTAAAACCTATAAGTTTGATAATAATGAAATTTCATCACTAAAAAAAATGATCAATGATGAATTCATTCCAAATGAAGAAAAAATATTTATGCATTTTGCTCTTGGTAAAGTATTTGAAGATAACAAAGATTTTCATGAATCATTTAAACACTACGAACTTGGTAATAAATTGAAGATTCCATATACAAAATATAAGATCAAAAAATTTGAAGAAGAGTGTGCCAATCAAATTGATGTATTTACAAAAGACTTATTTAATATAAAAAAAGACTGGGGTGCTCAAAGTAATGAGCCAATATTTATACTAGGATTGCCAAGAGTCGGTTCTACACTGGTTGAGCAAATTTTATCATCTCATTCTATGGTAGATGCGACGCATGAATTACCTAATATTCTTGCAATTGCTCATAAACTAAATTTAAGAAGAGCTCAGGACATAGAGTCTCGTTATCCTGATATATTATTATCATTATCTGCACCTCAATTAAAATTAATAGGCGAGAACTATATAAGTGATTCTAAGATTTTTAGATCTGGAGCAAAATATTTTATTGATAAGATGCCTAATAACTTTCGTCATATTGGATTGATAAAGCTTATTCTTCCAAAGGCTAAAATTATAGATATAAGAAGAAATTCTATGTCAGCATGCTTCTCTTGTTATAAACAGCTTTTTGCAGAAGGACAAGAGTTTACATATAGTCAGGAGAGGCTAGCATCATATTATAATAATTATGTTGATTTAATGAATCATTGGAATGAAGTTTTACCTAACGAAATTCTTTCAATTACATATGAAGATTTAATTACTAACTTTGAAGATTCAGTAAATACTATACTTGAATACTGTAATTTACCCTTTGAACAATCATGCATTGAATTTTATAAAAATAAACGTTCAGTAAAGACACCAAGTGCTCAGCAAGTTCGTCAACCAATATATACATCCGGCCTTGATTATTGGAAAAATTATGAATCCTATCTTGGTGACTTAAAAAAATATTTAAAGTATTAAAAATTGATGTAATATAGTTTTCACTAAATATTAATTAACATTAAAGGAGATTTATGTCTAATTTAATTATCTGTGTTGGAATCTTTTATCTGGTTCATCTTTTTTTAACAATGACACTTTCTTTGCATAAGGTTCCATTTATAGAATGGACTTACACAAAAGGTGATACTTCAAAATTGACAAAACTATCTGCACGTATGACCTTGGCTAGCAATAACCTAAGACAGTCTCTACCAGTATTTTTTACATTTGCTATTTTATCAGTTGTTCAAGAAGTTGATAATTTAATGTTAGCCCAATCATGGTTTGGATTAAGAATAGCCTATCTACTTGGAGCAATTTTTAATTTGTACAGATACAAGATGATAAGACCTATTATATGGCTTCCATCTATTATTGTTTTAGTTTGTATGGGTTGTAATTTATATCTTTAGAAAAGCTGATAACGGGATCAGGGGAAATCCCGCTATCATATGAAAGTGATTCAAATAGTATTGAGGAGTACTTTCAAATACCATTAAAAGATTTTAATAAGTCTTTGATATTAAGGTTTTGTTAATTTAAGTTACAAACTAGTGCCAATTAGTTTAGTTTTAGCTGTCTCTCAACTCGACCTTGTCCTCTATGCACACAGCTAAGATTACTAGTATTGGTATCGAGTAATGTAACAATTTGATGGTCAAACATACAATAAGTCTGTATTAAATCTGTAATATATACTTTGCTTATTGGTTCCTCTAAAAAGCTAGTTACAGATAATATGTCATATTTATTGCATTGATTAATTTTATTAATAGCATCTTTATAAGCATCTTCACTTGTTTGCAATCTTTTGGTTATAAGAATCGAACATTTTGTATTAAATTCAGCAAATGTATTTAAGCTAAAAAAAATAACAAATAGATAAATATAGAATTTCATAGTGCAATATTAGCATCTAAAAATAATTATTGAATAATAATTAAAAGAGTATTACCTTAATCATATTAAATATTTGTTAAAGGGGAGCTAATGAATAAAACTAATGACTTTGGCTTTGGGACACAAATAAGAAAGAGTCCATTTTTTGATGCAACAGTTAAATGGGGAGCTAAAGATTTCTCTGTTTATAATCATATGTACATACCTAGAGACTTTGGAGATCCAGAGCAGAATTTCTGGAACCTAATCAATGAAGCCATTCTTTGTGATGTTGCAGTTGAGCGACAAGTTCAAATTAAAGGTCCTGATGCTTCAAAATTTGTACAAATGATGACACCAAGGGATTTATCATCAATGCAAGTTGGTCAATGCAAATATGTTATTTTGACAAACCAGCATGGAGGTGTTCTCAATGACCCAATACTACTTCGTGTTGAAGAAAATACTTATTGGTTTTCTTTAGCTGATAGTGATATTTTATTTTGGGCTCATGGTCTTGCTGCTAATAGTGATTATGATATTGAAATATCTGAACCCGATGTGTCTCCATTGCAACTTCAAGGACCAAAATCAAGAGATATTATGGTAAAGATTTTTGGTAATGAAATCATAGATTTAAAATATTATTGGTTTAAAAAATTTAATCACAATGGAAATGAATTAGTTATATCAAGGACCGGCTGGTCTAGTGAGTTAGGATATGAAATTTTTTTGATGGATTCTAGTTATGGCAATGATCTATATAACACTATTATGGATATTGGTTATCCAATGGGTCTTAGACCTGGACATACATCCACTATAAGAAGAGTTGAGGGGGGGATGCTCTCATATCATGCAGATATGACGATAAATACAAACCCATTAGAACTTGGAATGGAAAAGTTTATCAATCTTGATAAAGATTTTGATTTTGTAGGAAAAAACGCTCTCATAAAGATAGTCAAGAAAGGTCTTCTAAGAAAGCAGGTTGGCATTATCATAGAAGATAAACCAATGAGTGGCCCCAATACAAGATTCTGGGATGTTATTAAAAATGATATTGTTATTGGAAAAGTTACGTCAGCAGTTTACTCACCAAGACTAAAACAAAATATTGGTCTTGCTTTGATTGATATTACATATTCAGATATTGGTGAAAAGTTTAAGGTTGATAATGGATTAGATTTACTTGATTCAAGGGTTGTTAAAAAACCATTTCATGATCCAAACAAGAATCTAACTAAATCTTAGTTCAATATTTTATATTGCTATTGGTATTGCAAATGCAAGTATTACAAAAAACCATTTACCAAACTTAAAAAATAGAAGCAAACTCATATTTTTTCCGTGGTCAGTAAACTTACTTCCTTCAAAAGACCACATGATTGCAGCTATAAATAAAAAAATGACCGAATAGATAAATGTAGGTA